>JGI11944J13513_1001934_pt1 | contig 15473 bp, 14 predicted proteins | sample TerdegcoTASludge_FD_13513 | JGI IMG/M metagenome (IMG submission 13513) | reverse complement strand
AGGTGCCACCCACCGCACTGCGCCGGCTCGTCCTGGCCCTGGAGCGCACGCGCTGATGCACGCTTCCGGGGCAGGCTTGTATCCCCCTGTCCTGTCCCCATCTATCGCACCGTTTTCGGTTTCTTCCCATTCTTCGAAGACTGGCTTGCCATGATCCGACCCTCCTTCGCTTTGCGTTGTTTTCAATCCGTCGCCGTGGCGGCTACGCTGGCCTTGATGGCTGTGGGCGCTCCCGTGGCCGCATCGGCCCAGCCGGCTGTGGCGCCCAGCGTCCGGGGTTTGCCCGATTTCACCGACCTCGTGGAAATGGTGGGGCCTTCGGTGGTCAATATCCGGACGCTTGAGCGCGCTGGCAGCGTGTCGAGCGGCACCGATGAGCAGATGCTGGAGTTCTTCCGCCGCTTTGGCATTCCGGTGCCACCGGGTATGACACCCCGGACCCCGCGTTCGGACCGGGGTGGAGCCGAAGAGGCACAGCCCAAAGGCGTGGGTTCGGGGTTCGTGCTGAGTGCCGATGGCTTCATCATGACCAATGCCCATGTGGTGGACGGCGCGGATGAGCTGATCGTCACCTTGCCGGACAAGCGTGAATTCAAAGCCCGTGTGGTGGGGGCCGACAAACGCACCGACGTCGCGGTGGTGAAGATCGAGGCCTCGGGACTGTCGCCGGTGCGTATTGGCGACGTGAGCCGGTTGCGGGTGGGCGAATGGGTGATGGCGATCGGCTCGCCCTTCGGGCTGGAAAACACCGTCACCGCCGGCATCGTCAGCGCCAAGCAGCGTGATACCGGTGACTTCCTGCCGTTCATCCAGACCGATGTGGCCATCAATCCGGGCAATTCGGGTGGGCCGCTGATCAACATGCGTGGTGAGGTGGTGGGCATCAACAGCCAGATCTACTCGCGCTCGGGAGGCTTCCAGGGCATCTCCTTCGCCATTCCGATCGATGAGGCGGTGCGGGTGTCTGACCAGTTGCGCTCTTCCGGCCGTGTTTCCCGCGGCCGCATCGGGGTGCAGATCGATCAGGTCAGCAAGGAAGTGGCCGAGTCCATCGGCCTGGGCCAACCCCGTGGCGCATTGGTGCGCAGTGTCGAGCCCAATTCGCCAGCGGCCAAAGCTGGCGTGGAGGCCGGTGACATCATCCTGAAGTTTGACGGCAAGGACATCGAGCGCTCGATCGACCTGCCTCGGCTGGTCGGTAACACCAAGCCCGGCAACCGCAGCAGCATGACGGTGTTCCGGCGCGGCGGACAGCGGGACCTGACCATCACGGTGGCGGAGCTGGAACCGGAAAAACCCCAGCCGCGGGCCTCGGCCGGCGAAGGCAGCAAGCCGCCGGCGGCCCCCGGGGCAGCACAGGCGCTGGGCTTGGCGCTTTCCGATCTGAGCACTGCCGACAAGCGGGACCTGAATTTGAAGGGCGGTGTTCGTGTCGACAGCGCTGACGGGGCTGCAGCCCGGGCGGGTCTTCGCGAAGGCGATGTGATCATTGCTTTGGCGAACACCGAGGTGCCCTCGGTCAAGGACTTTGAGGGTGTGCTGTCCAAGGTAGATCGCTCCAAGCCGGTCAGCGTGCTGTTCCGCCGCGGCGAGTGGGCGCAGTACACCGTGATCCGTCTGGGGCGGTAAAGGTGGGATCAAGCCCCAAACCCGACTTTCCCGGTCGGATGTGGGGTTTTAAGGGTTGGCCGTTTCGCGACAGGATGTTTTCTATCGATCTTTCTCGATAGATAGGGTGGCGCGTGTTGGTGATCACTCACTGGAATGCATGCTCGTGACCGAACCCGGTAAAATCACGCGGTTTCCGGTGGCCATTTCGCACGGATCCGGTATGACGGATTCATCATGCGAGAAGTCCACAGGATATGTTCATGTCGTCCACACCTTGTGATCTGCGAAGGCATACAATCTGTGGATAACTTGTGGTTAAAGGCTGCGTTGCTGCGTCGCAACAGGCCGAGGCGGGCGATGGTGGGATACCGGATCGGGGCTTTTTGCCTACAATGAAATCCCAACTATCGCAGTTGCCATTGATTGTTGGTTACGGGCGCGTCACCACCTGACGCGCCCTTTTTTATGTTTGTTTCGCCGGTGCCGGGAGCGTTTGTCTGCTCCGCAGGGCCGGGTCCTCATCTCCGATGAACCACATCCGCAATTTCTCCATCATCGCGCACATCGACCATGGCAAGTCCACGTTGGCCGACCGCATCATCACGCTGTGCGGTGGCCTGTCGGAGCGCGAAATGAGCGACCAGGTGCTCGACTCGATGGACCTCGAAAAGGAACGGGGCATCACCATCAAGGCCCAGACGGCGGCGCTCCATTACAAGGCGCGCGATGGTCAGGTCTACAACCTCAATCTCATCGATACGCCCGGTCACGTGGACTTCTCTTATGAGGTGTCGCGATCGCTCTCGGCCTGCGAAGGGGCCTTGCTGGTGGTCGATGCCAGTCAGGGGGTGGAAGCGCAGACGGTGGCCAACTGCTACACCGCGCTGGACCTCGGGGTGGAAGTGTTGCCAGTGCTGAACAAGATGGATCTGCCGCAGGCCGATCCGGACAACGCCAAACAGGAAATCGAGGAGGTGATCGGCATCGACGCCACCGATGCGGTGCCTTGCTCGGCCAAAACCGGCATGGGGGTGGAAGACATCCTGGAGATGGTGGTGGCGAAAGTGCCGGCTCCGCGCGGCAAGCCGGACGCTCCTTTGCGCGCCATGATCATCGACAGCTGGTTCGACAACTACGTCGGGGTGGTGATGCTGGTGCGCGTCGTCGACGGGCGTCTGGCCCGGGGCGACAAGATCAAGCTGATGGCTACCGGTGCGCTCTACAACGCCGAGAAGCTGGGCGTCTTCACCCCGCACAACGAACCGCGCGAATCGCTGGAAGCCGGCGAGGTGGGTTACATCATTGCGGGCATCAAGGAACTCAAGGCGGCCAAGGTGGGCGACACCGTCACCGCTATCAAGACCAGCAGCGGCGCCAACCTGGCTTTCGCCACCGAAGCCCTGCCCGGCTTCAAAGAGGTGCAGCCTCAGGTTTTTGCGGGCCTGTACCCGTCCGAGGCCAGCGAGTACGACCAACTGCGCGACGCGCTGGAGAAGCTGCAGCTCAACGACGCGGCGCTGCGCTACGAGCCCGAGGTGTCGCAGGCGCTGGGCTTCGGCTTCCGTTGCGGCTTTCTCGGTCTGCTGCACATGGAGATCGTGCAGGAGCGTCTGGAGCGCGAGTTCGACCAGGACCTGATCACCACCGCGCCGAGTGTGGTCTACGAAGTGCTCAAGGGCGATGGCGAGCTGATCCAGGTGGAGAACCCGTCCAAGATGCCCGACATCGGTCGCATCGAAGAAATCCGCGAACCCATCGTGACCGTACACCTGTACATGCCGCAAGAGTATGTGGGGCCGGTGATGACGCTGGCCAACCAGAAGCGGGGCGTGCAACTGAACATGGCCTACCACGGCAAGCAGGTCATGCTGACCTACGACATGCCGCTGGGCGAGATCGTGCTGGACTTTTTCGACAAGCTCAAGTCGGTCAGCCGCGGGTATGCCTCGATGGACTACGAGTTCAAGGAGTACCGGGCCTCCGATGTGGTGAAGGTCGACATCCTGCTCAATGGCGAAAAAGTGGATGCGCTGTCGATCATCGTGCACCGCACGCAGGCGCAGTATCGCGGTCGCGCCGTGGCGGCCAAGATGCGGGAAATCATCAGTCGCCAGCAGTTCGACGTGGCCATCCAGGCCGCCATCGGTGGCAACATCATTGCGCGCGAGACCATCAAGGCGCTGCGCAAAAACGTGCTGGCAAAATGCTACGGGGGTGACATCACCCGCAAGCGCAAGCTCCTCGAGAAGCAGAAAGCAGGCAAGAAACGCATGAAACAGATCGGCTCGGTCGAAGTGCCCCAGGAAGCCTTCCTGGCCATCCTGCAGGTGGAGGAGTGATGCAGAACGCGATGAGCAGTGTGACCGCCTTGGTGCTGGCGGCGTTTCTGGCTTACGCCGCAGGTTGGTATTTCGGCTTCATCGAGGGCAACTTTGCCTTGCTGTTGCTGCTGGCGACCGTGGTGACAGGGGTTTACTGGCTGGCCGAGCGCTTCTATTTCCTGCCGCAACGCCGCCGTGCCGTGGAGCGTGCGGAGCAGGAAGTCGGGCAGCGCCGCGAAGAGCTCCAGCGACAGGGCATCGACAAGGTGGACCTGCAGTTTGAAGAGGCCGCCCGGCACCGCTTGCTGGCACAGCCCTGGTGGCTGGACTGGACTGCCGGCCTGTTTCCGGTGATCTTGGCGGTGTTCGTGCTGCGCTCCTTCATTGTCGAGCCGTTCAAGATTCCCTCGGGATCGATGATCCCCACCTTGCGCGTGGGTGACCTGATTCTGGTGAACAAGTTTCACTATGGCGTGCGGCTGCCGGTGATCAACACCAAGATCATCGAAAACCACCAGCCCCAGCGGGGAGACGTGATTGTTTTTCGCTACCCACCGCAGCCGAGCCTGGACTACATCAAGCGTGTGGTGGGGGTGCCGGGGGACGAGGTGGCCTACCTGAACAAACAACTGACGGTGAATGGCCAAGCCGTGCCCAAAGAGGCCCTGCCGGACTTTTTCGACAGCGACAGCATGCGTTATGCCAAGCAGTTCCGGGAAACCCTGGAAGGCAAGCGCTACGGCACGCTCAACGATGACGATCGGCCGGCGTTCGTCCCCGGGGTGTCGGATTTCGACTACAAGGACCAATGCCGCTACAGCGTGGAGGGGGTTGTGTGCAAAGTGCCGCAGGGTCACTATTTCATGATGGGTGACAATCGGGACAACTCGCTGGATTCGCGCTTCTGGGGGTTCGTGCCGGAGGGCAACATTGTGGGCAAAGCCTTCTTTGTCTGGATGAACTTCGGGGACCTGGGGCGGATCGGCTCTTTCGAATGAGGCCGTCCATGGCCATTGGAGGATGATCACATGCAGCTGAAAAAACGCCAGACCGGCCTGACCTTCCTGGGGCTCCTGTTTGTGGGGGGGCTGTTGGCTTTCCTGGGGGTGATCGTTGCGCAGATCGTGCCGACCTACCTCGAGTACCTGGCCGTGGACAAAGCGGTCAAGAAAGCCGCTGCCGGCGCCACGGTGGCCGAGGTCCGCAACATCTTCGACCGCGCCGCCGCGATCGACGACATCCGCACCATTACCGGCAAGGACCTGGAAGTGGGCAAGCAGGGCGACAAGGTGGTCGTGTCCTACGACTACAGCCGGGAAGTGCACATCGCCGGGCCGGCCTATGTGCTCATGAAATACCAAGGCAGTTCCCAGTGACGGGTAGGCGCCAGGCACAGGCCTGGCAGGAGTGCGCAAAGTCTTGAACCCCCCATTGGTGGCGCTGCAAAAACGCCTGGATCACCGGTTTTCGAATGAACGCCTGCTGGAGCGGGCGTTGACCCATCGCAGTTTTTCGAGCGACCACAACGAGCGTCTGGAGTTTCTGGGCGATTCCGTGCTCAGCCTCGCGGTTTCCGGTCTGCTGTTCGAAAAACTCCCCGACGTGCCCGAGGGTGACCTCTCTCGGGTGCGTGCGCACTTGGTCAAACAGGACGCCTTGTTCCAGCTGGCTTCGCGGCTGGGGTTGGCAGATGGTCTGCGCCTGGGCGATGGCGAGAAGCGCTCGGGGGGGCACAAGCGCCCCTCCATCCTGGCCGACGCGCTGGAAGCGGTGATCGGGGCCGTCTATCTGGACGCCGGTTTCGAAACCGCCAATGCCTTGGTGCGCCGGCTTTACGCGGGCATCGATCTGAGTGTGCACACCAGTGCCCTCGGCAAAGACCCCAAGACGGCCTTGCAGGAATGGCTGCAGGCGCGCAAGATGCCGCTGCCGCTGTACCGGGTCGTCGCCACCCTGGGCGAAGCGCACAAACAGACGTTTGACGTGGAGTGCGCAGTGCCCGATCTGGGGCGTACCGAGCGCGGCATTGGCGCTTCGCGTCGCGCGGGTGAGCAGGCGGCTGCCCAGGCCATGTTGCAGTCGCTGCAGGCCTCAGGCAATCCCCAACCTTCCCGAACCCCTGCCTGAACCTCATGGCCAACGACTCTCCCAAGCCCGTTCCCTCTTCTGCCGCTGCCGACGATCTCGACGCCATGCTGGCCCGTGCGCTGGGCAAGCCGTTGCCCGCTGCCGGGCCCACCGAAGTCCCCATGGCCGAAGAAGCGGTCCCGGAGGAGGTGCCCGAGTCGGCGCAGCGTTGCGGCTTCGTGGCCATTGTGGGCAAACCGAACGTGGGCAAGTCCACGCTGCTCAATGCCCTGGTGGGGCAGAAGATCAGCATCACCTCGCGCAAGGCGCAGACCACCAGGCATCGCATCACCGGCTACCGCACGCAGGGGACCGACCAGTTCGTGTTTGTGGACACGCCCGGTTTCCAGACCCGCCATGGCAACGCGCTCAACCGCTCGCTGAACAAGACCGTGCTGGGTGCCGTGACCGATGTCGATCTCATTCTTTTCGTCGTCGAAGCCGGGCGGTTCAATCTGGCCGATGCCAAGGTGCTGGACCTGCTGCCCAAGAACATCCCCGTGATCCTGCTGGCCAACAAGTTCGATCTCGTGCACCGGCGCGGCGAACTGGCCCCCTGGCTGCGCTCGATGCAGGAGCGGCACGCTTTTGCCGAATTCGTGCCCATGTCGGCCAAGAACCTGCGCGACATCGGCCGGCTCTTCGACATCTGTGGCAAATACCTGCCGCAGCAGCCCTGGATGCACGAACCCGACGAACTCACCGATCGCAGCGAACGTTTCATGGCGGCCGAAATGGTGCGTGAGAAGCTCTTCCGGCTGACCGGAGACGAACTGCCCTACACCTCCACCGTGGTGGTGGACAAGTTCGAACTGGATGGCGCCATGCGCCGCGTCGCGGCCACCATCGTGGTCGAGCGCGAGGGGCACAAGGGCATGGTCATCGGCGAAAAGGGCGAAAAGCTCAAGCGCATTGGCACCGAAGCGCGGCAGGAGCTCGAAAAGCTCTGGGACTGCAAGGTGTTTCTGGAGCTGTGGGTCAAGGTGCGTTCGGGTTGGGCCGACGACGATGCCCGGGTGCGGTCGTTCGGGTATGAATAGAGCCTCTGCGTATTGCCTCGTGCCGCACACCGGGCCCCTGCGCACAGCCGTAGGCGCGGGGCAGGCCGGTCTGCACACCCGCTGCGGGTGCCCATGAACAAACGGGTCAGCGAAGAGGCGGCTTTCGTTCTGCACCGTTACGACTGGAGCGAATCCAGTCTCATCCTTGAAGTGTTCAGCCGACACCATGGCCGGATCGCCCTGGTGGCCAAGGGGGTGAAAAAACCGACTTCGCAGTTCCGGCCCGTGTTGTTGCCGCTGCAACCGCTGTCGCTGTCCTGGGGGGGCGATGCCGAGGTGCGCACGCTCAAATCGGCGCAGTGGCAGGGTGGGCACGTGATGCCCACAGGCGATGCCTTGATGGCGGGCAGCTATCTCAACGAATTGCTGATGCGGCTGCTCGCGCGCGACGATCCGCACCCGGCCCTGTTCGACCACTACGCGCTCGCGGTCGAACTGCTGGCCGAGCGCAGCGATGCCACGCAACTGGTGCTGCGGGCGTTCGAACTGCTGCTGTTGCGCTCGGTCGGGCTGCTGCCGGATCTGGGGCGCGAGGGCAGCAGCCTGGCGGTGCTCGACCCGGACCAGGCCTACACCTTGCGGCCGGAAGCCGGCCTGAGCCCCTTGGCCGACGAAGAGGCCGGGCAGGGATTGACGGGTGCGCAGTGGTTGGCCCTGGATGCCGCGATGGCGGCGCGCGACGCGTTCCTGGCCACGTTGCGCGCCAGCATGCCCGTGCACACCGCCCTGCGCACGCAGACGCGGAGCCTGCTGCACTACCATAGTGGCGTGCGGGTGTTCCGCACGCGGCAACTGATGCTCGATGTGCAGGCCATGGGCCGCGCGAGCAGCGTGCCCAGCCCGTCCGATCCGGCCGGACCGGTGGTTCGGCCCGACGCTTCTTCACCTCTGCCATGACCGTTTCCGTTCGCACAGCCCTGTCCGTCAACCTCAACAAAGTGGCCCTGGTGCGCAACACGCGGCATCTGGGCATTCCGTCGGTCACCCGGGCGGCGACGCTGTGCCTGCAGGCCGGTGCGCAAGGCATCACCATCCACCCGCGCCCCGACGAGCGCCACATCCGCCGGCACGATGTGTTCGAACTGGCCGAGCTGATGCAGGCCTGGCCGCAACGCGAGCTCAACATCGAAGGCAACCCTTTTCACAACCTCATGCCCCTGGCCCGTGAACTCAAGGGGCTGGGGCTGCCCTTGCACCAACTGACCTTCGTGCCCGACAGCGAAGGCCAGTTCACCAGCGATCACGGCTGGGGATTCCCGGCCGATGCGCAGCGCTTGGCGCCGGTGGTGGCGGAGGCTCACGCCCTGGGCGTGCGTGTCAGCCTGTTCATGGACCCCGAGCCGGCGCAGATGGCGCCCGCCCGCGCCGTGGGAGCCGACCGGGTGGAGCTGTACACCGAACCCTACGCGGCCGCCTGGGGCACGCCGGACGCCACGACCCAGCTGGGCCGCTACGCCGCCGCGGCGCAGGCGGCGCTGGCGGCCGGCCTCGGTGTGAACGCCGGTCACGACCTCAACCGCGACAACCTCACGGCGTTTCTGCGCACGGTGCCGGGCGTCAGCGAGGTCTCCATCGGGCATGCACTGATCGCCGACGCGCTGGAGCTGGGCTATGCCGCCACGGTGGCCGGCTACCAGGACTGCATTGCGCAGGCATTCGAACCCGGGGCGGTCTGACCATGATCGTGGGCATCGGCACCGACGTGTGCGACGTGCGCCGGATCCAGGCCACGATGGAGCGCCAGGGCGAGCGGTTCGCGCACAAGGTGCTCAGCGACGCCGAGTTCGCCGTCTGGCAGCGGCGAGGTGCCCGGTGGCCGCAGCGCGGCCTGCGTTACCTGGCCACGCGCTTTTCGGCCAAGGAAGCCTTCTCCAAGGCCATCGGCCTGGGCATGCGCATGCCCATGACCTGGCGGCATTGCGAGATCGCCAACCTGCCCAGCGGGCAACCCGTGATCGTGCTGCATGGCGAGCTGCAAAACTGGTTCGCCGCGCGCGGCTGGCGCGCACACGTCACGGTGACCGACGAGACCGACTACGCGGCCAGCTTCGTGGTGGTCGAAACCCTGGAACCTTCTGCTCACCAGGCCTGACGGCCCCGCATCCATGCTCCATCACGCGCCCCTGATCATCGATGTGGCGGGTCACCGCCTGACACACGCCGACCGCCAGCGCCTGGCCCATCCGCTGGTGGGGGGCGTCATCCTTTTCGGGCGCAACTGGAAAGACCGTGCGCAGCTCACCCGGCTGTGCGCGCAGATCAAGGCGGTGCGGCGCGATCTGCTGATCGCCGTGGACCATGAGGGGGGCCGTGTGCAGCGGTTTCGCGGCGACGGGTTCACGCATCTGCCGCCCATGGCGGCCCTGGGCCGCCTCTGGCACGAAACCCCGCGCCCGGGTGAGGTTGACGGCGGGCCGGCCTTGCGCGCCGCCAACGCAGCGACCGCGGCCGGTTACGTGCTGGGTGCGGAACTGCGGGCGTGTGGCGTCGACCTCAGCTTCACACCCGTGCTCGATCTGGACTACGGCGAAAGCGCGGTCATCGGAGACCGGGCCTTCGCCCGCGACCCGCGCGTGGTGACCATGCTGGCCCAGGCACTCATGCACGGCCTGCGAAACAGTGGCATGGGCAACTGCGGCAAGCACTTTCCCGGCCACGGCTTCGTGCGTGCCGACTCCCACCTGGCGGTGCCTGTGGACCGGCGCAGCCTGCGGGCCATCCTGGCCGAAGACGCTGCGCCCTACGGTTGGCTGTCGGCGAGCCTGGACGCGGTCATGCCGGCCCACGTGATCTACCCGCAGGTGGATGCGCGGCCGGCAGGGTTCTCGGCGCGCTGGCTGCAGGACATCTTGCGGGGCCGGCTCGGCTTCACAGGGGCGATCTTCAGCGACGACCTGAGCATGGCGGCGGCCCGCGTGATTGAAGGGCGCGAGGTCGGGTTTGCCGAGGCGGCGCTCGCCGCACTGGGGGCGGGCGGCGACCTGGTGCTGCTGTGCAACCAGTCGGTGGTGGACGAGGGCGCGCCCATCGACGAGGCTATCGAAGCACTGGCGCGGGCTCAGATCGAAGGCCGCTGGGTCCCGAACCCGGCCAGCGAAGAGCGTCGGCGTGCTCTGGTGCCTCAGGGGCGCTCCCTCGACTGGGCCGCGCTGATGGTCAGTGAGCGCTACATGCACGCGCTCGAACAGCTTCCCTGAACGCATGACAGCGGGGCAGGGCGCACCCTGCTGAGGGCCTGGCCGCTCTCGAGGGTCACTCATCGTGCTGCAGGGAAAGCGGCAAGGCCGGCGGGTTTTCAACAAGACCGGGTGTGATGGGGTCAGGGGCAACAGATCCCGCCGGGCGCGCCAGACATCTTCGGGCGGATGGGCCTGTCCTGCACCACGAATCGAGCCACACCGTCGTCGATAGCACCCTGCGTAGCAGGCAGGGTCGGCAGGGCCCGTGGACGGCGCCAGGGTCGACTGATGGCGGGGCACGGCCCGTTTCCCTCACCGGGGACAGCGGTCTGATTGGCGCTCAAACCCCGCTAGGGATAACCCTGAAATCGCTGATTCACGGGCCATCCATGCACGAAACGTCCTGTTCTTTGCCATAAACGTTGGGTTCGGATCCGGCCCCGGAACCAACAATCCCGGCTCAGTTGAACAGGAGACAAGCCTTGCGTGAAGGACAGGATTGGCTGGGGTTGGCGGCGCGTGTCTGCGTCGTGACGGGTGCCGCCAGCGGCATCGGTGCCGCCATGGCCGCGGGGTTTTCGGCGGTAGGTGCCCGTGTGGTTTTGCTCGATCGGGATGGCCCGGGAGTCCGGCGCATGGCCGAGCAGGTGCAGGCGGCGGGAGGCGAAGCACAGGCCTGGGTGTGCGACATCAGTGATGAAGCGCAAATGCTGGAGGTCGCCCAAAAAGTTCAAGACACCTGGGGGCCTTGCGATGCCCTGATCAACAACGCCGGCCTGTTGAAGGCTGGGACGCTGGAGAGCGTGAGCGTGGCCGACTGGAACACGGTGCTGTCGGTGAACCTGACGGGCTACCTGCTGTGCGCGCGGGCCTTCAAGGCGCAACTGCAGCGCACGCGCGGCGCGCTGGTGCACGTGGCCTCCATCTCGGCGAACTTCCCGCAGACCGCCAGCGGCGCCTACAGCGCCAGCAAAGCCGGCGTGCTGCTCCTGTCGCGCCAGATGGCCACCGAATGGGGCCCGCTGGGCATCCGCAGCAACGCCATCTGCCCCGGCATGATCCGCACCGCCCTGTCGGCCAAGTTCTACGAAGAGCCGGGCTTTGAAGCGCGGCGCGCCCAGGTCACCGCCAGCCGCCGCATCGGCGAGCCGCAGGACATCGCCGACGTGGCCCTGTTCCTGGCCAGCCCGCGCTCGGCCTACGTCAACGGCGCCGAAATCGCCGTCGATGGTGGCATGTCCTCGATGCTGATGGACATGGTGCCGCGCCCCGGATTCAACCAATGCCCCCCACGCTCGACCGCTGCGCGGGTCGCTGCCCCCCCGAGGGGGCGCGGCCTTGCTTGGGGCGGCCCGGCGCTGCGGCCAAACACCACTTGAGGAGACACCCGTGAACCAGAAAACCGCCTACGACCTCATCGTCGTCGGCTCCGGCGCTGCCGGCCTGTCCTGCGCCATCACCGCCAAAAAGCGGGGCCTGGACGTGCTGGTGCTGGAGAAAGAACCCGTGTTCGGCGGCACCACCGCGCTCTCGGGCGGTGTGCTGTGGATTCCACTCGGCCCCCACGGGCGCCAGCAGAACCCGGGCGACACCCGCGCTGCCGTGCGCCGCTACCTCATGGAAGAGACCGGCCAGTTCTTTGACGACGCCGTGGTCGAAGCCTTCCTGGACAACGGTCCGAAGATGGTCGAATTCTTCGAGCGCGAAACCGCCATGCAGTTCGTGCCCACGCTCTACCCCGACTACCACCCCGACGTGGCCGGGGGCGTGGACATCGGCCGCTCCATCCTGGCCAAACCCTTCGACATCCGCGGACTCGGGCGGGACATGGCGCGGCTCAAGCCCCCGCTCAAGACCATCACCTTCATCGGGATGATGTTCAACTCCTCCAACGCCGACCTCAAACACTTCTTCCGCGCCACCAAATCGCTGACCTCCTTCCTCTACGTGGCCAAACGCCTGGCCACCCACCTCAAGGAACTGGCGCTGTACCGCCGCGGCATCCAGGTCACCAGCGGCAACGCGCTGGCCGCACGTCTGGCCAAGTCGGCGCTGGACCTGGGCATCCCCATCCTCACCTCGACCCCCGCGAAGGCGCTGCTGATGGATGGCGAACACGTGCAGGGCGTGCGCAGCGAGCACGCCAGCTTCACCGCACGCCACGGCGTGGTGCTGGCCTGCGGCGGCTTCCCGCACGACGTCCAGCGCATCGCCCAGGCCTACCCGCACGTCGCGCGCGGCCACCAGCACCTCTCGCCCACACCGGTGGGCAACACCGGCGACGGCGTGGCCATGGCCGAGCAGGCCGGGGGCGTGGCCGACATCCGCTTCAAGGACAGCGCGGCCTGGATGCCCGTCTCCAGGGTCGACTACGGCGGGGGCGAGATCGGCGTCTTCCCGCACCTGCTGGACCGCTACAAACCCGGCGTCATCGGCGTGCTGGCCAACGGCCGGCGCTTCACCAACGAATCCAACTCGTACCACGACGTGGGGGCGGCCATGATCACCGCCTGCGCCGGCATGGCCGAAACCGCCATGTGGCTGGTGTGCGACAAGACCACGCTGGCCAAGTACGGGCTGGGCTTTGTCAAACCCGCGCCCATGCCCATTGGCAAGTTCCTGCGCAACGGCTACCTGATCAAGGGCAACACGCTGGCCGAATTGGCGCAAAACGCCGGCATCGATCCGGCCGGCCTGGCGCAGACCGTCAAGGACTACAACGTCGGCGCCGTCAAGGGCGAAGACCCCACCTTCGGGCGCGGGCGCACCAGCTTCAACCGCTACCTGGCCGATCCCGAACACCGGCCCAACCCCTGCGTGGCGCCGGTGCAGACCGGTCCGTTCTACGCGGTCAAGGTGGTCATGGGCGATCTGGGCACCTTTGACGGGGTGCGCACCAGCGTGGTGGGCGAGGTCCTCAAGCGCGACGGCTCGGCCATCGCCGGTCTGTACGCCGTGGGCAACGACCGCGCCAGCATGATGGGGGGCAACTACCCGGGTGCGGGCATCACCCACGGGCCCAACATGACTTTCGGTTTCCTCACGGGCAACCATATCGCCGACACCGCAGGAGCACGCGCATGAACCTCCCGCAAACCGCGATTCGGCAACGCGCAGGCATGGCAGCGGCCTGAACGGACACAGCTTCAAGGAGACGAGATGAACGGCATCAGAGACAGGGGCGCGCCCCTGCCGGCGGAGCCTTGCCTGTCAGCCGCGCGGGCAGTGTGTTTGACCGGGATTCCTGAACCCGGCAACGCACCGCGGGAGGCAGCAGCCCCGTGCGGGCGGCTGGTCAAAGAAGGCCTGCACAGGGCGCGCCATTGCCGGTGGATGGCGCCGCAGGGTTTGCAACGAAAGGAGACAAGCGCATGTTGACGATCAACTTGTTCAACGGTCTGGTGTACGGGTCATTGCTGATCGTGATGTGCTCGGGGCTGGCGTTGATCTACGGGCTGCGGCGGGTGGTGAACTTTGCGCACGGCTCGCTGTACATGCTGGGGGCCTACCTGGGCTACAGCATCGCGCTGCACAGCAACTTCTGGGTGGCCTTGGTGGCGGCGCCGGCGGTGATGGCGCTGCTGGGCGTGCTGCTGGACCGGTACGGTTTCCGGCTGCTGCAGGAGCGGGACCCGCTGACCGTGGTGCTGGTGACATTCGGGCTGCTGCTGGTCATTGAAGACCTGGTGCAGACCGTCTGGGGCAAGAGCAACCTCTCGGTGGAGACCCCGGCGCTGCTGAGCTTCACCGTTGACCTGTTCGGCGCTGCGCTGCCGGCCTACCGCATCGGGGTGATCTTTGTCGGGGCGGGCGTGGCGCTGGGGCTGAGCCTGTGGCTGCGCTACTCCCGGGCGGGCCTGTTCGTGCGGGCGGCCAGCACCGATCCCACGACCACCGCCATGCAAGGGGTCAACACCGACGCCCTCAGCGCCGGCGTCGTGGGCCTGGGCACCGCACTGGCCGGGCTTGCCGGCGTGGTGGCCGCGCCCTTCCTCTCGCTCTCGCCCTCGATGAGCTCGGACGTGCTCATCGACTCCTTCGTCGTCGTCGTGATCGGTGGTCTCGGCTCGCTGGCCGGCGCCTTCGTTGCGGCGCTGGTGCTGGGCATGGTGCAGGCCGTGGGGGCCGTGTACCTGCCCGACGTGGCCGTGCTGCTGCCCTTCATCCTGATGGTGGCCGTGCTGATCTGGAAGCCCGCCGGCCTGGCCGGCAGCCGCACCTGAGCCCCTGGAGAACCGTGCCATGAACACATCCCGCATGCTGCTGAGCACCCTGGGTGCGCTGGTGCTCGGCCCCCTGGTGGCCGCCCTGGTGACCTCGGGGACGGCGCTCTCGCTGATCACCCAGGCGGTCATCTACGCCATCTTTGCCATGGGCATCGGCCTGCTGCTGCGCCAGAACGGCCTGGTCAGCTTCGGCCACGCCCTCTACTTCGGCGGTGCCGGCTACGGCATCGGCATCCTGCTGCGGCTCAACCTCATGCCGGCCGAGCTGGCCGTGCTGGTCACCCTGGTGGGGGTCAGCGCCTTCGCCTTCCTGATCGGCCTGGTGATCGTGCGCGTGCCGGGCATCGCCTTCGGCATGCTCACCCTGGCCATCGGCCAGATGTTCTTCCTCAGCGCCTCGCGTGCCCGGGGCTTCACCGGCGGGGCCGACGGCATGAGCGTGGACTGGCCGAGCACCCTGTTCGGCCTCTCGCAATCCGTGCTGCTCAAGCCGGGCAACCTGTTCGTGCTGTGCTGGAGCGTGCTGGTCGTGCTCATGCTGCTGCTGGGGCTGCTGCTGCGCAGCCGCTTTGGCGCCATCACCGAAGCCGTGCGCGACAACGAAGAGCGCGCCCGCTTCATCGGCATCCCCACCGTGCTGCCGCGCGCCGCCGTCTACGCCCTCTCGGCGCTGGTGAGCGGGGTGGCCGGCATCCTGGCCTCGCTCAACACCGGCTTCATCTCGCCGGAGACGCTGCACTGGAGCCTCTCGGGCATGGCGCTGATGATGGTCGTCGTCGGGGGCTTCAAGGTCCTGTGGGGTCCCCCGCTGGGCGCCGTCGTGTACTTCCTGTTCAAGGACATCCTGGGCGACTACGCCACCCACTGGATGACCATCTTCGGCGTGGCGCTGATCACCGTGATCGTGTTCTCGCCCACCGGCGTGGCGGGCGCGCTGCAGCGCCTGGC
>JGI11944J13513_1001924_pt1 | contig 15527 bp, 14 predicted proteins | sample TerdegcoTASludge_FD_13513 | JGI IMG/M metagenome (IMG submission 13513) | reverse complement strand
CGTCCCCATAAGGGGATAGGCGGCTTAACCCCGGAAGAGAAGTTGATCGAGTACTTTTATCCCGAAAAACTGTAAACAACGGTCGACTTTCTCACACATAACGCTTTCCGCAGTTCTGGATGGTGCGAATCAGGAAAAAGCCCGTCGGCAGCCCGATGAGGGTCGAGACGAGCGACACGTAGGCCGAGACGGGCACGTTCCACTCCAGGGGCACGAAGACCCCGTTCAGGAGGGCAAACCCGAGATAGACGAGGGCCCAGATTCGAGCGGCGCGGAGGGCCGACTTCACGTCCTTGAGCAGGTAAAGCCCGACGGCCACCATGCACCCGGCCGTGACGATCGCGATCGGCGGCTGCCAGCGAACCCAGTCCGGGGCGCCGGGATATGCCCCGAGCCCGTGAAGACCTGCAAGCAGGATCGTGCCCAGGACGGCATAGAAGATGCCGACCATGATGAAGTAAAAGGAACACTCCTGCCCGGTCACAGGAGCGCGGAGAGCCCGGATCGGGTCGAAGCTGACCGTGCACGGCCTCAGGAGAGCCTCCCGCAACGCTCGCCAGGGCGTCGGCCGGTAGGACCGGATGCGGTCCATCACACGCTCCCCCAGATCGGCCGGCGGCTCGGGGGCCGTCGCCTCGCGCATCATCCGGGCGATGCCGGCGAGCGCCTTCCGGCGGGGATCGTGCTCAATGTCCTCCGGAGAAGGTCCCTGCCCATCAATCTCCCCGATGATTTTTTCTATATTGTCATCAGAGTCCAAGTTTCTTACCCTCTTACCCTCTTACCCTCTTACCCTCACACCTTCTCACCTTCTCGCTTCGTCGTCGGCGAAGCCGTCCTTCTCCATCATGACCCGGATCTTCTCCAGGCCCCGGTAGGCCTTCATCTTTACGCCGCCCGGGGTATTGCCCGTCAGGCCGGCGATGTCCTCGAAGCTCATCCCCTCGTAGAAGCGCAGGACCAGGATTTCACGGACCGACGGATTGAGCCTCAGCAGGTAGCCCTGGATCCGGCGGCTGCGCTCCCGGCCTGCGGCCGCGTCGGCAGGGTTGCCCCGGGGGTCTTCCGCTTCCGGCGCGCCATGCCCGGTCCCAGCCTCCGGCAAGGCCTTGCTCCTCCTGAGGTGGCTGCGGATCACGTTGAGGGCCACCGTGTAGAGCCAGGGGAAAAACCGCTCCCCGCGCCTGAACCGCCCCAGGGTCTCAAAGGCCCGGAGGAAGATCTGCTGGCTCAGATCGTCTGCATCCTGGGCGCTCCCGGTCATCCGGAAGGCCAGGCGGAAAACCGGCCCCTTGTACGCTTCGACCAGATCGGCAAAGGCCTCGCGGTCTCCCCCGAGGACACGGCCGATGATGTCCGCTTCGTCGATCTGCTTCATATACAAATCGGACCGGGAAAAAGTCACATCATTTTATGCATCTTCCGTGACAAAAACGGACAACCCACGTCCTTATTAGACGATAATCGCCGGAGAAAAAAGCTTTTTGTTGCAAAGCTTCCCCTTGCTTTTTCACGAGGCCCATTATAGAGATTTTTTAATAGTTTTGGCATATTAGTTGAATAATAATCAAATCCGGCCGGCAGAAATCAAGCCATCGCACGAGATGTGCCGGCACTCCCTCACGAATGGAACCCGGGCCGTTGACCGCAGCGCCAGAATCACCCGTAGAGATCAGCATCATTCTTCCCGCCTTCCAGGAAGAACAGGGGATCGCCCCCCTTCTGGACCGGATCGGTGCGGTCATGGAACCGCTGGGCCGTCCCTGGGAGGTCCTCGTCATCGACGACGGCTCCACGGACGAAACCGCCGCGCGGGCCCGGGAGAGAGGGGCCAGGGTCATCTCGCACCCCTACAACATCGGAAACGGCGCGGCCGTCAAGACCGGCATCCGACAGGCCCGGGGCCGCGTGATCGTAATGATGGATGCCGACGGGCAGCACGACCCCGCCGACATCCCCAGGCTGCTCGAACACGTGGGGACGCACGACATGGTCGTCGGGGCCCGCACGAAGGAATCGCAGACCAGCCTGCACCGCGACCTGGCCAACAAGGTCTACAACGGTCTTGCCTCCTACGTCTGCAACCGGAGGATCGAGGACCTGACGTCCGGGTTCCGCGCCATCCGGGCCGATGCCGCCCGGGCGTTCCTGTACCTGCTGCCGAACACGTACTCGTACCCCACGACGCTGACCCTTTCCATCGTCCGCTCCGGGCGGAGCCTGAAGTACGTCCCCATCAGGACGTCGCGCCGCCTGGGCCGGAGCAAGATCAAGCTGCTGCGGGACGGGGTCCGCTTCTTCATGATCATCCTGAAGATCGCCACCCTCTTCTCGCCCATGAAGGTGTTCCTGCCGGTGAGCGCCCTGATGTTCCTCACGGGACTTTTCTACGGGCTCGCACGAATCTTTCTTATGGGGGACCGGTACGGGCCCACCTCGGCCATGTTGATGACCATGGCCGTCGTAGTCTTCATGGTTGGGCTCGTATCAGAGCAGGTCGCACAACTGCGATTCGACCGGGCGGAATCGCTAGAGCCGCCCTGCGTGAAGTGAAGGCCCACAGCCCGGAGTTCAGTGTTTGCCCGGATACCGAAGGTGAAAACACCTCAACCCAGGAAACTGTGTTACATCCTCTGTTACCGAGAGCCCAATTATGTGCGCTCAATGTCCCTCATGGCGGCGTTGCGGCGGATGCGGGGCGCTGTCGTGCTCGAAGCAGTCAACACGAGCGCGGGCTGGATTCGTTATGTCGAGACGATTGTCCGACTGATCCGCTGCCGGCTGACGGAAAAGCCCGACACCTATGTGCTTGGATTCCGCGGGTACGAAATCTTCTGGGTCGCCCGGCTGCTCACGGCGGGACGCGCTTTGGTCTTTGACCACATGATGTCGCCCTATGACAGCCTGCTGAACGAGAGGAAGGCAATCCGCAGGGGGGGCATCCTCGACGCGCTCGTGTACCGTTACGAACGGGGCATCCTCCGGTCTTCGGATCTCGTGCTGACAGACACGGTGACCCACCAACGGTTCATCTCGAAACGCTTCGGCATCCCGTCCGGGAAAATAGCGGTGGTACCTGTCGGTACGGACGAGTCTCTATTCTACCCGCGGCACGGGCCCGAGGCACAGGGAAAAGAGCGCCTCCATGTTTTGTTCTACGGCTCGTTTCAGCCGCTCCACGGCGTTCCGGTCATCCTGGAGGTTGCGCGACGGCTGCGGAACAAGCCCGTCCATTTCACAATCGCCGGGGGAAAGGGGCCGGGAAAAGGAGATTTGGGGACACACGACGAGTCGCCTGCCAACGTAACCCGCCTGGGTTGGGTACCCTACCGGGAATTGCCCGCAATGATCGCCCGGGCCGATCTCTGCCTGGGGGGGCCCTTCGGCGACACCGGCCAGGCGCAGCGCGTCATCACCGGAAAGACGTTTCAATTTCTGGCGATGGGGAAGCCCGTCGTCGTGGGCAGGATTGACGAAGACGCCGGGTTTGAAGACCGGCACAACTGCCTGCTCGTTACACAGGGAAGCGTTGAGGCTCTCGAGGAGGCGGTCCTGTGGTGCCTGGCAAACCGCGACCGACTGGAAGAGATCGGTCGAAACGGGCGCCTGCTCTATGAGCGGTGCTTCTCGACGGCGTGCATCGCAGCGAAGCTCGAACCGCATTTGCAGCCATGACGTACTACCCGCACAGATATTTGTTTCGGCGATACGAGCTATTGAAACAAACGGCCGGCGGGGACCGTTTTCTGGAGATTGGCCCGGGAAGACTCCTGCCGGCCGTCGAACTCCCCGGGGTCTTCAGGCGGAGAACCCTAATCGATTTAAGCGAAGATGCGCTGCCGGCCTACGACGCACTCGCACCATCCGACCGGAATCGGCTGGACTTGGTCATCGCCGATTTCATGGAGCATCATTTCGAAGAATCCTTCGATGCGGTCATCGCCTGCGAGGTCCTCGAGCACATCCGGGACGAGGCGGCGTTTCTGGACCGGGTCCGCAGGCTGCTGCATCCCGGAGGACAGCTGATCCTGTCGGTGTCCGCACGGAGGAAACTCTGGTCGGACCATGATCAGATCGCCGGGCATCTGCGGCGATACGAAAGACACGAGGTCGCGGATCTGCCCTCGAGCCGGGCATTTCGGAACGTTTCCGTAATCGCCTACGGCTTTTCTTTCGTCAACGCGTTGAGATGGGCCCGGGTCGTGCTGGCAAAACGGCAGTACAAGGAAAAAGCCGGCTGGAGCCAGGCGCGGCAGACAAAGGATAGCGGTGCCGCGCTCACGGGGCGAATGGCCCGCGTAATCGGACGGCTGGTCAATCCCGTAACGGCTCATCCGCTGTGCCGGTTTTCAGTCCTGTTCAATAACCGGGACTGGTCGGAAGGCTACCTGGTGATCAGCGAGCGATAAATGAACGTGCGGATCGTCTACAGACACTACAGGCCTCTTCACGACCTCTATCGGTCTTTCCTGATCGAACCCCCGCCTCAGGTGTCGTTCGCGATCCCCCGGACCATGAGAGCCGCGCGCCGTCTTTACCCGCTCTACCTCTTGTTCGGCGACTGGGCCCCTGTCCGATCCGTCATCGCCGTCGCCCAGGACGTACTCTTCGGAACAACCGGTGCACCCGATCGGGCAGACCTGCTCCACTTCATCCAGATGGTGCCGCTCCGCGAGCCTCAAAGGCCCTATGTCGTCGACTTTGAGCACGCTGCGGCCCTGGCGAATTTCGTCCGTTTTGACGAGTCGACCCGAAAACGAATTGAGAATTTTTTCGTCCACAGGAACTGCCGGAAGATTATCCCGCTGACCCGGGCGGCCGAGCAATCCCTGCTTGCACTCCTGCCGGATTTGCCGGATGACGTCCGGGGAAAAGTCGAGGTCATCTACCCGGCGCTGCCCAATCACACGAAACAGGGAGAGGATGACGCCGGTCCGTCCAGTACGGCTCTGGGCAACGCAGGGCCGAAATTTCTGTTTGTCGGCAACGACGTCTACCGAAAGGGCCTCCACGAACTGATGAGGGCGTTCCGGCAGCTCGAGGCCAAATATCCGAAGGCAGAGCTTCATGTCGTCTCCAATGCCCCCACGGAGCTGAAACGAGAATATGCCTCGGCGCGGATTCTCCATTACGATCCGATCTACTCTTTCGACGAGATGATCGACCGGTTCTACCTGGCCTGCGATGTTCTCGTGTTGCCGACGCACTGTGACACCTTCGGGATGGCGATCCTCAACGCCCTTTCCTGCGGCAAGCCGGTCGTAACGACCGACCAGTTTGCCGCCCGTGAGCTCGTCCGGGACGGAGAAAACGGACTGATTGTCCGTTCGCGTCGCCTGCTGCTCAACGAAATCTGTGCGCCGGACCGCGCCATAACGCGGGCTTTCGTGACCCGAGACGCTGACCCGCTGCTGGTCGAGGAATTGATTGAAGCGCTAGAGCGCCTCTGTGCGGACCGGGCAGAGATTGTGAGGATGTCCCGGGACGCCATTAAGGATTTCGAGCCCGGCGGCAGGTTCTCGATCGGGGAGAGAAATCGCAAGTTGGCCAACGTCTATGCGGGCTGCGCGGACTACCGCGAGAATCCCGCGAGGTGACGGACATTGAGGAATGTCGCGAAATCGTTTTTCCAGAGGATGAGAAGCCGCGCGGTGTCGGACTACAGCAGGCGTATCCTGGACTGTCTTGAGCCGTCAAATCGGGTGGTTTCGCTCCTCGATTGCGGCTGTGACGACGGCGAGTGGACCCTGCGATTGGGCGCCAGGATCGGAGCGGTCCGTCTCTACGGACTTGAGATCGTGGACGAGCGGAGGCTGGCTGCCCTGCGGAAGGGAATCCTGTGTGAACCCGGTGATCTGAACGAACCGTTCCCTTACGAGGACGGGCAATTCGAGATCGTGCACGCCAACCAAGTGATCGAGCACCTGAAGGACACCGACAATTTTGTCAAGGAGATCGAAAGAACTCTGAAGCCGGGCGGGTACGCCGTAATCTGCACGGAAAATTTGGCCAGCTGGCACAACATTTTTTCTCTTGTCTTCGGCTGGCAGCCCTTTTCTCTTACCAATGTATGCGAGAAACGTTTCCAGATAGGCAACCCTCTCGCGATTCACTACGACGTTGCACCGTCGAACCCGCAGAGCTGGCAGCACAATCGGGTCTTCACATACCGCGGCTTGAAAGAAATATTCACCGTTCACGGTTTCATCGTCGAACGAATCGAGGGGTCGGGGTACTATCCCCTGCCGAACCGTTTGAGCAAGCTAGACCCGAGGCACGCGGCGTTCCTCACATTGAAGATCAGAAAGGCCGGCACCACAGAGTCAGAGACAAAGTAACGTCAACGGCCGTCTGCTGCCAGCGTGGCGGATTCGGAATCGTTGCACATCGGGAAGGAAGGCTTTGCAGGACAACATGAACGTAAGGACGATCATCTCTCTCGCGTTGTTTTTCATGGTCGCCGCGGGGATCGGGTTCTTTCTAAAGGACCACCCCGAGCTGATCGGCCACGTGCGCGGGATATCGCTTTGGAGCATGACTCTCCTTCTTCTGCTGAGCGTAGCCACGCTCGCGGCAAACGGCTATTCCCTCCGGATTTTTGCGAGAAAATTCGACATTCATCTCAAGTGGACAGAGTGGTTTGGTCTGGCCACGGTGACAGCCATGGGTAACTACCTCAGCCCTTTCTCGGGCGGCATGGTCGCCCGGGCGGCCTACCTGAAAAATCGCCACGACTTCCCTTATGCCCACTTCCTGTCGATGCTGGCCTCAAACTACCTGATCGCCTATGGCGTCATCGGTGTCGCGGGAGTCGCCGGCATGTCCACGTTGAGCGGAACGGAGAGCTTTTCGTGGCTGTTGGTCTTCTTTTTTCTGGCCATCCTGTCGGCGATCCTGCTGGTCTTGTTCCTGCCCTCAGCGTCGATCGGAAGCCGCCATCGTTTGTTGCGTCTCATGCAGCAGGCCCTGGCAGGCATGAAATCCATCGAGCTGGACAGTGTTCTTTTGTGGAAACTCGTATCGCTCACCCTCTTCAACGTGTTGGTCGGCACATGCCTGTTTATCATTGCCTTCCATTCGATCGGGACCGCCGTTCCATTCAGGATTGCACTCTTGATTTACCTGCTGACTGCCTGTACCGTGCTGATCAACATCACCCCCGGCAACCTAGGTGTGCAGGAAGCCGTGACAAGCCTCGCGGCGGGAATCCTTGGAGCCGGGGCCGACATGGGGTTGCTCGCAGCACTGGTCGTCCGAGCCGTGACGATCATAGCCGCCTTTGCACTGGGCCCGTTTTTCAGTTATCTCCTTTCGAAAGAACTGATCGCATCACGAGCTGCGTCCTCGTCGGGCGCAGAGGAAATCCCTTGAGTTGCCACATTCGTAACAGATGAGGAAACCACGTGAGGGATCTGCGCGTAATCGGTGAAATTTCATGCTGAACAAGGAAAACGGGTTCATGCTCCCCTGTCGCCTCCCTCTCCCCTTTGATCGGGAGGCGGCTTTCACCGTCTTCGCCCTGCTCCTCACTTTACTGCTGGTCTACTCGAACAGCTTCCAGGGCGAGTGGCACTTCGATGACCATCACAACATCGTCGACAACCGGTGCGTGCAAGTCCATAACCTGGATGACCTGTCGCAGTCATTCTACGGTCTGACCTGTGACACGGCGGATCGACGGATTTCGAGGCCCCTGGCCTATGCGAGCTTTGCGCTGAACCACTTCTTCAGCGGGACAGACGTTTGGTCCTACCACGTAGTCAACTTCATCGTTCATCTCTCGTCGGCTTTTTTCCTGTTTCTCCTGATCCGACTGACCCTGACGCTCCCGCCCATGCGGGAGGAGTACGGCTCCGTCGCGTACCCCGCGGCCCTGTTGTCGTCGTTCCTCTGGGCGACAAGCCCCTTGCACGTCCATGCCGTCTCGATCATCGTCCAGCGGATGGCGAGCATGGCCGGGTTGGGGTACGTGGCGGCCCTATACTTCTATGCGAGGGCCCGCACGGCGCAGACAGTAGTCGGGCGCATGGCGGGCTTCACCCTCTGCGGTGGGGCCGCCCTGACGGCGTTCGCCACCAAGGAAAACACCGCCGTTCTTCCACTGGCATTCTGGCTGTATGATCTTTTCTTCCTCGCGGGAATCTCGGCGGAAACGCGGAGGCGTGCACTGAAATGGTCGCCCCTGCCCCTCGTATTCATGCTCGGGCTGGGTCTGCTCTACACGGACTTCTCCATGGAGCGGGCCGTTTACGAGTCGGGCGTGAGGCCGTTCTCTCCGCTGGAGAGGCTCCTCACGCAGGGACGGGTGATGTTCTTCTACGTCTCCCTGCTGCTCTACCCCATCCCTTCGAGGCTTACGCTGCTGCACGATATCGAAGTGTCGCGCTCGCTTTTCGATCCGTGGACGACGGCGGCCGCGATCGTCGGGATGGCCCTCTGCGTGCTTCTCGCCGTCGTCAGGGCAAGGAGATACCCTCTGCTGTCGTTCGCCATCCTGTTTTTTCTCCTCAATCACCTCGTCGAGGGAACATGGATCCCCCTGGAGCTGATCTTTGAGCACCGCAACTACATCCCGTCGATGTTCTTTTTCGTGCCCGTGGCCTTGCTGATGATCCGCTGCCTGGACTATTTTTCCTACCGCCCGGGTTTGCAGATCTTCATGGCGGTGGGCTTCGCTCTGCTATTGGCCTCCCAGGGATACACGACCTTCGAGCGCAACGATATCGTCCGCTCCGACCTTCATCTCTGGCTCGACAACGTCCAGAAGTCCCCCGACTTGAGCCGACCGCGCATCAATCTGGCAAAACATTACTACGAGGCGGGGATGTATGAGCAAGCTTATCGCGAACTTACAAGGGCGGAGAAATCCGGACGCGATACGAATTTGCGACAGATTGGTCTTGCCTCATACGGATTGGGTATCTACTATTTATATCAAGTGAATGATCTCAGGCTTGCCGAGAAAAAATTCAACGAAACTCTCGAGCGAATACCCGGTTACCCTGCTGCGATCATCGGATTGGTGAGAATAGCCTTGAAAGAGGGGAAAATCGATCAGGCGTGGCGGCTCCTGGAAGGATATTCACCCGACCGTCGATACAATCGACAAATGACAAGCACCCGGGCCCTCGTCCTGTTGAAAAAAGGCGATCCGCAGGGTGCGCTGAAGTCCGCAATGAAAGCGATTGCTCTCGAATGGGATAACCCCGAGCCTTGGCAAGTCGCGGGTCAGGCCTGGCGACAACTCGATCAAATGCAACAATCTCTGGCATGCTGGGAAAAATCCCAGCAATTAAGCCCGGCAAACCCGCGGACACTTCTAGCACTCGTGGAACTTTACGATCAATTACAGGTTAAACCGGCACTGACCCGAACGGCCATTCGCTGTCTTGTCGTGAAGGGCGATGGAGGGCTTGATGAATGGCTCAGCCGTCTTGCCCGCGATTCAGGAGACGCGGCTTATGAAGTGAACCCTCAAATGCTCGAACGGATTATCCGGAGGGTAATCAGGAGCGAGTTGGCACGGTAGTTACCGGAAACAATGATTGCCTGTGACCTGCTGCCCGGTCATTTCAATTCGGTAATTTCCACAGGCCGCTGTTCGTACCCGGTATCCCTTGTTTTCCTGTGACATTGATCTTTATGGTTAGTGTATCCACGACCGAAAGCGTCATATCGTAGTCGCCGATACCCGTCGATGCACCGACTGCATTGACCAGATTCACGGCATCTGGAGGCATTCCGGTATCTAAAAAGATTCTTGCATAATTGATAGAGAGGCGGGCTTTCCCCTCGGCAACGGCCTGAAGCGCCGCACGATTCTGAGATTCCCTTGTAATATCGAAATATTTCGGAATGGCGACAGAAGCAAGGACGCCGAGAATGACGATGACGGCAACCAACTCGATCAGGGTGAATCCCTTCTGAGAAGCGGGCAAAGACATAGACGCGTTACAGCCCCATTCCTGTATTGATGGACACGGAACTAAACCGCAGACGCCGTCTTTGCTATGCGCACCATCTCAGCCGAGAGATCAAGATCGATGGACGAAAGGCCGCGAAAGAGGCGCGGCCCCGTCTATCGATATCACAAAGACACGCACGAATGCGGTTATTGCGGCTTAATCCAAGTGCCGGTGTTCTGTATAGAAGGATTACTTTTCAGCGTCGCCGTGATTCTTACTATGTCCGTAGAAGGATTCGTAAACGCCAACCTGTAATCACCGGCATCCGTGTTCGCCGCAGCAATTACAGCGGCAGCTGTCGGAATCTGCCCATTGCTTGACAACAGGATGCTTGCAAATTGGTTGGATAGCCGAGATTTACCTTCAGCCACTGCCTGCATCGCGGCCTTTCTTGATGCCTCTTCGGTCAGGTTCATGAACCGCGGAACGGCCACGGCTGCGAGGATCCCGAGGATCACGAGCACGGCAATGATTTCAATCAACGTAAAACCTTTCTGATTACGCACTTTCGATCGCCTCCTTGACATGGTCAAAAGCCCTCCTTCACATGGTGTTTTCTCTCTCTCGAAACTCCGACGACCCCATTTATCGCACGTTGGTGCGGCGACCGGCCGGTGCTTCCGGGTTTCCCCTTCCCGTCTGCACCCATCCGAAAGGTGGCGCATTGTAAATTATTTCACCCCGTATTTCCACAGTTTTTCGACCTCCAGGGCCCTGGAGACCCTCCCCGCAGACTGCCGGCCGGGCAATAATCCTGCGGGGTGAAAGCTCCGGTCACGGGGTGATCCGGCGCCGCAAATGGATGCCGGTCCTTCGGGATGACCTGCAAAATTCCGGAGCATCATCCGTGCCACGGCGGGTCCCCCTTCAACCCGTGAACGGGAAAGGCCGGGTGTTTTCAGGAACATGACCCTTATTTTTCTTATCCGGCGGGTCCTCCCCCGGCCTCCCGGGGGCCTCAAAACTGCCATAAATTGTTGTAATGTCTACATTTTATGTAGATTTCTTGATCGTCGTGACGTCGATGTTGTACTTTTTCACCCGGTGCCAGAGGCTGCGCTCCTTGATCCCCAGGATCTGGGCCGCCTTGACCTGCACCCCGTCGGCCCGGGTGAGCGCGTCGATGATGAACCGCTTCTCGATCTCCGCCATCCGGTCATCGAGGTTGGCCGTTTCCGGGACCTCCTGCATCGCCTGGCCGACCAGCCCCCCGGATATCTGGGACGGGAGGTGCTGGGGCTCGATCACCCCCTCCTCGGCCATCACGGCGGCTCGCTCGATCACGTTCTTCAGCTCCCGCACATTCCCCGGCCAATGGAAACCCATGAGGAGCTGCAGGGCCGAGGACGAAATCTCCGCCTGCTTCGGGGCCGTTTCCAGAAATCCCTGGGCCAGGGCAGGGATGTCCTCCCGCCGGTCCCGCAAAGGGGGCAGGTGAAGGGCGAAGACGTTGAGACGGTAGAAGAGATCCTCCCTGAACTTGCCTTCCTGGACGAGCTTCATCAGGTTCTTGTTCGTCGAGGCGATGATGCGGATGTCGACGCGGATCGGCTTGGAGCCGCCCACCCTCTCGAACTCCTTTTCCTGGAGGACCCGCAGGAGCTTTGCCTGCGTCGCCAGCGGCATGTCCCCGATTTCGTCGAGCAGGATCGTGCCTCCGTGGGCCAGTTCGAACTTTCCCCGCTTCTGCGCCGTGGCGCCCGTGAAGGCCCCCTTCTCATGGCCGAAGAGCTCGCTCTCCAGGAGCCCCTCCGGGATGGCGACGCAGTTGAGCTTGATGAAGGGTCCGTCCTTCCGCAGGCTGTGCTGGTAGAGACTCTGGGCGACGAGTTCCTTGCCCGTCCCGCTTTCCCCCGTGATGAGGACCGTGGCGTCCGTCGGGGCCACCTTGAGGATCTGGCTGAAGATGCCCCGCATGACCTTGCTCTGGCCGATGATCTCGGGGAACAGCTCCTTTGCCTCCACCTTGGAGAGCAGGCTCGTGACCTGCTCGAAGATGATGTTGAACTGGCTGATGTCGTCGGCCTTCTGATCCACGGCGCTCTGGATCTGGGACTTCGGGAAGGCCGGCAGGTTCTCCGCGTCGCGGATGAATTTCTTGATGGGCCGCAGGATGACCCAGGTCACGAGCAGCGCACACAGGAAGGTGAACAGGGCGATGCCGATCCCCCAGGTCTTCAGAAGCCACGACGTCTCCGCAGGGTATTTCTGGTAGAAGTCGACGATCTGGTACGTCACGATCACGGCAAAGACCGTGATTCCGCTGAAGATGATGGGAATCAGGACGTAGAGGCTGATCTGGAACCGTGACTTCTGCATATCGGCTTAAAACCCCTTGGTGGCGATCTTGGTGAGATCCCACATGGGCAGGAAGACGGCAAGGGCGAAAAACCCGACGACGAAGGCCAGGCCCACGACCAGGACGGGCCCGATCGCATCGGAGAGGCGCTTGACCGCGAAGGCCACCTCGTCGTCGTAGTGGACGGAGACGGCCTGGAGCATCTCGTCGAGCTGGCCCGACTCCTCGCCGATCGCAACCATCTGGATGACCATGGGCGTGAAGTAGCGGGCCGTGCTGAGGGGCCCCGAGATCCCGCGGCCCTCTTCCACCCGGTCCCTCACCTCGTCGAATTCCCGGGCGATGGCCGTGTTGCCGATTGTGCCCGAGAGGATCTGCAGGGAGTTCATGACCGGCACGCCGCTGGCCTGGAGGATGGAGAAGATGCTGGCGAATCGGGACATGGCCGCCTTCACGAACAGGGGCCCCAGCAGGGGGACCCGCAGCAGGAAGGCATCCCTCACGAATTTCCCCTGTTCCGTCCTGAAATAGTAGGCGGCCCCGCCGATCAGGCCGACAAGCACCGCAAGCGTGACGAACCAGTAATCCGTCAGGAGGTGATGGAGAAAGAGGCTCGCCTTCGTCGGCCAGGGCAGATCGACGCCCACGCGGGCGAAGATGCCCACGAAGCGGGGGATGACGTAGTTGAGAAGCACGAAAAACGCGATCCCCAGGGCGGCCACGACGATGATCGGGTACTGGAGGGCCGATTTCACGTCGGACCGGATCTTGTGCTCGTGCTCGAGGATGTAGATGAGCCGCTGCAGAACCTCCGGGATCGTGCCGCTCACCTCCCCCGCCTTGATCATGCTGCGGTACAGGGTGTTGAAGGTCCTGGGGTGCTTCGCCATCGCGTCGGAAAGCGGGGACCCCTCCCGGACGTCCTGGGTGATCTCCGAGACGATCTGCCTGAGCTTCGGGTTGCTCACCTGGACCTCGAGCACCTCCAGGAGCCGCATGATGGGCACCCCGGCGAGGAACATGGTGCGGAACTGCTTCGTAAAGAGGATGAGCTCCTGCATCGACACGCCGCCCACCCGCCGCTGCAGGCTCTCCCAGGTGATCCCGGGAAGGACGCCGCGCTCCGCAGCGCCCGTGACCCGGGACGGGATCCAGCCGCGGTTGAGCAGCAGCGTCCGCGCCGCGTCGAGCGACTCGGCGTCGATGACGCCGGAGATGCTCGCCCCCGTCTCGTTGATGGCTTCGTAGGAATACTTGGGCATCGCAAATACAGTGATTCGTGACTGGTGACTCGTGATTAGTGAAAGCTGGGAGGGGTCATCCCGCCCGTTTCTCTCTTTTCCCTGTACCCTGTCCCCCGGACCCTGTTACACCATCACCGCCGCAGAGGCCTCCTCGATGGTGGTCACGCCGGAGAGCACCTTGCTCATCGCGTCGTCCTTGAGGGTCCGCAGCTTCCCCTTCTGCTTGAGGACCCGGCTGATCTCCTGCGCGGCCATCCCCCGGAGGATCATGTCCTGGACCTCCTCGTCGTTGAGGACGATCTCGAAGATCCCCGTGCGGCCTCGGTACCCCGTCCCCATGCAGGCCGGGCAGCCCCTGCCCCGCTGGAAATTCGCCCCGTCGACCTTCAGCCCCCAGGCGGCGATCACCTTCTCGTTGGGCCGGTAGCGCTCCACGCAGTAGGGACAGATCGTCCGGACGAGGCGCTGGGCGAAGGTCGCCAGCAGCACCGACGAGACGAGGAATCGCTCGATGCCCATGTCGATGAGGCGCGTGATGGCCCCCGCGGCGTCGTTGGTGTGCACGGTGCTCAGGACCCGGTGCCCCGTGAGGGCCGCCTGCACCGAGATGCCGGCCGTCTCGGCGTCGCGGATCTCGCCGACCATGATCACGTCGGGGTCCTGGCGCAGGATGGACCGCAGACCGCTCGCGAAGGTCATGCCGGCCTTGCGGTTGAGCTGGACCTGCCGCACCTTCTCCACGCGGTACTCGACGGGGTCCTCCAGGGTGATGATGTGGATGTCTGGCCGGTTGATCTCCCGGATGATTGCGTAGAGGCTCGTGCTCTTGCCGCTCCCCGTGGGGCCCGAGCTGAGGATCATCCCGTAGGGTTTGTTGATGATGGAGTCGATCTTGTCGCGGTCCTCCTTCACCATCCCGAGCCGGTCCAGCGAGTAGACGCCGGCGCCCATGTCCAGCAGACGCAGAACCAGGTTCTCGCCATAGATGGTCGGGATGGAGGAGACGCGGACGTTGATCTCCTTGTTCTCCATCTTGACGGTGAAGCGCCCGTCCTGGGGGATGCGTGAGGTCGCGATGTCCATGTTCGCGAGGATCTTGATGCGCGAGATGATGGGCAGGAACATCTGCTTCGGCGGGGCGGGCACCTCGTGGAGCCGGCCGTCGATGCGGAACCGCACCTGGACGTTCTTCATCTGGGGGCTGATGTGGATGTCGCTGGCCCCCTCCCGGACCGCCTGGGAGATGATGGAGTTGACGAGGCGAACGATGGGCGCCTCCTCGGCCATCCCCATGATGGAGCTGGGGCTCACCTGCAGGTCGTCGGTGTATTCGGCGGCCGCCTCGGCGTCGACGCCGGAGTCGAACTTCATCTCCTCGAGGCTCTCCAGCACGCCGCCCAGGCCGGACTGCATGCCGTAGATCTGGCCGATGAGCTGGTTGAGTTCCCGCTCCGTGCAGACGACCGTCTCGACCTCCTCGTTGGTGAGCGACTCGATGTAGTCCAGGGCGTTGATGTCCACCGGGTCCGTCATGGCGATCGTGAGCAGGCGCCCCTTCCTCTTGAGCGGCGCCACCTGGTTCTTCTGGGCGATTTCCGCGGAGAAGACCGATGCGAGGCCCAGATCGACCGGATACTTGTCGGGGTGGTACTTCTCGATCTTGAGTTGCCGGCTCAGAAGGTCCACCATCTGGGTTTCAGACAGGATGCCCTGCTGGATCAGCAGCTTCCCGAGCTTCATCCCCGTCTTCTTCTGCTCGTCGAGAAAATGCCGGAGCTGGTCCTCGTTGAGAACCTCGGCATCGATGAGCATTTCCCCCAGCTTCTTTCGGACTCTCAAGGTATTGTCCTTTCTTTCCTTCTGGTCTCCCGCCTGCCCCCGTCATGCGGCGGCCGCGGGGTCGTCGCACCCCGGGTCGGCCGGGCGTCAACGCGCGATCAGTCGCGTCCCGACGGGGCCGTCGGCTGCCCCCCCGCCGCCTCTCTCGGCAGGCTCTTCCGGAAGTGAGGAGCCGCGGGC
>JGI11944J13513_1001919_pt1 | contig 15549 bp, 8 predicted proteins | sample TerdegcoTASludge_FD_13513 | JGI IMG/M metagenome (IMG submission 13513) | reverse complement strand
GTGCATCTTCTGAGTATGGCGCAGGAGGGAGCACGAAGTAATCCCTCCGCCCGGCTCCTGAGAAACTTAAGGAAGGTCGTTTACAAGTGCGGTTTTTGTACCGGTACATCTTCTGAGTATGGCGCAGGAGGGAGCACGAAGTAATCCCTCCGCCCGGCTCCTGATAAATTTAAGGAAAGTCGTTTACAAGTGCGGTTTCTGTACCGGTGCATCTTCTGAGTATGGCGCAGGAGGGAGCACGTAGTAATCCCTCCGCCCGGCGGATAGAAAAGACCAAGGAGAACAGGTTTATAACTATTGCTCAGCGCGGCTGTATTTTTGAGATCCGGGTGCGTAGGAGGGTATAAAATAAAAGAGGCCGCCCATTGCAGGCAGCCTCTTTTTACAAACGTAATTCGATATATAAACGTATTTAACTCTCTTTTTTACGTGGCCCGGTCCATTTCCGTATCCGTGCATTCACCTTATCGTTGATGAGGTACATGGCCGGCACGGCAACCAGTGTAAGGAAGGTTGCAAAGGTAAGACCAAAGATCACCGTCCACGACATAGGGCCCCAGAACAGGGCGTTGTCGCCACCCATATAAATATCGGGGTTACCGTTATTGAGCAGACCCACAAAGTCGATGTTAAGACCAATTGCCAGGGGTATAAGGCCTAGTACGGTAGTAATGGCAGTGAGAAGTACCGGGCGCAGACGGGTGGCACCCGAGTCTACAATCGACTGAAAGAGTTCCTGCATAGGCAGCGGTTCGTTCTTTTCCAGTCCCAGTTCTTCGCGTTTGCGATTGCGCAGCACATTGGTATAGTCGATAAGTACAATGGCATTATTTACCACCACACCGGCCAGGGATATGATACCGATACCACACATCAGCACCACAAAGTCCATCTGGAAAATGAACAGTCCCAGAAACACTCCTATGGTACTGAAAAGCACCGACGACATAATGATGAGCGGGGCGGTGATAGAGTTAAACTGAGCCACAATAATAAGGAAGATAAGGAACACGGCTATAAGCAGCGCCATCATAAGGAATTGCGATGATTTGGCCTGTTCTTCCTGTTCTCCGCCAAATTTAAAGGTATAACCTGCCGGCATCTGGTAATCGGCCATCAGTTCCTTATACGACTGCACAATTTCGTTGGCATTATAGCCCTGTTTTACATCGGAAGATATGGTAAGTACGCGGTCCATATCTTTGCGTTTAACGGCTCCGTAAGAAGAGGCATCTTCCAGGCTGGCCACGGCATTTATAGGTACCTGTACAATCTGCCCGGTAGTCATATTACGGAAGGTAATGCGCATATTCATGAGCGACTGTATATCATAACGATACTGTTTGGCCAGGCGCAGCTGAATTTCATAATCATCTTCCCCTTCCTTAAATTTCGATATTTCTTTCCCGAACAGGGCCGTACGCATGGCCATACCTATCTGTCCGGTACTTACGCCATAGCGGCGGGCAGCATCTTTATTCACCTTCAGAATTACTTCGGGTTTACCCGTTTCCAGGTCCATTTTCAGTTTATCCGGTCCGGGAATATTGGCAGCATTCAGGAATTTCAGGATGTTTTCGGTGGTTTTTACAAGCGTATCATAATCTTTACCGGCAATTTCGAGCTGTATGGGTTTACCCACGGGCGGCCCGTCGCGGTTTTTTTCCACGGTAATGATGGCCTGTGTTTCGCCCTTTACCGATTCGCGGATGTCTTCCAGTATTTTATTGGTACTTACATCCGAAAAGTCGATGCGGTCTTCGTACGAAAGAAACGATACCGTGATGCGGGCTTTGTTCGGCGAAGAACCCATCGAGGGGCCTTCGTTCGGGTCGGCCGTACCTTCGCCTACCTGTGCCACAATGGCCTCTACCACATTTTTATTCGGCTCTACGGCTTTCTTTACCTTAGCTTCGAGGCGGCGGGTAAGTGCATCGGTTTCGGTAATATCGGTACCCAGGGGTGTTTCTACATACACATTCACATACAGGGGTTCGTTTTCCGGGAAGAACAGTACTTTGGGATTCGATCCGAAGTACACCATCATGGTAATTACCATCATTGCCAGCAGTCCGAAAAACAGCGCCAGGGGACGTTTGCCTTTCAGCACAAATTCCAGGAAGCGGCGGTATGCATTTTCGATCTTTACCATGGTATGGTACTGAAAACGGTCGGCCAGGGGCTTAATTACATAGCGCGAAAGCGGGTTAAATACCGCAAAGAAGAGCAGCAGGCTGCCCAGCCAGCGTACGGTAAAAAGGAAGATTACAGCCAGCACAAACAGTATACCTGTAATGATCCAGAAACGTTTTGTACTGCCACTGCGTTGCCCTTCCTGTTCCAGTTTTATAAACTGGGCTGTAAGTACGGGGTTTACTACCAGACCAACAAACAGCGATGCGCCCAGGGTCATGATAAGGGTAAGGGGCAGGAATTTCATAAATTCGCCCATAAGGTCGTTCCAGAACAGCAGCGGGAAAAAGGCTGCCAGGGTAGTTGCCGTAGAGGCAATGATGGGCCAGGCCACTTCGCCCACACCATATTTAGATGCTTTTTCCTTATCAATACCCTCCGAATGCAGGCGGTATACGTTTTCCACCACCACAATACCATTGTCAACAAGCATACCCAGGGCTAATATCAGCGAAAAGAGCACCATCATATTCAGGGTGGCACCCATCATGCTCAGCAGTAATATACCCAGGATCATGGATACGGGAATGGCCACACCCACAAAGAGCGAGTTGCGCATACCCAGGAAGAACAACAGAACGGCAATTACAAGTATTACCCCGGCAATAATGTTATTCTCGAGCGATACCACCATAGAGTTGGTTTGCTTCGACTGGTCGCCGGTAATTACCACACGCAGTCCTTTGGGAAATACGTTTGCTTTGGCTTCTTCAATTACGCGGCGTACACTTCTGGCACCTTCGATGAGGTTTTCGCCCGATTTTTTCTTAATATCGAGCATTACCACCGGTTTGCCGTCGAGGCGTGCATAACTGGTAGGTTCAACCGGCCCAAAGCGCACCGAGGCAATGTCGCGCAGGTATACAATGCGCTGGTTCTCATCCTTTACAATAATGTTTTCGAACTCCATAGGGTCTTTGGCTTCGCCGTCGATACGTATGGTACGTCGCGAGCCGCCCAGCTGGGTATTGCTGTAAATATCACCTGCCGAAAGCTTCAGGTTTTCGTTGGCAATGGCCGTTTCAATATCCTGGAAGCTTATTTCCATGCTTTCCATGCGGGGCAGATCTACGCTTATTTCCACTTCTTTTTCTACCAGTCCGCGTATGGCGGCTTCGGATATCTGGGGTATTTTTTCCAGTTCGTCCTGCAGGTATTCAGCATTTTTCTTCAGTTCGTCGTAGCCATAGTCGCCTACCAGATTTACCGTCATTACGGGGAATTCCGAAAAGTCGAGCTCAAAGCAGTTGGGATCGCTCGGCAGGTCGTTCGGGAGTTCGCTTTTGGCCTTGTCTACCTTGTCTTTTACATCCTGCAGGGCTACCTTAGGGTCTATATTACTTTCAAACTCTACAACAATCGTGGAGTAATCCTGTATGGACGTAGATGTAAATTTTTTTACATTTTTGAGTGTTTTTATTTCCTTTTCGAGCGGGCGGGTTACCAGGTCTTCCATTTCGGCGGGTGAGTTTCCCGGATAGGGAGTGCCGATGTATATGGTAGGCTGTTTAATCTCAGGGAAACTTTCGCGGGGCATGTTTATATACGACAGCGTACCCATTACCCCAATGATAAAGAGCAATACATAAATAGTGGTTTTGTTATCCACTGCAAAGCTCGATATCCTGAATTCTTTAAAGAGGTTCTTTTTTTCGTTTTCCGTACTCATCACGGTTATATTTTAGAACGGTTATTAAAAGGGATTAACGGAGCGTATCGGCACTGTTACGCTGCGAACGCACCAGTACCTTGCCACCCACCTCGATGCTTTTTATACCTTCGGCAATAATTTTTTCGCTGCCGCTGAGTCCGCCGGTAATTTCGGTAAGACCGTTGCTGCTGCTACCAGTTTGTATCATTACCTTTTTTACTACATCGTTTTCTACCGCAAACACGAAGTTACCCTGCGGATCGAACTGTATAATATTGGTAGGCAGGACTACGGCATCGGGTTTGGTATAGCTTGCGATAGAGATACTGGTAAGCATATTGGCCTTGAGTATATCGCGGTTTTTAGGCATTACAGGGTCTACAATAAGACCAAAAGTGCGGTTGTTAGGGTCTATTACCTGGCCTATACTACGTATTTTACCTTCGAGTTGTTCGTTTAACGCGGTAAGGAGTATACCTACTTTTTCGCCTTTTTTAAAGCGGCCTACAAACCGTTCCGAAATGTCGGCCGTGATTTTGATGCGCTCATTATTTACAACGCGGCATACCGGTACACCGGGGCCGGCTACTTCGCCTTCCTTCATAAAGAGTTTGTCTACCATACCGGCTACGGGCGCTTTCAGGGTTTGTTTGCCCAGCTGGGTACGCAGGGTATTGAGTCTTTTTTCCAGGTTCTCTTTCTGGTTCTTTGCCTGCAGGTATTGTATTTCGCTGCCTATTTTCTGATCCCAGAGGTTTTTCTGGCGCTGGTAAGCAGTTTCGGCCAGTTCCAGGGCATTTTCCACCTCTTCTATATTTTTGGCAATCAGTTCGCCGTCCAGTATGGCCAGGGCCTGCCCTTTACTTACCATGTCGCCCTCTTTTACATTCATTTTCAGAATTTTTCCACCGGTTTCGGAGCTCAGGTTCACATTTTCTTCCGATTCTACCACGCCCTGGAAATTATCCGTAACGGTAAAAGGGACTTTGCCGGGTACAATTACACCTACTTCTACGATTTCCTGCACGGTTGTATCGTTTGCAGCAATCTCTTTTTCCAGTTCTTTTATTTCTTTTTCCAGATCGCGCTTTTCGTTACGCAGTTCTTCGAGTCGGGCTTTGGGATCTTCGTTCTTGGGTCCGCAGGCGGCCAGCAGCGAAACGGCCAGTATGTATATGCTTAACTTTTTCATATATAGTTTGCTGAATATTATAGTTTGTTGGTGAGTTTGTCGTAATCTAAGCGGTTCTGCAGCAGGTTAAAAAGGGTGGTATAATAAGCATTGAGTGCGTTCAGGTACTGGTTTTCGGAGTTAATGAGCTCGAAACTGCCGATAAGACCTTCGCGGAATTTGGTGCGGTTGGTTTCCTGTATTTTCTGCGCCAGGTCCAGGTTACGTTTATCGTTAGCCAGGGTACTGAGGTTATTTACATATTCTGCCTTTATGTTTTTAAAGGCCATTTTCATGTTTTCTTCGGCCTCGGTTTTCTGTATGTATACCTTATCGGCTTCGAGCCTGGCTTTCTGCTGTGCCGAAACGCGACCCCATGACGAGAATATGGGTACATTCAGCGTGGCACCCAGCAGGGTACCGCCCCGGTAATAAGTACTTCCGTTGCTAAAGAGCACAGCCCGCTTCTTGTCGGGGTTAAAGCCGCCGTACGACCACTGGAAAAAGGCCGACAGCGAAGGGAATGCTTTCGAAAACTCTACCTGGTAGTTCTGGCGGTTTACTTTATACAGACGATCGAGCACCTTTATGTCTATATTCTGCGAAGGATCGAAGCTGGCCGAACCGTCGAGCATATAGGCTACCGGTTCGCCGGCATTCAGGCTTTCGAAGGTGTCGGCCGTGTTCAGGGTACTGTCTACCGGGAAGCCCATACTTATCTTCAGCATGTTCAGGGCCGATTCGCGCTGTATTTTCAAACGGTTGAGCGTGTTTACGGTAATGTCTTTATTCAGCACTACCTGCTCTACGTCCAGTCCTTCGCGGAAACCTTCCTTAAAGTATGCTTCCGTTTCAAAGGCCAGTTTTTCCAGGTTTTGCACGGTAAGGGTCAGTACTTCAATGTTTTTGTCGATGAACAATACATTATAGTAAGCCTTTGTTACATTCTGCTTTGTTTTCTGCAGCTCGCTTTCCTGCTGGTTCAGCGATAGCTCTTTATAGGTTTTGGCAGCCTGTACCCCGTAAATATAACTTCCGTCCAGCACCAGCATAGAGGCGGTAAGGTTGGTAGTAACGGTGGTGGGCGGTGTGGCTTCCAGCTGAAGGAAGTTGCCCGAGCTGGGATTGGTAAAATCGGGTAGCAGAAATACCTGGGGCTGTATGTTCCAGTTATAGTTCAGGCTGCCGTTTATCTGCGGAAGTCCTGCGCTTACATACTGCATGTACTGTTTGCGTGAGATTTCGTAGTTTTTAAGGGCCAGCTGTGCGGCATAGTTATGCTGTGTGGCATACTCTATCGCCTGCTTCAGTGTAAAGGTCTGTGTACTGTCGCCAGCCCTTGCCAGCAGCGGAAACAGCATCAGCATCATAAATAACAGTCGTCGGGGATTCATATATGGTATTTAGTTATTCCGGAATTCTTTTTTAAGCAGTTTTTCCATTACGCGGCGGCCATTGTCGTTAGTGATGGCACACAGGTGATAGGTTATATACTCTTTAAACAGTTCTACATGGGTGTATACTGGGTTGTGGCGGTCGATCATATGAAACAGGGTAAGCTCGAACTGCGAATAGAAGCTCGAAACCATCTGCACATTCAGGTCGCTCCGGTACAGGCCTTCCTGAATACCCCGGCGCAGGTTGTTCTCTACAAAACCACGCACAAACTCCTTGGAGTGGGTCATCATCTGTTCCCATATATTGCCGTAATATTTTTGTATATCGTGTATGGCAGCGGGATGTATGCGGCTGTAGTCGCGTATTACCAGGGTTACGGCGCTGTAGTATTCTTCCACGGCATTGGTGGCTTCGCCCGTACGGTCGTTCAGGTCGCATATATGCCCGTTTATAAAGGAACTGAGCAGCTCGTTTACCAGTGTTTCCTTGTCGGCATAGTAGAGGTACAGGGTTTTTTTCGACACCCCTGCCTGGGTGGCAATCTCATCCATGGTCACGCTCTTTATACCTACCCGCATAAAAAGCTGAAGGGCCTTTTCGGCAATGTAATCTTTCTTGTCCATCGTAAAAATGCGAATCAAAGGTAAACAGCATTTCCGGGATTGGAAACTTTGGATACGCCAAAAGTTTCCAATGTGGAAGAATACCTGTTTTTTGTAGACGATTCGACGTATGGCAGCGACCAAAACGCAGAAAACACTTTAAGGCCTTATGGGTATGCTGACAGAAATCATTTTATGCAGAAAGGTTTTTTCATATCTTTAGCTTTAGAAAAACTATTGAATTTATGGAACCTGTATTTAAGAATGTGATTGCCGTGGCGAACGATTTTTCGCACGAGAGTTTTACAGCGATCGATCATGCGGCCCAGTTTGCGCAGCGTGATAAGGATGAGCTGCTGCTGATACATGTGCTCGACGATAAAACGCTGGAAAGGCTGGAAAAGGCACATAAAACACCGGAATATATACGTAGTGTGCTGGAGGTACATTGTGCCAAGATTCGTGAGGCATACGGAATCGAAGCCCGTTTTGTTATGCCCGAAGGCGACATCTTTACCTCTATTGGCGAAACGGTAAAAAGCGAAAAAGCCAAACTGCTGGTAATGGGTACGCATGGTATACAGAGCGTAGGCGAACGGGTACTGGGTTCCTGGGCGCTGCGTATTGTTGATTCTTCGCCGGTAGCGGTAATGATTGTACAAAACCGGGGCCCGCGCGAAGATGGCTACAAGAAAGTGCTGATAGAGCTCGATAACTCCGATCAGTGTAAACGTCTGCTGCCTTATGCCGAACAGTTTTATAAACTGTACAATTCGGAACTGGTGATGTTCGAAGATTACGAAGAAGACGAGTTTATTGCCAGACAGATTGCACTGAACAAGCATTTTGCCGAGCAGTGGCTTAAAGACCGTGGTGTGCCATACAGCGTGGCCATACAGCGTAAAGGCACTGCTTATTTTAACGATATGGCTGCATACGCGGCCGAGAACGATATCGACCTTATTATGCTGGTGTCGCATAAAGAGCGTGGTTTTGTAGAGCTGATATCCGAGCCTGAACAAAAAGTGATTTATAATAAACATGAGATACCTGTGCTTTGTATGACTGCCATTCAGAACCACTGGATGGGGAACTTTATTCAGGAAGTACAAACCTGGGATTAATCATGAGAAAATTCATCGTTTTTTCGGTACTGATGGCCTTCTATATTTCGCTGCATGCACAGAAGGCAGCCGATGTGCATCAGAGTCAGAATGCGGTAAACAGTGCGCATGAGTTTGTAAAGGTAAAAGAGTTCTATCATCCCGATTCCAGTCTGTACGAACGGTATTTTTTCCTGGGCGAACTGCCCGTTACCTGGGTAAACAAGTCTATAGGTAAAAAGAAAATGACCGCAGCCATGATGGGCGGCGATATACTGTACTTAAACAAGGCCGGTAACTGGGAGGCCTGGGCTACATTTACCATCGACGAAGCACTGGTACGTGCACACCTGGCCGAGAAAAGCAGTTTTACTGTGGTAGAAAAACTGCATATACGCACCGGGCCGCAGGCTTATGAGTCGTTTGGGCAGAATACCCGTGCCGAGCTTACAGGAGTGGAAGTGCAGGATGGGAAAGTGTATATCAGCGGCAAAATTCCCGGCGAGCCGGCCAAACGGTTCCGGGTTACCTATGCCAATGCTACCCGCATGAGTTTATGTACCGACGATAAAGAACTGGTCACTTACATTATACAGGTAAAGGGCTGATAATTGTGTATGAAAAACCAGAACGGCGATACTCCTTATGGATATCGCCGTTTTTAGTATAGTAAGGTATATACGTTTTAGTTCTGCAGCGAGCGCAGCTGTTCTTCAATAAGGCGTATTTTAGCTTCGGCATCGGACTGTTTTCTGCGTTCGGCCTCTATTACTTCGGCTTTGGCATTTTGCACAAAACGTTCGTTACCCAGTTTTTTAGCCACACTTTGCAGGAAGCCCTGTGTATAATTCAGCTCTTCCTGTAGTTTTTTTACTTCGGCTTCTACATTAATGCCTGCAGCAATGGGCGCAAACAGTTCCTGTGTGCCTACGCGTATGGCCAGGGTGCCTTCCGGTTTGGCAGCCACTTTGCTTATAGAGGCTACATTGGCCAGTTTGCCTATTACGGCAGTATATTCAAAATCGTTGGTGCTGCTCAGTTCCAGCGCATCGCGCATCGAAATGCCTTTTTCGTTCCGGAAGTTACGCAGGGCCGTAATGGTGTTCAGGGCCTGCTCAAAACGGCTGAGCATAGCTGTATCCGGCGTTTTTGTTTCGGGCCAGGGAGCAAACATAATAAAGTCGCCTTCTGTACGCTCGGCAATATGTTTCCACAGCTCTTCGGTAATAAAAGGTACAAAGGGATGCATTATTTTAAGCAGCTGTTCAAAAAAATGAACAGTGCTGTCGAGTATCTCCTGGGCAATACGTCCGTCTTTGGGTTTAATGATTTCCAGGTACGTACTGCAGAAATCGTCCCAAACCAGCTTGTAAGTGGTCATCAGGGCCTCGCTGATCCGGAACTGCGTATACAGGTCGTTCAGCTCTGCAAGCTGCTGGGCCATTTTATTTCCGAACCATTCCACGGCATCTTTCGATTCCTGCGGAGCGGTTTCGTTTACACCGGTCCAGCCCTTTATAAGGCGGAAGGAGTTCCATACCTTATTGGCAAATTTACTGCCCTGTTCGCACAGACTTTCGTCGAACAGCAGGTCGTTACCTGCGGCCGAGCTCAGCAGCATACCCACGCGTACGCTGTCCGCCCCGAAATTCGAGATCAGGTCGAGCGGATCGGGAGAGTTGCCTAATTGTTTGCTCATTTTGCGGCCCAGCTTATCGCGTACGATACCGGTAAGGTATACATCGCGGAAAGGCGGCTGGTCCATGTATTCGTAACCGGCAATAATCATACGGGCTACCCAGAAAAACAGGATATCCGGACCGGTAACCAGTACATCGGTAGGATAGTAGTATTTAAGGTCGGCCGGTATGCTGTTCATTTTACCGGTACGGGGGTCGTAATTATCCAGTCCGTCGAAAACGGCTATAGGCCACAACCATGAGCTGGCCCAGGTATCCAGTACGTCTTCGTCCTGGCGCAGGTCGCTCAGCTGCAGGCCGGCGTTACCGGTGCGGGTACGGGCAGCTTCCAGGGCTTCGGCCTCGTTCATACCCACCACAAAATCGTTCTCGCCTTCGCCAAAATACCAGGCAGGTATGCGGTGTCCCCACCACAGCTGCCGGCTTATGCACCAGTCTTTAACGTTTTCCATCCAGTGGCGGTAGGTATTCTTGAACTTGGCCGGGTGCAGGCGTACTTCGTCGTTCTCCACGGCAGCCAGGGCGCGTGCCGAAATATCTTTCATACGGATAAACCACTGCAGCGAAAGTTTGGGTTCCACAACGCTGTTGGTACGCTCGGAGCGGCCAATACGCGTGGTAAACTCTTCTTTTTTAAGCAGCAGTCCGGCCTCATCCAGGCGTTTCACAAACTGTTTGCGGGCTTCAAAGCGATCCATGCCTACCATCCATTCCAGTTCGGTGGCAGCGTTCATAGTGCCGTCGTCGTTAATGGTGTCGATTACGGGCAGGTTGTGGCGCTGGCCGATCTCGTAGTCGTTTATGTCGTGTGCGGGTGTTACCTTCAGGCAGCCGGTACCGAACTCCAGTTCCACATAATCGTCGGCAATAATGGGCACGGCACGGTTCACAAAAGGAACCACGGCTTTTTTGCCGATCAGGTGCTTGTAACGTTCGTCTTTGGGGTTCACGGCCACGGCTACGTCGCCGGGAATGGTCTCGGGGCGCTGGGTGGCTATTACCAGGTGTTCGTCTGTGCCTTCAATGGCGTACTGTACGTGATACAGGAAGGAGCGTTCGCCGCCTTCGGCATAAATCACCTCTTCGTTACTGAGGGCAGTGCGGGCCTCGCAGTCCCAGTTTATCATGCGCAATCCACGGTAGATATAGCCTTTGTTATAGAAGTCTACAAAGGTTTTAATTACCGCCTCGTAATACTTCGGATCCATGGTAAAACGGGTACGATCCCAGTCGCAGGAGGCACCCAGTTTTTTAAGCTGTTCCAGTATAATGCCGCCATATTTATCTTTCCATTCAAAGGCGTATTTGAGGAATTCCTCACGACCGATCTCCGATTTTTTGATGCCTTTTTCACGCAGCATGCCTACCACTTTGGCTTCGGTGGCAATAGAGGCATGATCGGTGCCGGGTACCCAGCAGGCGTTTTTACCCAGCATGCGGGCACGACGGACCAGCACGTCCTGTATCGTGTTGTTGAGCATGTGGCCCATGTGTAACTGCCCCGTAACGTTCGGCGGCGGAATCACGATGGTAAAGGCCTCTTTTTCATTCGGCGTGCTGGCAAAGCAGCGGTGGTCCATCCAGTTTTTATAGATGGCTTCTTCTACAGCCCCGGGCTGATAGGTCTTTGAAAGTTCCTGCATAATGTGCTGATTATTGAGAAAACAGGTGCAAAAGTACGAAGAAATCTGGAGAAAAGGGAGGGGGTGATGAGGGGCGGGGAAGGAGGAGCGAGGAGGGAGGAAAGAGTGAAGGGGATGAGTAATGAGGGACGGGTGAACAGGGATAAGGGGCGTGGAAATGAGTGAAGGGGGAAGGGGGAGCGAGGGCGAGGGGGAAGGGGGATGAGTAACGGGCAAGGAAGAAGGAGGTAAGAGTAGGGAGGGAGGAAGAAGTAAAGAGTAATGAGGGGGAGGGGATGGGGCTTTTTGTGGGAAGGGTAGAGGGTAGTGCTTTAGAACGGGAATAAATTAGGCGGAAAATTTGGCAGTTTTGTATAAATTTATATGTTTGTGGTAGTTTAACACCCCACTTACTAGTGAAATACTAATTCTTCGCTTTTTATCAAAGAATTTTCAGCTATTATATTTCATTAAGTACTGGAGATAATAAATCATTGAAAATTAAAAGTTATGAGTAAAAATTATTTATTTCTTATAGCAATTGATGGATATAAGAAAATAGCGAAACTAAGAAATTGTGTTAAGGATGCAGAACGTATAAAGACCGTTCTACATGATAGATTTTCATTTGAGTCTGATAATACAACAACCCTGTATAATGAAGAAGCAAAAAATAAAAGAGTACAAGAAGAGTTAGAGCGGTATGTTAAACAGCTAAGTAATGATGATAATTTGATTATTTATTTCTCAGGACATGGACTATATAAAAAAGAAATTGACAAAGCATATTGGGCTCCTTATGATGCAGATAATGATGATATTTCCACCTTTTTTTCTAATGTAGATCTTTTAGATTATATTGAAAAGATTAAAGCAAAGCATATCGTTATATTTTCAGATTGCTGTTTTTCAAGAAAAATTTTGTTAACTAATGCGATAAAGGGAATTGAGAGCTTATACGATTCACCTTCACGTTGGGCAATAACTACAGGAGAAGGCGTAGTACATGATAATGGTTTTTTTTCAGAAGTAATAGAATCATATTTGAAAAAAGCGGATAAGGATATACTTATTTCTGAATTAATTAACCATATAAAATTTGAGTATGCTACAAATTTATTTCAGACACCTCAAGGAACGCCACTACTAGACCCAAATCACAAAGGAGGCGAATTTATATTTAAAATTAGTGAAATGGATGATAATGATACGAGAGAATTTAGAGGATACAATGATATTTTAGACGTTTTGACTATATACAGACCGAATTCAAAGTTTATAGAAATGCCAAAATGTGAGATAAGAGAAGATGGAAAACCCAAAATTGGTTACATTTTGTATCAAGAAATTGATGATGTGATTCAGAAAGGTATAAAGGCTGTAAATTACTTATTTTTATATGAAGGAATTAATTTAAGAGAAACAAGGAAACATGTTTTTGATAACCATATAGATAAGTTGAAAGATAGAATGCTAGTGGTCCTCTTGCCAAAGGAAAGAAATCAAATTCGATTAGATGCTAGAAAGAAGAATGTCGAAAAACTATTTAATCCCAATGGGGTTTTTTATATTGATGATTTCATTTTACAGCATTGTACGCCGAAGCATTTTTTTAATACAAAACAAGAGAAGTATTTAGAGAATCCTTATTTTATTTTACCTACATTATCTAAGGTACCACATGAATATAATGAAACACATGAAATTGTAAATATAGAGTACATAAGAAATTGGTTTGATGCAAGAAATGAGCCAATCCTTATCTTAAAAGGGAGTGGTGGGATTGGGAAAACAACGATGGCCCGTTATATCTCTGATGTTTTGCAACGCGAGGCTGAAAGCATGAGAATACTCTTTATAGAATCGCATAAAGTTGTTGATGAATTAATCAATATAGAGCGTCAAGGAAAGAAACTGGATTTTTACAACTTTTATAAGTCACAAGTTGACAGAGACAGCAGCGGTAATCAAGAGCAACTTAATAATAAATCATTTCATTTAAATTTTGATGCTGGGAATTTATTTATCGTAATAGATGGATTAGATGAAATAATTACTAGAATTCCTAATTTTGATGTTCAAGAATTTATTTTATCAATCAAATCGCATACCAGCGAAATCGGGAATGGGAAGGTTATAATTACATGCAGAACTTATTTTTGGCATACTATTAATAGTATTGCTGCTAGTGAAATTAGAAGCCTTGATATTCATCCATTTAGCCAAGACCAAGCAAGCAGATTCTTTAGAACTTGTTTTAGAGATGATTTAAAAGCAATTAAAAGAGGGCTGGAAATTGCTGAGGAGTTTGCATTTCCAGATGAGCAAGAAACAGGGGCCAATTATTATCATCCATATGCTCTTGATATTATACGTACGATTGTAGATACACCAGCTCTTTTAACTGCAAATCTATCCAGTGAAACTAAAATCCTTGACAAAAGAGTTAAGCTTGACTATATTATTTACTCAATTTGTGATAGGGAAATCGAGCGTGTAAAACAGTTGAATATAGATGAGCAAATAAAATTTTTAGTCTATTTGGCTACGACGAGAAGGGGTGTTATTAAAAAGGACAATTTTAAGCATGAGCTAGAAAGTGTTCTTGGGAAACGAATTGATAATGTTTCGGTTGAGGCACTTAAAGCACATACACTTCTTACTTCATTTAATAGTTCTTTTAAGCTTAAGTATGATTTTCTTTTTGAATACTTTAATTGCATATATGTATCCAACTATATGCAAATAAATGAATTTAGTGATTTTAAACCAGAGTTGGCAGAAGTGCTTTCAGAAAATTGCTGGTTTGATTCTAGTCTGGTTAAAGATGTTAGGAATAGAGCGCAAGAATGGACAGAGGATAACCTTCTTAAAGTGTCTGATTTGATATCACAAATTATTAATTGGGAAACGCCTAGGGTTGATAATAAAAGAAAAGCAATTGCAGGCCTTTTTTATTTAGCTTTATCTATAAATCACAAATTTAAATCTAATGATAAAAGAGCTAATACCGAATTATTAAAACATATTTTTGGCCTTAATAATGAAATTAATGGGCTTCATATAATTAATTTTTCAAGTAATGAGGGATATATTTTATTTGATTTTTGTGACTTGACATTTAAAGATTGCTACATTGATTCTTTTAGCGATTTTTGGAAGAATGATTTTAACAAGAACACATTCTTTATTGATTGTTCCTTATTTAATTTGGGTTTTGAAGAGTTGAAAGAAATCCCAATTCCTCGGGCCAATTTTATTAATCCGAAAACAGATAAAACACTTGATACATTGTATGCTGCCGTTGAAATAAAAGAGAGAGAATTGTTGGAACAAGCTAAAGATTTTTTGAGAGAAGTATTGGGCACATTTTTTAGTTATGGTAGATTACAAGCACATACTATAGAGGATGCCCAGAAGGGGCGAGAACGGTTTTATACCTTGAAAAAAGGCTTTTTGAGAGTTACTAATAAATTGTTTAACTTCCATGAAACAATTGATTTTTTGAAAAATGAGGGCTTAATTGTAATAGCGAGAGAACACAATGAGGATAAAGCTAGAATTACAGATGATGCTAAGGTTGAAGTAACAAAATTCTGTCATGATCGAACAATTTCAATGAGATTACTCAGGATAGCACAAAAGATCGCAGAGGAAATCAAGTAGTTGATTTGCATTGACAGTATCCAGAAAAGTGTGTAAATGATTTCGAGGTTTAGGTGTAATAGCCACAACTTAATCTGACAGTTGGTGGTTGAAAATAGTTGTCAGTTATCCTATTTTGGTAGTATACAAAGAACTGTGTAAATGAGATCTGGGGGTAAAAACTCGGATCTTTTTTATTTACTTTAAAACACAGTTTAACAAATGAAAGCAGAAGATTTATTGGATGACAATTTCCTTAAGCAGTTTAAGGACGGGAAAGACTTTATGTCTTTTATGGATCAGATGTACAAGCGTGGGGTTGAGAAGATGCTTGAAGGAGAGCTTGATTCACATCTGGGCTATCAAAAGCATGACAAGTCCCCTAAAGACACCACTAATTCCCGTAATGGCTATGGCCAGAAAACGGTAAAGACAGAACACGGTGAGTTATCTATAAANNTCCA
>JGI11944J13513_1001900_pt1 | contig 15672 bp, 10 predicted proteins | sample TerdegcoTASludge_FD_13513 | JGI IMG/M metagenome (IMG submission 13513) | reverse complement strand
CCGCACCGGTGCCGGCGTCATGGCGGCCGCCGAGCCCGCGGGAGCCCCGGTTCCGAGTCGCCCGGTCAGGTTCCCGATCTCCCCGAGCACGCGCGAGATCCCCTCGGCATCGCCCGTGACGTTGATCAGGAGCCGGTCCCGGCCGAACACGAGCGCCCTGAGGCGCTCCAGGACCTCGACGAGGGGATCGGCCGCGAAGCGTTCCGCCAGGCTGTTGAGCAGCCGCAGCTGGATGCGCCCGTTCCACTGCTCGTCGCGCAGCGACGGCAGGGTCAGCGTCGAGGCCGCCGTCCTCTGGGCGAAGAGATGCCCCGAGGGGATGACGGCCGACTGCAGGTGGTTGCGCTTCTCCAGGACGAGGTCTTCCATCCTCCTGCGGTCCGACAGGTCGCCCGCGGCGAGGATGTCGCCGAGGAGCCGCACCGCCTCGGGGATGTTGCGGTGCAGGGCCCGCATCCGGAACACCATTCGCTGCCAGCTTTCCTTCCCGTCGCGCCCGAACCCCGAGGCAAGCTGCACCCCGAGAGCCCCCATCGTCATGGAGATCCGGGTCGCCATCTCGTCGTAGCGGCGGCCCGCGGCCCCCATCCCCCTGGCGAACTTGCCGAGCACCGGCAGCCACGGCTGCAGTTCCTCGGGCACGTGGGAGACGTCGAAGGCGCAATCGAGGTAGACGATGCCGTTTCCGAAGATCCCGTGCTTCAGGATGTCGATGCCGTCCGCGCGGCCCGCCTCGGAGGGGATCCGTTCCACCTCGCGGGGGATGTCGGCACGCCTCAGGCGGGGCAACGCGGCGAGGGCCTCCCGGGAGTCGGGCTGGGACTGCAGCGCCCTGAGGCGGGCGGCCTCGTCGCGGATTCTCTCCCGGTCCCCGTCCGAGAGCGTCGACCGGAGCTCGGCCATCCGCCGGCGGAACCTCGCCTCGCCTTCCTCCAGGCAGCTGTGGCTCGGTTCCATGACGGAGGTCAGGCGGTGCGGGTTGTCCAGGAACCACTTCCGGATCACATTCTGGAACAGCCCCGGTTCCCGCTGCCAGCGGTCCCGGATGCGCCTGATGAGGGCGTTGAACTTCAGCGGGACGAGGGGGTCCCCGTCGTAGAGCCAGGTGTGAAAGACGCGCTCCATGAGGGTGATCCCGTACGGGTAGGCGCCCCGGACGATCTCCCTGCCGTGGAACTCCACCTGGTGAAGGGCCGCCTCGATGAGGTCCCGGTCGAAGCCCTTTTCGGCGACCCCTTCCAGGGTCCTCAGGACCAGCTGCTCGATCGCATCCTTCCTGTCGGGGTCGGTGCCGCGCAGGCCCACGCCGAAGACGACCTGCCGCAGGTCCGCCTCGAGCCTCGTGACGGGAGAGAGGTCCTCGCCGAGGCCCGAGTCGATGAGGGCCTTGCGAAGCGGGCCCGCCGCCGTTCCGATCAGGGCATGGGAGACGACGCGGAGAAGCAGGACCTCCTCGGGCTCGGTGTTCTCGGCCGTCATCCAGGCCAGGTTGACGGCGGTTCTGCGCACCGGGCTTTCGCCCTTCGCGATGGGGAAGCAGTCACGGGCCGAGCGCGGCCTGTCCCACCGGGGCTGCAGCCCGATGGCCGAGTCGACCCGGACCCGGTCGAATCCCGCCAGGACGCCCTCCAGGAAGGCCAGGTGATCCTCGGTGGGGATGTTCCCGTAGAGGAAGAAGTAGGCGTTCGAGGGGGAGTAGTAGAGCCGGTGGAACTCCCGGAGCTGCTCCCAGGTGAGCTGCGGGATCACCTCGGGGTCGCCCCCGGAGTCGAACCCGTAGGGGTTGTCGGGAAAGAGGTTCTGCTGGAGGGCCTTGAACATCAGACCCTCGGGCGACGAATAGGCCCCCTTCATCTCGTTGTAGACGATGCCCGAGACGGTCAGGTCGCTCGCGGGGTCGGCCGGGTCGACGAGCTCCAGATGATGCCCCTCCTGGAGAAAGGTCTCCCGGAGGATCCGGGGCCTGAGCACGAGGTCGGCGTAGACCCGGGCGAGGTTGAAGTAGTCCACGGGCACCTGGCTGGCGACGGGGTAGACGGTCTTGTCGGGGTAGGTGAAGGCGTTGATGAAGGTCTGCAGCGTGGCCCTCGACAGCTCGTTGAAGGCGTCCTTCACGGGGTAGCGCTCGGAACCGGCGAGGACCGAGTGCTCCAGGATGTGGGCGACGCCCGTCGAGTCCCAGGGCGGCGTGCGGAACCCGACGGCGAAGAGGTTCTCGCTGTCGTCCACATGCAGGTGGAGAACCTTCGCCCCCGTGGCGAGATGCTCCATCTCGTAGGCCGTGCAGCACAGATCGCCGACGGCCTCCACCCTGCGCACGACAAACCCGTGCGCCTCTTCGCCTTCCCGGAGTCTCGGGGCCGGGCATGTTGCCGACTTGTCCATGGTCCCCTCTTTGCGACCTGTTTTGCTCGCCGGCGTCACCGGCTGAACAAGAACGGTACTGGAAATGCGGGGCAGAGTCAAGGCGCAGTCTCCGGACAAGGGCCCCGAGGCGGGTGCAGCGGGCGGCGGGCCGTGCGCCATGCCGTGAAGGAAGGGGATTACGAATTTGTAATTGACATCCCCCGGGTTTGATGATACGCACCATCGGCAAAACGTTGCCGATTCTTGGGGACCGCCGTGACGCCCGAGATCGAGAAAAAGCTGCTTCTCATCCTCCGTATCCTCCGTGACTCCGGGCGGCCCCTGGGGGCGCGCCTCATCGCGCGCCGCATGGCCGAGCACGGGGTCCCGCTGAGCGAGCGGATGGTCCGCTACCACCTCGGCCTGACCGACGAGCGCGGCCTCACGGAGCTGGCGGGGCAGCGCGACGGCAGGGCCATCACGAAGCGCGGCATCGAGGAAATCGGCAGCGCCCGCGTACGCGACAAGCTCAGCCTGGCCATCTCCCGAATCGAGACGCTCGCGTTCCGGACCACGTTCGACCCGAAGCGGAGGCGCGGCCTGGTGCCCGTAAACATCTCCCTGATCGCCCGCGAGAAGTTCCGGCGGGCCGCCGACGCCATGATGCCCGCGTTCGAGGCGGGGCTGTGTGTCAGCGGGCTCGTCGCCCTGGCGAAAGCCGGCGAGAGTCTGGGCGAGACGGTCATCCCGGAGGGCAAGGTAGGGATCGCGACGGTCTGCAGCATCGTCGTCAACGGTGTCCTGCTGAAGAACGGGATCCCCATGGACTCGAAGTTCGGAGGCATCGTGCAGATCTCCCGGCGCGAGCCCCTGCGCTTCGTCGAACTCATCCACTACGCGGGTTCCTCCCTGGACCCCTCGGAAGCGTTCATCCGGGCGCGGATGACGTCCGTGCGGGACGTGATCGACGACGGGGAGGGCCGGATTCTGGGCAACTTCCGCGAGATCCCCGCCCTGAGCAAGGACCTGGCGGAGCGAATCGTGAGGGACATCCGTGCCGCGGGCATCGACGGCGTGCTCGCCATCGGAAGGGTCAGCGAGCCCGTCTGCGAGGTCCCCGTGGATCTCAACAAGGTGGGCATGATCCTCGCGGGGGGACTCAACCCCGTCTGCTGCGCCCAGGAGGCGGGGATCGACGTGGAAAACCTCGCCATGTCCTCCGTGATCGAGTTCGGCGCGCTGCGGCCCTTCCGGGCCGTCATGAAGGGGCGGGCCTGCTGATGCGGGCACCGAGGAACACGAGGCCGGAGCGGCAACGTTTCATGACCGACGGTTCATGAAATTCACACATCAAACTCTTGAAGGGGGAATGCAACATGTCCATCATCAAAGACGTCATCGCCAAGGTCAAGCAGGTCGATCCCAACGAGCCCGAGTTCCATCAGGCCGTGGAAGAGGTCTTGGAGTCATTGGAGCCCACGACCAAACGGCATCCGGAATTCGTGAAGGCCAACATCTACGAGCGCATCGTGGAGCCGGAGCGGACCTTCATCTTTCGCGTGCCCTGGGAGGACGACAAGGGGAAGATTCACGTCAACCGGGGGTTCCGCATCCAGTTCAACAACGCCATAGGCCCCTTCAAGGGCGGACTTCGATTCCACCCCTCCGTGAACCTCAGCATCCTGAAGTTCCTCGGCTTTGAGCAAATCTTCAAAAACTCCCTGACGACCCTGCCCATGGGCGGCGCCAAGGGCGGCTCCGATTTCGACCCTAAGGGCAAGTCGGATCGCGAGGTCATGCGGTTCTGCCAGTCCTTCATGCGGGAGCTCTTCCGTTACGTCGGCGCGGAGTGCGACGTGCCTGCCGGCGACATCGGCGTGGGCGCCCGGGAAGTGGGCTACATGTACGGCTATGACAAGAAGATCCGCAACGAGCACACGGGCGTCTTCACCGGGAAGGGGCTGTCCTACGGCGGCAGCCTGATCCGCCCCGAGGCCACCGGCTACGGCTGCGTCTACTTCGCCGCCGAGATGCTGGCCACCCGGGGCCTGGACTTCAAGAACAAGGTCGTGGCGATCAGCGGCGCCGGCAACGTGGCCCAGTACGCCGTGGAAAAGGTCAACCAGATGGGCGGCAAGGTCATCTCGCTGTGCGACTCGGGATCCACCATCGTCGATGAAGAGGGCATCGACGCCAGGAAGCTCGACTTCGTCCTGGAGCTCAAGAACGTCAAGCGCGGCCGGATCAAGGAGTACGCGGACAAGTACAACAAGGTCCTCTGTGTGGAGGGGAAGAACATCTGGCAGGCCATCAAGGACCAGGGGATCAAGATCGACATCGCCCTGCCCTGCGCCACGCAGAACGAGATCGACGGCCCCTGCGCCGAGGCCATGGTCAAGAACGGCTGTATCTGCGTCTCCGAGGGCGCAAACATGCCCTCGAACCCGGATGCCGTGCGGATCTTCCAGGATCGCAAGATCCTCTACGGCCCGGGAAAGGCCGCCAACGCCGGCGGCGTTGCAACCTCGGGTCTCGAGATGAGCCAGAACAGCATGAAGCTCATGTGGACGCGGGAGGAGGTGGACGCGCGCCTGCTGATGATCATGAAGAGCATTCACAAGGCCTGCATCGACACCGCCGAGGCATACGGCAGGAAGGGCGATTACGTGGCGGGGGCCAATATCGCCGGCTTCACCAAGGTCGCCAACGCCATGCTGGCCTACGGCATCGTGTAAGGAAGATCATCACGGGGAACCCGCCCCGTGGGATGCCGCACGCGCGAGAGCCCGGGCCCCACGGCCCGGGCTCTCTTCGCTTGCACGGCCGGGAGGCGCCGGGGAGCGGTTCAGTCCGTCTTCCTGCCCGTCTTGAACTTCGCGGGGTCGATGCCGAGCTTGCGGATCTTGTACTGGACGATCCGCTTCGTCGTCCCGAGAAGGCGGGCCGCCTGGCTCTGGTTTCCCCGGGATTCCTTCAGGGCCTCGATGATCATGGAGCGTTCCTGCGCCCCGATGACGGCCCCGAGCTTGCCCGTGTTCCGGTTCTGCTCGTCGAGACCCCTGATCTGCAGCGAAGGCGGCAGGTGCATCATCTCGATCGACGGGCCCTTGGCCAGCAGGATGGCCCGCTCGACGCAGTTCTCCAGCTCCCGGACGTTGCCGGGCCAGGGATGCGACAGGAAGGCCTCGATGACGGCGTTGGTGATCCGCCTGACGGGCTTTTTCAGCTGCCTCGAGTACTTCAGGACGAAGTGGTCCGCCAGCAGGATGATGTCGTTTCCCCGGTCCCGCAGGGGCGGCAGGAAGATGGGGAACACGGTGAGGCGGTAGTACAGGTCGGTCCGGAACTGCCCGGCCGCGACACAGTCCTCCAGGCGGCGGTTGGTGGCGGCGATCACGCGGGCGTTGGTCGTCACCAGGCGGGACGATCCCAGCGGCTGAAACTGCTTCTCCTGCAGGACCCGCAGGAGCTTGGCCTGGGCCGCCGGGGAAAGCTCCCCCACCTCGTCGAGGAAGATCGTGCCGTTGTGGGCCTCCTCGAACCGGCCCCGGTGCTGCCGGAAGGCCCCAGTGAAGGCCCCCTTCTCGTGGCCGAAGAGCTCGCTCTCGATGAGGGTGTCGGGGATCGCGGCGCAGTTGACCATGACGAGGGGCCCCTTGCTGCGGGAGCTATTGGCGTGGATGGCCTTTGCGACGAGTTCCTTCCCTGTCCCGGTCTCCCCCGTGACAAGGACCGTCGTCGCGGAATCGGCCACGTGCCGGATGAGGGCGTAGACCTCCCGCATGCCCGTGGACTGGCCGATGAGGTCGAGATCCGTCCCGCCGGACGGGCCGACCATGCGGCGCAGGCGCCGGTTCTCGTCCTCCAGGGCCAGGACGTGCACGGCCTTGGCGATCAATTCCGCCACGGAGGACAGCACGGCCAGCTCCCGGTCCATGTCGGCAACGTCCGACGCCGGCTTGTCCGCCGACAGGATCCCCACGACCCGCGAGTCATAGACGATCGGGACGCACAGGAAGGCCAGCTCGTCGCGGTTTTTCAGGTGCCTGCGCGCCCCGGTGCGGTCCAGGAAGGAGGCCTCCTGCCCCAGGCTCGGCACCGCGATGGGGCGGCCCGTCTGGGCGACCTTTCCGGTAATCCCCTCGCCGGCCCTGTAGGAGACGTCCATCCCCTCGAGGTTGACCCCGTGGGCCACCTCCAGCATCGCCTCGCCCTTGTCGCGGTCCAGCAGGGAGATCATCCCCCTCTGCATGCCCAGCCGTTCACTCATCTCGGCGAGCACCCGCTCGAGCTGGTCCCGAAGGTCCCAGGGCTGCGCCAGGGCCCTGGCCACGGCGTGCAGGGCCGCCAGTTCTTCGAAGGTGTGGCTGCTCATAGTGGAACAAAATTGAAACGTTTTTCGGGTTCCTGAAAATTAGTACATTTTGGTTTTAAAAACAATGGAAAATGAGATCGAATCTGGTATGATTCTCTTCCATTCAGCATCGAAGAGGTTGCCATGAAATCCTTTTCCAGCGTAAGCACCGGCATCCAAGGACTCGACAGGGTCCTCGGCCAACTGCAGACGGGCGATAACGTGGTCCTCCAGGTCGACTCCATCGAGGACTACCGGAGCTTCGTCACCCCCTTCGTCAGGAAAGCCCTTGAGAACAACGAGAGGGTCGTCTACATGCGCTTCGCCCGCCACGCGCCCCTGCTCGAGGAAACCCGGAAGATTGCCGTCTACAAACTCAACCCCGATGCGGGGTTCGAGTCCTTTTCCACCCAGGTCCACAACATCATCCGCCAGGAGGGGCGCGACGTGTTCTACGTCTTCGATTCCCTCTCGGACCTTCTGCTCGCCTGGGCGACGGACCTGATGATCGGCAACTTCTTCGTCATCACCTGCCCGTATCTCTTCGAGCTCAACACGGTGGCCTACTTCGCCATCCTCCGGGGCCGCCACTCCTTCAAGACCGTCGCCCGCATCCGGGAAACCACCCAGGTTCTCCTGGACGTGTACAGCTTCGAGGGCAAGACCTGCGTGCATCCCCTGAAGTGCTGGCAGCGCTACTCCCCCACCATGTTCCTGCCCCACATCCGAGAAAAAGAGACCTTCGTCCCGATCATGAACAGCGTGGACGCCGCGCGGCTCTTCGCCGCCCTGGCCGACCGCAGCGCCGTCGATGCGGAGAGGCACCTCGACTACTGGGATCGGATCTTCCTGAAGGCCCGGGAGATGGCCGGGAGCGACACGGCGGCCGAGGAGAAGCAGGATCTGCTCGATCAGCTCTCGCGGGTCCTGATCGGACGGGAAAAGCGCATTCTTTCCCTCGTGAAGGAGTACTTCACCCTGCAGGACATCCTGGAGATCAAGGACCGGCTGATCGGGACGGGCTTCATCGGCGGCAAGTCGGTGGGCATGCTCCTGGCGCGCAACATCCTGCGCAGGGACCGGGGATTCGACTGGCAGAGGCATCTGGAGCTGCACGATTCCTACTTCATCGGCTCCGACGTCTTCTACTCCTACATCGTCCAGAACGGCTGGTGGAAGACCCTCATGGCCCACAAGACCCGGGAGGGGTACTTCGAGAACGCCCGGGAGCTCAAGTCCAAGATGCTCAGCGGGACCTTCCCGCAGGAGGTCAAGGAGCAGTTTCAGCTGATGCTGGAGTACTTCGGCCAGTCGCCGATCATCGTCCGTTCCAGCAGCCTCCTGGAGGACGCCTTCGGCAACGCCTTCGCGGGTAAATACGAGAGCTACTTCTGCGTCAACCAGGGCACCCCGGAGCGGCGCTACGAGCTCTTCGAGGAATCGGTGCGCCGCATCTTCGCCAGCACGATGAACGAGGACGCCCTGAGCTACAGGCTCCAGCGCGGTCTCGACCAGCAAGACGAACAGATGGCCCTGCTCGTTCAGCGGGTCTCCGGAACCTACCGCAAGCACTACTTCTTCCCCGAGGTGGCCGGCGTGGGCCTCTCGTACAACCCCTTCGTCTGGAAGCAGGGGATGGACCCCCGGGCGGGGATGCTGCGAATCGTCTTCGGTCTCGGCACGCGGGCCGTCAACCGGGTGGAGAACGACTATCCCCGCATCGTGGCCCTCGACGCGCCCCTGGTGAAGTCACACGGCGGGATCGCCGACGCCCGGCGTTTCTCCCAGCACGACGTGGACCTGCTGAACCTCGAGGACAATCGGTTCCACTCCATCTCGCTCATGCAGGTCATCAACGAGGGAATCGACGCCCGCCTGGACCTGATCGGCGTCCGGGACGAGGAAACCGCTGAGAGGATGAGGGCGTCGGGCCGTTCCGGGGACGACGTCTGGATCCTGACCTTCGATGAGCTGCTGTCCGGGACGGACTTCACGGCGGTCATGTCGCGGATGCTCAAGGAACTCGAGAAGGTGTACCGGTACCCCGTCGACATCGAGTTCACGGCGAACTTCAACGCCGAGGGGCGCCTCCAGGTCAACCTCCTGCAATGCCGCCCCTTCCAGACAAAGGGACAGAAGGCCCAGGTCGAGATCCCGGAGAAGATTCCCCGAAAGAAGGTCTTCATCCGGCAGGAAGGCAACTTCATGGGGGGAAGCGTCTCCCAGGCCCTGGCCCGCGTCATTTTCATCGACCCGAAGGGCTACACAAAGCTGGCCCTCTCGGAGAAGTACGACGTGGCCCGCATCGTGGGGCGCCTCAACAAGCTCATCGACCGGCGGGAGGATATGCCGACGGCGGTCTTCGGACCCGGCCGCTGGGGGACGACCACCCCGGCCATGGGGGTCCCCGTGACATTCTCGGAGATCAACAAGATCGCGGTGATCGCGGAAATCGCCTACCGCGACGGGAGCCTCATCCCCGATCTCTCCTTCGGAACGCACTTCTTCCAGGACCTGGTCGAAACGGACATTTTCTACATTGCCGTTTACCCGGAAAAAGAAGGGGTCATCTTCAACGACGGCTGGCTGGTTGGCCTGCCGAACCGCTTACTTGACCTGCTGCCCAACGAAGGCCGTTACGAGAAGGTGGTCCGGGTCTACGATGTCAGGGAGACGGGCCTGCGGCTGGTGTCGGACGTGGTCAACCAGAAGCTGATCTGCTATGCCGCCTCGTAAAGGCGCGGCCCCGCCCGAGAGGACCGCCGGGAGAGCCTGCATCAGGACCCCGCATCGACGCCCCGGGAGATGATGATCGCCTCGGCGATCTGTCGCATGGGGCGGCGCATGTTCATGCTCATCTGCCGGATCTTCCGGAAGGCCTCCTCGCCTCCCGTCCCGTTTTCGGCCGCCAGGATGTCCTTGGCCCGTTCGATGAGCTTTCGAGATTCGAGCTCCTCCTGAATGACCCGGCTCCGGACGAGGAGCTCCGTGTTCTCGATGGCGACGGCGGCCTGGTTTGCGATCGTGGTGAGAACGGTGACCTCGGCCTCCGTGAATTCATGGGGCCGCGAGGTGTAACAGTTGATCACCCCGATGACGCGGCCTTTGACGGACAGCGGGACCGACAGCAGCGAGACGAGTCCCTCCTTACGAGCCATCTCACGGTACAGATACTCCGGCTCTTCCCTCACGTCCCGGACGATGGCGGGTCGGTTTTCCGAGGCCGCCTTCCCGACAACCCCCTTGCCGAGTTCCACGAACCGCTTCTTGTTGTACTCCTTGCTCATGCTCTGGGTCGCCTTGACGTGGAGCTTGCCGTCGTCGTCGATGAGCATGAGGGAGCAGATCTTGGACTCCATGACCTCGGCGGTCACGGTGACGATCAGGCGCAGGATGTCCTCCAGGTACTTCTCGGACGTGATGGCCCGGCTGACCGCCAGCAGGGCGCTGATGACACCCTCCGCCGAGCTGCCCCGCCCCGGATCGGCCTTTTCCTTGTCTCTGTTCATCGTTTTCTTCGGACTCATGGGCGTTGATCCCCCCGGAGCTGCCGACGCCGCCGCACGGCGCGCCTTTGTTTTTCTGTGCCTCCTATAGCACCGACAGCGGAAATGCAACAGAAATTTCGGGCTCAATCAAGGCGTTGCGGGCGTGCCCTTCGGTTTGAAAAGCAGGCAGGGCGCGACGGAACAGCGCAGCACGACGGCGCAGGGGAGTTCCCGGGACTTGAAGCCCATGACCCGGCAGGCGTAGGGGTGGGCCGGCTCGTGAGTAATGAAGAAGTGCCGACATTGGAAGCAGTTGGTCTTCGGGGCCGCCGCCGGATCGTTCGTCACCACTGCCGTTGCCCCCTTCCGGCCGACTTCGGGATTCGCCGTTGAGAATTCCAAGAATTCATGATAGTTGGCATCACGTGCGGATCGACCTTCCGGCGTCAGGATTCGCAAGTTCCGTGCCGGACCGTGCAACGGCAGAAGGTAAGCGGATGAGAAGGTGAGAAGGTCGGAGAGGCGGAGAGCTTGAAACAGGCTTGCCGGCATTCCAACCTTCTTACCCTCTCCCCTTCTTACCCTCTGTATCCGGGCCGGATACACTCAGGTCGGAGCTCCTGCAAGGAAAGGATAGACCATGTCGTTCAACAACCTGCTCGTCACCGGCGGCTGCGGCTTCATCGGAAGCAACTTCATCCGCTACCTGCTCGAAAAGGCCGGCTTCGCCGGGCGCATCGTGAACGTGGACAAGCTGACCTACGCCGGCAACCCCGAAAACCTGAGCGATCTCGAAGCACGATTCCCCGGCCGCTACGTATTCCTGCGGGAGGACATCTGCGGCCTCGAGCGCATGGACGAGATCTTCACCGACTACGGCATCGACGCCGTGTGTCACTTCGCGGCCGAGAGCCACGTGGACCGCTCCATCAAGCGGCCCGCCGAGTTCATCTTCACGAACATCGTGGGCACCTTCAACCTCCTCGAGGCGGCACGCAACCGGGCGGAAGGCTTCCGCCTGTTCCACCACGTGAGCACCGACGAAGTCTACGGCAGCCTCGGCAAGGAAGGCCTCTTCACCGAGACCACCCCCTACAGGCCCAACAGCCCTTACAGCGCCTCGAAGGCCTCCTCGGACCACCTCGTCCGGGCCTACTTCAAGACCTACGGCCTTCCCGTGACGATCTCGAACTGCTCCAACAACTACGGCCCCTGGCAGTTCCCCGAAAAACTCATCCCGCTCATCACCCTCAACGCCCTGGAGGGCAAGCCCCTGCCCGTCTACGGCGACGGGAAGAACGTCCGCGACTGGCTCTACGTGGAGGACCACTGCGAGGCCATCTGGACGATCATGAACAAGGGCCGCCGCGGCGAGACCTACAACATCGGGGGCAACTCCGAGGAGGAGAACATCGCCGTCGTCCACGGAATCTGCGACATCCTCGACGAAATCCGCCCCCGGGCCGGCGCGGGCCCGCGGCGAGAGCTTATCACCTTCGTCAAGGACCGCCCGGGCCACGACTGGCGCTACGCCATCGACGCAAGCAAGCTGCAGTCGGAGCTCGGCTGGCTCCCCCGCGAGTCCTTCCGCACGGGCCTTCGCAAGACGATCCTCTGGTACCTCGAGAACACCGGGTGGGTCTCCCGCGTCCGAAGCGGCGAGTACCTCAAGTGGATCGACGAGCACTACGGTCCCGGCGGGAAATAGACCCCCGAATTTTGCATCCTTCCCGTTGAATTGTACCGGGAATTGTTGTAATAGTATCGCCTGCGAAAACATCCGTATCGGGTTTGCGTCGAATCAAAGGGGGAGATGTCTTGGGGAAGATCCGGATTGCCATCGCCGGCGTCGGTAACTGCGCCTCTTCGCTGATCCAGGGAATCGAGTACTACCGCAGGAAATCACCGAAGGACATCATCGGCCTGATGCACTGGGACCTCGGCGGCTNNCGGCCCTCCGACATCGAGGTGGTGTGCGCCTTCGACATCGACCGCCGCAAGGTCGGCAGGGATGTCTCCGAGGCNATCTTNCAGCCCCCCAACTGCACCACCGTGTTCCAGCCGAANNTCCCGAAAACGGGGGCCCGGGTCGCGATGGGGAAAATGCTCGACAGCGTCGCCCCCCACATGAGCCGGTACGANCCCCGGTTCGCCTTCGTGCCGGCGAGCCNGAAGGAAGCGACGAAAAAAGACGTGGTCGGGGCCNTGNGGGATTCGGGTGCCGAGATCCTGCTCAACTACCTGCCGGCGGGCTCCGAGGAGGCGACCCGGTTCTACGCGGGATGCGCCCTCGAGGCGGGGGTTGCCTTCATCAACAACATCCCCGTCTTCATCGCCAGCGACCCCGAGTGGGCGAAACGGTTCGAAAAGAAGGGCCTGCCCCTCATCGGCGACGACGTGAAGAGCCAGCTCGGGGCCACCATCATCCACCGGGTGCTCACGCACCTGTTCAACCTGCGGGGGGTGAAGCTCGAGCGCACCTATCAGCTCAACACGGGCGGCAACACGGACTTCCTCAACATGCTCGATCGCAGCCGCCTGAAGTCCAAGCGCATCTCCAAGACCGAGGCCGTGCAGTCCCAGGCGGGTAAACGGCTTGCGCCGGAGAACATCCACATCGGCCCCAGCGACTGGGTGGCCTGGCAGAAGGACAACAAGGTCTGTTTCCTGAGGATGGAGGGCAAACTCTTCGGGGACGTCCCCATGAACCTCGAGATGCGGCTCTCCGTCGAGGACTCGCCCAATTCGGGCGGTGTCGTGATCGACGCGATCCGCTGCTGCAAGATCGCCCTCGAGAGGGGGATCGGCGGCATCCTGTACGGCCCCTCGGCCTACTTCATGAAGCACCCGCCCAGGCAGTTCACCGACGAGGAGGCCTGCGGGATGACGGAGGCGTTTATCAACGAAGCAGGCTCAAGGCAAAAGGCTAAAGGCTAAAGGGGCTTTCGTCTCTTTCCTCCCCTTTTTCCTTTATCCTTTTTCCTTTATCCCCGTCCCCGTCAATCGTGCATCCATCGGGTCCGTCTCCTTCAGAATCCCCGCCATCGCATCGTGGATCCTGCCGTTGGTCGCCAGCACGTGGGGCGAACACAGATCGAAGGGCCCGCCGAAGAGGTCCGTCACCCGCCCCCCCGCCTCGGTCACCAGAAGGCAGCCGGCCGCCGTGTCCCAGGGGTGCAGCTTCAGCTCCCAGAACCCGTCGAAGCGCCCCGCCGCGACGTAGGCCAGGTCGAGGGCCGCGGCGCCCGCGCGGCGGATGGCCTGAGCCCGGAGGGCCAGGGCGCTGAAGTAGTTGATGTTGTTGTCGGGATTGACCCGGATGTCGTAGGGAAAGCCCGTGGAGAGAAGGCTCCGCGTCAGTTCGGCCGTCTTCGAGACGGTGATGCGCTGCCCGTTGAGGAACGCCCCCCCGCCCTTCTCGGCGGCGAAGAGCTCACCCAGCATGGGGTTGCAGATCGCCCCCGCGATCACCTCGTCTCCGCGCTGCAGGGCGATGGAGACGCAGAACACGGGGTAGTGATGGGCGTAGTTCGTCGTCCCGTCGAGCGGGTCGATGATCCAGGTGAATTCCTTTCGCCCCGCCCCGCCCCTCGTCTCCTCGGCGAGGATCCCGTGGCCCGGGAAGGTCTTCTCTATGCGCTCGATCAGCAGCGCCTCGCATCCCCGGTCGGCCTCCGTCACGAGGTCGATCTCCCCCTTGTAGGTGATGTCGTGCGCCGTGTTGAATTTCGCCTTCAGGAAGCTCCCGGCCTCCAGCGCCAGCTCTGCGGCAACGTCCGCGTACGATCCCATGGTCTCCCTCCGCTTTTTCCTCGGGCGGCCCACCTTATCGCAACGGGCCCGTGCTGTGAAGTGAAAATACGCGGCTGCGGCGGGCCGGAAGTCCGCCCCGTCCCGGGACGTTTTCTGTTGCACGTCCCGCCCATTGGTGATAAACCTAGCCGAAGCTCGCGGACCCGGGGGACTCGAAAGGCAACGCCGTGGAGAAAACGGATCGGAAGAACGAGTTTTTCGAAGAGCTGAAACGCACCCGCGAAGCGAAGGGACTCCGGCTGGAGGACATCGCCCGTCGCTACCGGATCCGGTTTTCCTTCCTGGAAGCGATCGAGAGCGGGAGCTTTGACGATCTGCCCGAGCCCGTCTACACGAAGACCTTCATCAAGACCTACGCGGGCGCCCTGGGCGTGGATGCCGGGCCCATCCTGGCGCAATACGCAAAGCACATCGAGAAGACCCTGCCGCCCGCCCCGCCCGAAGAGGCGGCGGCCGCGAAGGGGCCCGACGCGGGAAAGGCCGTCCTGGCCTGGTTCGGGATGCTGGGAAGCCGGGTCATCTGGACCTTTCTGGCCCTGGCCGTGTTGATCGGCCTGGGCATCTACGCCTTCCAGGACAGGCCCGAGAGGCCCGTTCCTGCGAAGACCGCGGTGCGCGAAGAGGCCAGGCCGCCCGAAAAACCCGCCGAGGTGAAGCCTCCCGAGGAGCCGCCGGCCCGGCCCGCGCAGCAGCCCGAAGCGGCACCGCCGCAGCATCAGGACGCCGCCCCCGTGCCCAAGAAGCCGGAGCCCCAGCCGGCGGCGGAGAAGAAGGAGCCCTTGACGGCACCGCCGCCCGCAGCAGGGGGAACCCTGAGCCTCACGATCGAGGCCACCGAGGCGGCCTGGGTCCAGGTGAGGGCCGACAGGACACCGGCCGTGCAGAGGCTCCTGCAGGCCGGAGAGAAGGTCAGCACGGAAGCGAGGGAAAAGATCACCGTCGATCTCGGTAACGCCGGCGGCGTCCAGATCACCTTCCAGGGGCAGTCCCTGGGAAGCCCCGGCAAGCGCGGGGAGGTGGTTCACCTCGTCTACCCCGAGGGCAAGCGCGTGGAGAAAAAGAAGCCGGAAGAGCCGAAACCGCCCGCCGGGGCGGAGGCGAAACCGGCCGCGGAATAACACGGCAGCCAGGCCCGGGCCGCAGGCGTCGGGCGATGCGACAGCAAGGAGACAGACACCATGTTTGGATTGGGAATGCCGGAACTGATCATCATCCTCGTCATCATCCTCATCGTGTTCGGGGCGGGGAAACTCCCCGAGATCGGCGGGGCCATCGGAAAGGGGATCCGGAACTTCAAGAAGGCCACGAAGGAAGGCGAAGAGGAATCCGAGGCGAAGAAACTCGAGGACAACAAGAAGTAGGCCCGGTTTCGTCGCGGCGAAAGAGCTGACGGGGACCCGCACACCGCGGGTTTCCGGGGGCCCCGCAAAGGCGAACAGAAATTGAAAACCCGGTTGGACAACCGGGTTTTCCTGCCTTCAGCCTTCGTTCAAAACGGCACGTCCTCGTCGGGGGCCTGCTCTCCCCCGCCGTAGGTGGGCACCCCCCCGTTGGCCGCCGGTTCTTCCCTGCCGCCGCCCTTCGATTCGAGCATCTGCATGTTGTTGGCCAAAATCTCCGTGGTCGAGCGCTTGTTTCCTTCCTTGTCCTCCCACTGGCGGGTGCGCAGCG
>JGI11944J13513_1001897_pt1 | contig 15696 bp, 16 predicted proteins | sample TerdegcoTASludge_FD_13513 | JGI IMG/M metagenome (IMG submission 13513) | reverse complement strand
CAGGCGGCGGCCCTCCGGCGGCCGGCCTCGCCGGAAAAGAGGAGAATCGCCGCCGCCGCCGCGAGGAGGACGAACTCCGGCAGCAGGCTCGCGAGGTTAACGTCGGGGATGCTGAAGGCCATGGGTCCCTCCCTCCGCGAGGATTTTCACGTCCGCCGCCGGCAGTGCCCCGCGGGCGGTGCCCGGCGCCGAGACAGCGATGATTTGCCGCGCCGCGGGCTCGAGGCGGTCCGTCAGGCCCGCCGGGAAAAGGCCGATGAAGAACATGGCCAGCACGATGGGCGTCATGATGATCTTCTCCCGCAGCGAGAAGTCCCCGAACCCGGTTTTTTCCGGCGAGCGGTCCGTCTCGAAGAGCACGCGCTGGGTCATCCAGAGCAGGTAGAGGGCGCCGAGGACAACCGAGGTGGCGGCCAGGGCCCCGAGCCACCAGGCGTACTGGAAGCTCCCCAGCAGCAGCAGAAACTCGCCCACGAACCCGTTGAGTCCCGGCAGACCCACGGAGGAAAGCATGGTGATGACGAAGAAGGTCGCCAGCACGGGCGTGCGGCCCGCCAGCCCCCCGAGCCGGTCGAGGTCCCGCGTCTTCTTGCGCTCGTAGAGGGCCCCCACCAGGATGAAGAGCGCCCCCGTGCTCAACCCGTGGTTGAGCATCTGGACGATGCCGCCCTTGAGGCCCGCCAGGTTGAGGCAGAAAACGCCCACAACGATGAGCCCCATGTGGCTCACGCTGGAGTAGGCCACGAGTTTCTTCAGGTCCTTCTGGGCGAAGGCCACAAGCGCCCCGTAGACGACCCCGACGAGACCCAGGGTCATGACGGCGGGCGTGAAGAAGGCCGTCGCCTCGGGGAAGAGGGGGAAGCAGAAGCGCAGGATGCCATAGATGCCCATCTTGAGAAGCACCCCCGCCAGAAGGACGCTCCCCGCCGTGGGGGCCTCCACGTGGGCGTCGGGAAGCCACGTGTGGAGGGGGAAGAGGGGCACCTTGACGGCGAAGGCGACAAAGAAGAAGGCAAAGAGCCAGATCTGGTGTGACGCGGGCACCCGGAAGGCCATCCAGCGGGTGATGTCGAAGCTCGGGGCGCCTCCCTGCGCCTGGGCAAGGAAGGCCATGACGATGAAGCCCACGAGCAAAAAGAGGCTCCCCGCCACGGTGTAGAGGATGAACTTTACGGCCGCGTAGCGCCGGTTGTCGCTCCCCCAGATGCCGATGATGAGGAACATGGGGATGAGCATGGCCTCCCAGAAGACGTAGAAAAGGATCGCGTCCAGGGCCGTGAACACCCCCAGCATCCCCGCCTCGAGGACGAGGAAGGAGACGAAGTAGGCCTTCACCTTCTGCCCGACGCTCTCCCACGACACGAGGACGGCCGCCAGAGACAGGAAGCCCGTCAGCGGAAGCAGGAAGAGCGAAAGCCCGTCTACCCCGAGATGCCAGGCGATCCCCAGCGATGCGACCCAGGGGTAGAACTCGAGGAACTGGAACCCCGGCTCCCCCGCCCGGAAGAGAACAAGGGGCGCAAGCGTCGCGATAAACGTGAGAAGCGAAGCGCCGAGCGCGACGGCGCGGGCCCGCCGCTCGTCCAGCACGAGCACGAGGGCGCTCCCCGCCAGGGGAAGGGCGATCAGGACGGACAGCAGGGGGAAGTCGTTCATCGTCATCTCAGAGACCTCCGGCGAAAAAGACGGTGAGAACGATCAGGGCGAAGGCCCCGGCGATGAGCGAGACGGCGTAGTGCCGAAGCTCGCCCGTCTGCAGCCCCGCCGCAACGCGGCCCAGGGCCATGGAGAGGGAGCCCAGGCCGTTGACGGCGCCGTCGATGACGCGCGTGTCGATGACCGCCGCGAAGAGGCGGGCGCAGGCCTTCAGCGGCCGGACGAACAGGAAATCGTAGAGCCTGTCGATGCCGAAGCCGCTCGCCAGGACGGCCGGGTCCGCGGGGCGGCGCGCCTTCGTGAAGAGCCGGATCGCGCCGGCCAGCACCGCGAGGACGGCCAGGGACTGCAGGACCGTGAGGGCCACCTCGAGGGTGTGCGACGCGGCCGTTGCGGGCGCCGCGCCGGGCATTCCCAGGAACCGGGCGAAGAACGTGTCCTGCGTGAAGAGCGGCAGCCCCGGGATCCCCGCCAGCAGCGCGAAGACGGCCAGGACGGCCAGGGGAGCCACGATGACCGGCCCCGGCCGGTGGGGATGCCCCTCGGCGCGCCGAACGCCGAGGAAGGCCGAGAGGAGCTTGGCCGAGTAGAGGGCCGTCACGAGGGCGCCGCCGAAGGCGGCCAGCCAGAAGAGTGCGCCGTAGCGCTCGAAGCCCCCCCAAAGAATGGCGTCCTTGCTCACGAACCCCGACAGGGGAAAGATCCCCGCCAGGGCCATGAGCCCCACGATAAACGTGACGGAGACGGCCGGCAGGTCCTTCATGAGGCCCCCCATCCGCGAGAGGTCCTGCTCGCCGTCGAGGGCGTGGATCACGGCCCCGGCCGCAAGAAAGAGCAGTCCCTTGAATACGCCGTGGGTCAGGAGGTGGAACATGCCGGCGGCCCAGAGACCGCATCCGAGGGCCACGAACATGTAACCGATCTGGCTCACCGTCGAGTAGGCGAGCACCCGCTTGATGTCGCGCTGGCCCATGGCGGAAAACGACGCGTAGAGCGCCGTGACAAGCCCGACGGCGGCGATGACGGGCAGCACGGCAGGGGCCCTCTCGAGGAAGGGCGCCATGCGGCACATGAGGTACACGCCGGCGTTGACCATGGTGGCCGCGTGGATCAGGGCCGAGACCGGCGTGGGGCCTTCCATGGCGTCGGGCAGCCAGACGTGCAGCGGGAACTGGGCCGATTTGCCCATGGCCCCCATGAAGAGCAGCAGGGCGACGGCGGCGGCGACGCCCTCGGAGACGGCGGTGCCCGTCACCAGGAGACGGGCGAGGTCCCCGTAATTCACCGTCCCGAAGGTCACGGCGGCCAGCAGGGTCCCCAGGAGAAACCAATAATCGCCGATGCGGTTGACGACGAAGGCCTTCCGGCCCGCGTCGCTGGCCGAGGTCTTCTCGTGCCAGAAGCCGATGAGCAGGTACGAGCACAGCCCTACGCCCTCCCAGCCGACGAAGGTGACCACCAGGTTATCGGCCAGCACGAGAACGAGCATGAAGAAGACGAAGAGGTTGAGGCAGACGAAGAAGCGGCGGTACCCGGGATCGCCCTTCATGTAGTCGGTCGAGTAGAGGTGGATGAGAAACCCCACGCAGAGGACGACCATCGCCATGACCATGGCGAGGCGATCGAGCACGAAACCTGTCTCGATGCGGAGCGCCCCGTCGGAGAGCCACCGCCAGAGCGTGACGGAGAACGCACGGTCTGCCGGGCCGGCAAGCATCTCCGCCAGCAGGGCGAGAGACGCCGCCAGCGCAAGCCCCACGGAACCGACGGCAACGGCGGCGACGGTTCGATCGCGCCACGAAGCCCCCAGGAGCCCGTTTGCAAGGGCCCCCAGGGCGGGAAGGGCGGGAAGGATCCAGATGGATTCGGAAAGCATGTCGTTCATCCTTTCAGGACGTTGATCCGGCGCATGTCCAGGGTCCCCAGGGTCCTGTAGAGGGCCACGAGAATGGCAAGCCCCACGGCGGCCTCCGCGGCGGCCACCGTCATGATCATGAAGACGAACACCTGCCCCTCCGTTCCGTGGAGGTAACGGGAAAACCCGGCGAGGATCAGGTTCACGGCGTTGAGCATGAGCTCGACGCACAGGAGAAGCACGAGGGTGTTGGAGCGGATGAAGAACCCTGCCGCCCCGATGGCGAAGAGAACGATCCCCAGTCCGACGACGTGTTCCAGGCTCATGAGGGCCTCCTTTTTTTTGTTCGGCTGATGAAGATCGCTCCGACGGCCGCGGCCAGGAGCAGCACGGAGGTCAGCTCGAAGACGAGCAGGTGCCGGCCGAAAAGGTCGAGGGCGATCTCGGCAACGCCGGGCGCAGGGCGAAGCCCGCCCGCCGGGGGTGCGTGCGAAAAGCTCATCCAGGCTCCCCAGGCCGCCGCCGCCGTGAGTCCGACCCCTGCCGCGCCTGCGGCCCCGGTGCGGACCGAAGGCCTCCCGCGGGCAACGGGCGCCTTGAGATCGAGGAGCATCACGACGAACAGGAAGAGCACGAGAACGGCCCCGATGTAGACGATGACCTGGAAGAGGGCCGGCACGACCGCACCCATGAGGGCGTAGAGGCCGGCCGTGGCCAGCATGGCCGAAAGCAGCGCCATGACGCTGCCCACGGGGCTTCGCAGGGCGACGACCCCCAGGGCGGAGGCGACGGCGGCTAAGGCGAGAACCCAGAAGAGGATCGTCTCGATCATGATCGTCCCTCCCCCGCCCGGCCCGGCGCGGCCAGCAGGCGCCCCGCGTCGCAGACGAGGGACTCGCGGCCGGAGGCGGCCAGCTCGTACTCGCTGCTCATGACGATGGCCTCCACGGGGCAGGCCTCGACGCAGAGACCGCAGAAGGAGCAGCGGTTGAGGTCCAGACGGTAACGGGCAAGCGCCCGGATGCCGTCGGGTCCCGTTTCGGCCGTGACGGCGATGCAGAGGCTCGGGCAGATCTTCTCGCAAAGGCCGCAGGCCACGCACCGGGGCGTCCCATCCTCGCGGGCGACGAGCGCCGGCCGTCCCCGGAAGCGCTCCGGCACGGGCCGCTTCTCCTCGGGGTACTGCACCGTCACGGGATTGCGGAAAAACGTTTTCAGGGTCAGGGCCAATCCCTTCAGCAGGGCCTTGCTCATGGCGGCTCCTCAGGAAAAATAGACGGTCAGCGCCGCCGTCACCATCAGGTTCGCGAAGGCAAGCGGCAGCAGCACCTTCCAGGAAAAACCCATCAGCTGATCGTAGCGGATGCGGGGGAGGGTGGCCCGCACCCAGATGAACAGCGCAAAGACGAAGAACACCTTGATCAGCAGCCACAGGGGCGCAGGCAGCAGCGGGCCATTCCAGCCGCCCAGGAAGAAAAGGCTCACCAGGCACGAGGCCAAAAGGATGTGGGCGTACTCGGCCATATAGAAGAGCCCGAACTTCATGGATGAGTATTCCGTCTGATAGCCGGCGACGAGCTCATTCTCGCACTCCAGCAGGTCGAAGGGCGTGCGGTTGGTCTCCGCCGAGATGCAGATCAGGAAAAGGGCAAACCCCAGGGGCTGCTTGACGACGAACCAGAGCCCCTCCTGGGCCTTCACGATCTCGACGAGGCTCATGGAACCGGCGAGAGTCAGCACGCCCACGACGGACAGCGCCAGCGGGATCTCATAGCTGATCATCTGGGCGGCGGCCCGCAGGCCGCCCAGCAGCGAATACTTGTTGTTGGACGACCAGCCCGCCAGCAGGATGCCGTAGACGCCCATGGAGGAAAAGGCCAGGAGGTACAGGACGGCCACGGGCAGGTCCGCCACGAAGATCGTCGACGAGGCGGGCACGACGGCAAAGCAGGCGAGCACCGAGACGAGCGCAATGGCCGGCGCCAGGAGGAACCAGAAGCGGTTCGCGTGGGAGACGGTCATGTCCTCCTTGAAGAAAAGCTTGATCCCGTCGGCAATCGGCTGCAGGAGCCCCCCGGGACCCACGCGGTTGGGGCCCAGCCGGATCTGGAAGAAGCCCAGGAAGCGCCTCTCCATCAGGGTCATGTAGGCCACGAGCCCCATGATGGCGGAAAAGAAGAGGACGATCCGCAGCGCATCCCACAGGAAATCCATCGTCGTCATGTTTCGATCCTCGCTATGGCCGCCGGCATAGCGCCCGCCCCCGGCCGGATGAGGGAAAGACCTGCGGCGCTGCCCGCCGCATGGCGCAAGAGAAGCCGGGTGCACGGCACGGCCGCGTCCCGCTCCGCCTCGGCCCGGGCGCAGCCGTTGGGGGTCCGGACCTCTACGATCTCACGCTCCGCAAGCCCCAGGCGCTCGAAATCCCCGACGCTCATCACGACCCTGAGCCCCCGGCGCAGTTCCGCCAGATCGGGGCTCTGCCTCGACAGGATCCCGTCGCCGAAAAGCGAGGGCACCGTCTCGAGGAGGAAGGGCATCCCCTGCCCGGCACCCTGAGCCAGGGTGTCAACGGAAAGGGTCGCCGTCTTCTGCGCCGCCGGGGCAGCCGACACGCGGGGCACAGCCTCGCTGCCGAGGGCTTCGGCGAGGGCCCGGAGGATCTCCCCGTCCGGCCGGGACTGTCCGAAGGGGGGGAACACGGGGCGGAGGATGCGCTTCTCCCCCAGGAGCGACAGGACGGCCCCCCCTTTCTCGTGGAGGAGGGCCGAGGGCAGGACCACGTGCGCAAGACCGGTGACGGCCGTTTCGAAGGGGCTTTGGCAGATGATGCAGTCGAGCTTCTCCAAGGCCGCCCGCACCCGCGGCGGATCAGGGAGGGCTTCGAGCGGGTCCTCGCCCAGAAGGTAGAGAGCCCGGATCCTGCCGGCCTCGATCGCCTCGATGAGCGACAGTCCGTCGACGGTTTCGTCGAAGGAGGTACATCCCGCCTCGACCACGGCGCCGGCGCTGTTGACCTGCCCGCCCAGGGGCACGACGGCCCGGACCCGGTCCTGCAGGAAGGCCGCCAGGCGCGCCTTCTGCCGGTTGTCCCCCCAGGGTTCGGGTGCGACGAGCACCGCGACCTCGCGGTTTTCCTCGAGCAGGCCGACGAAGCGGGCCAGAGCGCAGGAGTCGATGCCGTACCGCGCAAGGTCGTCCGGGGGTCCCGTCCTATCCGGGCCTAGAGCCGCGAGGAGCTCGGCGCAAAATTCCTCCACGAGGCCGGGGCCCACGGTGAGGGGCAGCGTGGCCCGCCGCGTCAGGGCGTCGGGCCAGGACGAGACGACGGCGAGGTTCCTGCCCCCTTTTCTCATCCAGCCGTTGACGAGGGGCTTGAGCACGGGGTGCAGCTCGGCGGCACCTCCCCCCAGGACGACGAGGGTGTCCGCTTCGTCGAGATCCCGGAGGGTCCCCCCCGCGACCCGCGCGCCCCGGGCGCCGGCGAGGATCTCGAAGATCCGGCGGTACCCGCCCGCCTGGATCGAGCCGATCGGGCCGCCTCCGAGGGAGCCGCTCCAGAAGGCGCCCCAGGCCGAGGCCTCCTCCGTGGTGAGGTGGTCCGCCGTGAGCAGGGCGATCGACGCCGCGCCATAGGCGCGCCGGACTCCGTCGAGGGCTGTCGCGGCATGACCGACCGCCTCGTCCCAGCCGGTCTCGCGCAGCGACCCGTCCCGCCGGACCCGCGGGGTCCCGAGCCGGAACGGACTCTCGAAGGCCCGCCAGCCGAACTGTCCCCTCACGCAGAGAAGCCCCTTCTCACCCGGCGCCGTCGCGGCCGGCGTCACGCGCCGCAGCCGTCCCTCCTCGAGATGGAAGTCGGCCCGGCAGGCGAGACCGCAGTGGCTGCATATGGAAGGTTCCTTCCGGAGCTTCCAGACGCGGGTGCGGTCCTTGAAGAGCTTGTCGTTGAGCGCGCCCACGGGACAGGTGGAGACGCAGAGCCCGCAGAAGTCGCAATCGAGGGGGCGTCCCCCGTCGGTCCCGACGACCGTCCTGTGGCCCCGATGGAGAAACTCCAGCTCGTCGCGGCCCTGCAACTCGCTGCAGATCCGGACGCAGCGGCCGCAGAGAATGCAGCGGGTCATGTCCCGCTCGATGAGCGGCGAGCGGCGGTCCACGTAGCGCGCGAAGCGCTCCGTCCCGAAGGGGACCTCGGTGATGTTGTAGCGGATGACCAGGTCCTGCAGGGCGCACTCGCCCGCCTTGTCACACACGGGGCAATCGAGGGGGTGATTCACGAGGATGAGCTGGAGCTGGGTCCGCACGGCGTCGAGCACGGCGGGGGTTTCCGTAAGGATCTCCATCCGGTCCCGCGCGGGGGTGAAGCACGAGGGAATGAGGGTGCCCGGTTTCTTGCGGTCCTCGACGACGCAGAGGCGGCAGGCCCCGTACGGGGTGATCCGCCTGTCGTGGCAGAGCGTCGGGATGAAGACGCCGGCCTTCTCGGCGGCCTGAAGGAGGGTGCTCCCCCTGGGAACGGTGACCTCGATGTCGTTGACTTTCAGGGTGATCATGGGGTTCCTCTAATGGATCGCCTTGAACTTGCAGGCCCGGATGCAGGACTTGCAGCGGATGCACTTGTCGCGGTCAAGAGCGGCCGGCTCCTTCTTTCGCCACGTGATGGCCCCGACGGGGCAGACCTTCGCGCAAAGACCGCATCGCTTGCAGGCCTCCGCGTCGATCTCGAAGCGGATGAGGTCCGTGCAGACGAGCGCCGGGCAGCGCTTCTCGCGGATGTGGGCCTCGTACTCGTCGTGGAAATAGCGCAGGGTGCTCAGGACCGGGTTGGGGGCCGCCTGCCCGAGGCCGCAGTGGGAGGTGGCGGCGATGTGGTTGGCCTGCCTCTCCAGCAGCGCCAGGTCCGAGGGCTCCCCCTGGCCGACGATGATCTTCTCCAGCGTGCCCAGCATGACCTTGAGGCCCACGCGGCAGGGGACGCACTTGCCGCAGGACTCGTCGACGCTGAACTGCGTGAAGAACCGGGCCACGTCCACCATGCAGTTCGTGTCGTCCATGACGACAACGCCCCCCGATCCCATCATGGCCCCCGCATCCTGCAGGGAATCGAACGTGACCGGCAGGTGGAGATGATGCTCCGTGAGGCATCCCCCCGAAGGGCCGCCCAGCTGGACGGCCTTGAAATGCGCGTTTCCCCGGATCCCCCCGCCGATCTCGAAGATGATCGTCCGCAGGTCCGTCCCCATGGGCACTTCCACGAGGCCCACGTTCTTCACGGCCCCCGTCAGCGAGAAGACCTTCGTGCCCGTGCTGTCCGCCGTGCCGATGGAGCGGAACCACTCGCCCCCGTTGAGGATGATCCGGGGGATGTTGGCGAAGGTCTCCACGTTGTTGAGGCACGTGGGCCTGCCCCAGAGTCCCGACTCGGTGGAGCGGGGCGGCTTGATGCGCGGCATGCCGCGCTTACCCTCGATGGAGTACATGAGCGCCGTCGACTCGCCGCAGACGAAGGCCCCCGCGCCGGGGTAGATGTCGATGTCGAAGTCGAACCCCGTGCCCAGGATGTTGCGGCCCAGGAAGCCCTTCTCGCGGGCCCGGCCGATGGCCGTCCGCAGCATCCGGATGGCCAGGGGGTACTCGGCCCGTACGTAGATGTAGCCCCGGCGGGCGCCGATGGCGTAGCCGCAGACGATCATCCCCTCCAGGACTGCGTGGGGGTCCGACTCCATGACGCTGCGGTCCATGAAGGCGCCGGGGTCGCCCTCGTCGCCGTTGCAGATGACGTACTTCGGGAAGGTCGCGTACTTGCGCGCCTCCTCCCACTTCGTGCCCGTGGGGAACCCCGCGCCGCCCCGGCCGCGCAGGCCCGAGAGCTTCACCTCGCCGATGACCTCCTCGGGCGTCATGGCCGTCAGGGCCTTGTACAGGGCGAGGTAGCCGTCGTGGGCGATGTACTCCTCGATTGACTCGGCGTCGATGTGGCCCCGGTTGCGCAGCACGATGAGCTTCTGCTTCGCGAAGAAGTCCAGGTGCTCGATCCCGGGGATCTCCTTCTCGGTGCGGGGCCCGCTCAGCAGCGGCGAGGTGGGGTGCTGCAGCGAGGCGAAGAAGCCCTTCAGCGTCTCCGTGAAGTGCTCCTCCGAGAGGACCTGGAAGACCTTGCCGCCCGGCAGGAACATGATGGAGGGGCCCTGGTAGCACGAGATCAGGCACTCCGTCTCCACGAGGCCGATCCGGTCGCGGTAGCCGAGCTCGTCGAGGGCCTTCTCCAGCAGCGCACGCACGTCGATGGGCTTGCGGAACTTGCAGGTCCGGCTCGCGCAGTAGGCGATCTTGCTGACCGACGAGATCATTCGATCTCCACCCGTCTCTGCGGTTTCTCGAGTCCCTGGCCGACGGCGTACTCCGCCTTCGGGTGGCCGCCGAGGACATGGCTGTAGAAGATCTCCCGGGTCTTCGCGGCATCGAGCTTTCCGTACTTAACGGGCGCCTGCCCGGGGAGGTGCACGGTGATCATGGGCTCCATGCTGCAGAGCCCCGCGCAGCCCGTGACGCGCAGCTTCACATGGTCGACCCCGAGGCGCTCGATCTCACCCTGCAGGGCCGAAAAGATGCCGCGTGCGCCTGCAGCGATGCCGCAGGTGCCCATGTGGACGTCGACGGTTACGACGCCCTCCACGAGTTCCCTTTTCCGCTCTTCGATGTAGGTTTCCTTGATTTCACTCAATTCCTTGATGGTCATGAACGCTCACCCCGGTTTCAAGTCTTTTCGATGATCTCCTCCACGTGCTCCGGGTCGATGAGCCCGAAGGTCTCCTCGCCGATGACGACGACGGGCGCCAAACCGCATGCCCCCAGGCAGCGGACCTCCTCGATGGAGTACTCGCCGTCGGCGGAGACCTCTCCCTCCTCGACCCCGATCTTCTGCTTGAGCCGCTCCATGATTTCGCCCGATCTTTTTACGTAGCAGGCCGTCCCGCTGCAGACCTTGACAACCTTGCGTCCCCTCGGGACGGTGCTGAAGTAGGAGTAGAAGGTCACCACCCCGGAGACCTTGCTCGGGGGAATCCCCATTCCCGCGGCGATGTATCGCTGGAGATTCACGGGCAGGTACAGGGTGATATCCTGCGCCTTCTCGAGCACAACGAGCAGGGAGCCGGGCACCTTGCGGTGCGCTTCTATTATGGCGTCCACCCCCGCCATCTGCTCTTCCGAAAATTGCCTTACGAGATCCTGTCTCATCGATTTCCTTGTCCCTCGACCTTTTGCTTTTTGCTTCTTGCCTTTTGCCCTTCGCCCGTCCTTTACCTGTCCACCTCGGCCAGCACGATGTCCACGGCGCCGATGACGGCCACCACGTCGGCCAGAAGCCTGCCGCGGATCATCTTCACCAGGCCCTGGAGGTTCACGAAGGACGGGGGGCGGACCTTAAGCCGCAGGGGCCGTGGTCCCCCGTCGCTGACGATGTAAAAACCCAGCTCGCCCCGGGGCGACTCGACGGCGTGGTAGACCTCGCCCGCCGGGGGCTTCATGCCCTCCATGACGAGGCCGAAATGCCGGATGAGGCCGGCGATGCTGCGCTTCAGCTCGCCCTTAGCGGGGAAGACGGCCGGCGAGCCCGCCGCCGTCCAGGGCCCCTCGGGAAGCCCGTCGACGGCCTGCCGGGCGATGCGGGCGCTCTCGCGCATCTCCCGGATGCGGACGAGGTAACGGTCGTAGACGTCGCCTGCCTCTCCGGTGGGTATTTCAAAATGAAATTCGTCGTAACAAGAGTATGGCTGCGCCCGACGCAGATCGAGGGGCAGGCCGGCGCTGCGCAGCATGGGCCCCGAGATTCCGAGGCGGATGCACTGCCCCGCATCAAGGACGCCGACCCCCCTCGTCCGGTGCTTCCAGATGGGGTTTTCCGTCAGCAGCGTCTCGTACTCGTCCACCCGGGCCTGGAATGTGTCCGTGAAGGTCCGCACGGACTCGACAAAGCCGGCGTCGATGTCGGCCGCCAGGCCCCCGATCCGCAGGAAGCTCGGCGTCAGGCGGGAGCCCGAGAGGGTCTCGAAGATATCCATGAGGGCCTCCCGCTCGCGCAGGGCGTAGAAAAGCGGCGTCATGGCCCCGAGGTCGTGGGCGTGGGTGCCGAGCCAGAACAGGTGGCTCGCGATCCGCTGCAACTCCGCCAGGGCGGCCCGGACATAGCAGGCCCGTCGCGGGACCTCGACGTCCATGAGCTTCTCCACCGCCAGGACGTAGGCCAGGTTGTTGCTCAGGGCCGCCAGGTAGTCGAGGCGGTCGGTGAGCACGATGACCTGGTGGTACGTGCGGTTCTCGGCAAGCTTCTCGATGCCCCGGTGTAGAAAGCCGATGTCGGGACGCGCATCGACGACTGTCTCGCCGTCGAGTTCGAGGACGACGCGCAGAACGCCGTGGGTGCTCGGGTGCTGGGGGCCCAGGTTGAGGCTCAGGGTCTCGGCGCTCATGGCTTGTCCATCCCCTCCAGGGGGAAGTCCTTCCGCAGCGGGTGCCCCTCGAAGTCGTCGGGCAGCAGGATGCGTCTCAGATCCGGGTGGTTGCGGAACCGGATCCCGAAGAGGTCGAAGCATTCCCGCTCGTGCCAGTCCGCCGTCTCCCAGACTCCCGTGACGGAGTCGATGACAGGGTCCTCCTCCCCGAGTGCGACCTTGACCCGGAGACGGTGCCCGTGCCTCACCGAATAGAGGTGATAGACCACCTCGAAGCGCGGGGCGGCGGGGCGGCGGTCCACACCGCACAGATCGGCGAGGAAATCGAAGGCGAGGGGTTCGTCATCGCGGAGGCATTCGCAGAGCGCAACGAGGCTGTCGCGATCTACCGTCAGGGTCGTCTCGCCGCGAAACGTTGCCGGCTCGCCGAGGGCCGTGCCGAACCGCGCCCGGAGGGCGTCGAGTTTCATCGCGCGCCTCCCGACGCCTCGCGGGCGATTTTTTCCTGGAGCCTGATGAGGCCGTTGAGCAACGCCTCCGGCTTGACGGGACAGCCCGGGATGTAGATGTCGACGGGCAGAAATGTGTCGACCCCCTGCACGACGGCATAGGTCGGGAACAGCCCCCCCGAGCAGGCGCAGGCACCCATGGCAACGACCCACTTCGGCTCCGCCATCTGGTCGTAGAGGCGCTGCACCGCGGGGGCCATCTTGCGGGTCACCGTGCCGGCGACGATCATCACGTCGGCCTGCCGGGGAGAGGGGCGAAAGACCTCCATGCCGAACCGGGCCATGTCGTACCGGGCGGCGGCCGTGGAGATCATCTCGATGGCGCAGCAGGCCAGCCCGAAGGTCAGAGGCCACAGGGAATTTTTCCGGGCCCACCCGACGACGCGGTCGAGGTTGGCCGTGAGGATCGTGGTTGCGCCGAATCGCTCTACTCCCACTGCAGGTCTCCTTTGCGCCAGACGTAGACGAGGGCCGCCAGCAGGACGGCAATGAAGACGAACATCTCGACGAGCCCGAAGGCGCCGAGATCGCGGACCACGACGGCCCAGAGGTACAGGAAAACGATTTCCACGTCGAAGACGATGAAGAGCAGGGCCACCTTGTAGAACCGGACGGGGAACTGCGTGCTGCCCCTCTCGGCGGGCGGCATGCCGCACTCGTAGGGCACGTCCTTCCCGGGCGTCAGGGGACGGCGCCCGACCCGGTGCGAGACGAGCAGGATCAGGGCGGCCGACCCGACGACCAGCAGAAGGTAGATGAAGATGGAGATGGGAGCCGTCATCATATTGCCCCTTCGAGGATGAGCGATGAATGGCAACGGGCGTGCCACGGCGGATCCGCGCAGTGGAAAGCGGCGGGTTCCGGACGGCCGCATGCTTCTTAAGCCTTTGATGTTAAAAGGGAAAATTTAATTTTCCGGCGGGAAATGACCGCGGGTCACGCCGTCTGCGGGACTCCGGCGGGAAACTGACTGAGGGACGGGAGTGTTTCAAAACGGAACCGGGAGTTCGCTCGGCGCACGCCCTCAGGGGGTCGAATGGATGTCCTTTTCGGACTCCTTGAGCTTCCGCCAGAGCGTCGTGTAGCCGATGCCGAGTTTCTTCGCCACGAGCTTCTGGTTGTAGTTGTACCTCTGCATGGCCTTGAGCAGGTGGCGGCGCTCCATCTCCTTGAGCGGTATGATCTCATCGTCCTTGTCCTTCTCCGCGAGCCGGAGGTAATGCTCATAGGCCAGGGGGAAGTCCTCGGGCTCGAGCATCCTGTGGCCGGACAGCAGGGCGGCCCTCTCCAGGCTGTTTCGGAGCTCCCGGACGTTTCCGGGCCAGGGGTAGGCTGTGAGGACCGCCATGGCCTGCGCGGAGACCCCTTCGACCTCGGTGCCGAGCCTGCCGTTGATGTCCAGGAGGAAGTAGTCCACGAGGGGCTGAATGTCTTCCTTGCGCTCCCGCAACGGCGGGATGACGATGTCGATGACGCTCAACCGGTAGTAGAGGTCCTCCCGGAAGGTCCCTTCGCCGATCATCTTCTTGAGGTCCCGGTTGGTGGCGGCCACGATGCGAACATCGACGGAGCGGGACGCCGTCTCCCCCACCCGCCGGATCTTCTTTTCCTCGATGACCCGCAGCAGCTTCGACTGGAACTGCGGAGAGGTGTCGCCGATCTCGTCCATGAAGAGCGTCCCCCCGTCGGCCACCTCGATGAGCCCCTTTCGGGTCTGCGTCGCCCCCGTGAAGGCCCCCCGGACGGAACCGAACAGTTCGCTCTCGAGGATCTCGCCGGGGATGGCGGCGCAGTTGATGGCGACGAACTCCCGGTTGCGCCGGTGGGTGCTTCTATTGTGGAGGATGCGGGCGATGAGTTCCTTGCCCGTGCCGCTCTCGCCGTGAATGAGGATGCCGCTGTCGACGTCGGTGACCCGGAGGGCCGTCTTGAGGACCTGCTCCATGCTGCGAGACCCCCACGACCTCGTCGACGAGGTAGCAGTAGGGCTCGTTGACCCGGCGCAGCGATTTCAGCTCGTGCTCGCGCCGGTGCAGGGCGTCGCGGACGATCTCGAGGAACTTCCCGTTGTTCACGGGCTTCATGACGTAGTTGAGGGCGCCCATCTTGATCGTCTTGACGACGCAGTCGATGGAACCGAAGGCCGTGACGATGATCACGTCCAGGTGGGGGTGATGCTCCTTGATCCAGTGCAGCAGTCCGACGCAGAAGCAGTCCGGTGCGCACAGATCGGAAATGACCAGGTCCGGAATGTATCGCTCCACGAGCTGCATGGCCTCGATCTCGGTGGCCGCTTCATCAATCTCATACCCTTCCTCGCGAAGCAGGGCGGCCAGCGCGGCGCGCGCCGGCCCGTCATTGTCGACAACCAGGATTCGTTTCAAGCGTTCCGATCGCCTCCGATAACCCCGGCGGTTCCGACCGCCGTGGATTTCCTATACCAGAGATCGCGTGCCGCCGACAAGGCTTTCGATCAGGGCCGGCGAAGCGCCGCCTTCAGGTTTGCCGCATAGGCCCCGACGTCGCCCGCCATGCCCGGGTCGCCTGCCTTCTCTCCGATGAGTTTCACGAAGGCGCTGCCGACGACGACGCCGTCGGCCAGGCCGCCGATCTCACGGGCCTGCGCCGGCGTGGAAACGCCGAACCCGACCACGACGGGAAGCGGTGTCAGGGCGCGGATCATGCCGATGTTCTTGCGCGATTCCTCCACCTCGGGGCCCCGCGTCCCCGTGACCCCCGTGACGGAGATGTAGTAGACGAATCCCGCGGCGGCCCTGACGATCTTTCTCACCCGGTCCGCTCCCGTCGTGGGCGCCACGAGGGAAATGAAATCGATGCCCGCGGGGTCGGTGTGGCGTCGAAGCTCTTCCGCTTCCTCCGCCGGGAGGTCCACGACGAGCACGCCGTCCACGCCCGATGCGGCGGCGCGCCCGGCAAAGGACCCGGTCCCCATGGAGAAGATCGGGTTGTAGTAGCTGAAGAGCACAAGCGGGATCTGCACGCCCCTTCTGAGTTCGCCGACCAGGCCCAGTACGCGGTCCAGGGTCGTGCCGTTCTTCAGCGCCGCCTGGGACGCGGCCTGGATGACGGGCCCGTCGGCCGTGGGGTCCGAGAAGGGGACCCCCACTTCGATGATGTCCACGCCTGCCCTCTCGAGGGCCGGGATCAGCAGCCTTGTCGTCCCCAGGTCGGGGTAGCCCGCCGTGATGTAGGCCACGAG
>JGI11944J13513_1001895_pt1 | contig 15715 bp, 15 predicted proteins | sample TerdegcoTASludge_FD_13513 | JGI IMG/M metagenome (IMG submission 13513) | reverse complement strand
CAATTGAGTGCACGATATCCATCTGGGGTGATCTCCTTTTCGTTTTGTCACCAGTGAGATCATCCCATGAGGGATTATCTTAGCCGATTTTTGGACACGATCAATTTATCATGATTTTCTCAAAATGTTTGTATTTGATTCCTTTACAGAAATAAACGTAGCAGTGGACACAGGGAGGAGGAGCGGCTGTCATCATATCCCCCGATGGGGAATTCTCCCCCTCCGGACCACCCCCTGTGAGGATGAGGAGTGGGCAGGGGTAGTCGAAGGCCCCCTCGTTGTATTCTCCGGAAATCCTTTCCGGGGATTGGCCTTCAGTAATTTACGGGGTGGTGATGGAGAGATTCAGGGCGCTCTTGCGAGAATTTTTCCATCACTTTTTCCATCCCAGGATGGTCACCAGTGGATTCGGGAATCGCATTGATCCTTTCTGCGCCAGGATTTCTGGTTAAAGTGTCGCATCTGACTTCCATGTTAAATACCTGCCATCATCCCGTCAGTCACCATTTTCCGGCAATACTCCCACAGGTATATTCGGAATACCCATGAAGACCCTCATCTATTACTTCACCGGCACGGGAAATTCGCTCGCGGTTGCCGAAGGACTCTGCAGGCGGATAGGCGACTGCGAGTGCGTGCCCCTCGCCCCCCTGGTCAGGGAACCCGGCCCGATCGCCCCTGATGCAGACAGGGTCGGGATCGTCTCTCCGCTCTACTTCTTTGGCCTTCCTGCAATCGTTGCCACCTTCTCCGGCCGCCTCGATCTATCAGGGGCAGGCTACGTCTTTTCCGTCATCACAATGGGGGGATCCGGCGGAACGGCAGCCCTCCGCCAGCTCGATGGGATCCTCAGACGTGGGCCCGGCAGGAGAGGTCTCGATGCGGGTTTCTCCATCAGGATGCCCGGGAATAACATTCTGCTGTACGATTCCCCGGGCAAGGAACGGATCGAAAAGACCATCAGGGATGCAGAACGCCGGATCGACGAGATCGCAGGCAGGGTGAAAGGCTGCATCTGCGAGAAACCGGGGTGGTCGCCGGCTGCCGCGCTCGTTCACGCCCTGATGTATCCCCGGTTCATCAGGGGAGTGCACGGGGCTGACCGGAACTTCTCGGTCGACGACCGGTGCACCTCCTGCCATACCTGCGCCGACGTCTGCCCGGTGGAGAATATCCGGATGGAGAACGGGCGCCCCGTCTGGCTGCACCGCTGCGAACAGTGCATGGCCTGCATCCAGATCTGCCCCGCAAACGCGATACAGGCCGGAAAGAAGACCGAGGGCCGGAAGAGGTACCACCACCCGGGAGTCAGGATCGACTCCCTGAAGAGGAGGGGCGTGGGATGATTGGGTTTTCCTGGTGTCATGGGATAATCCGGGGTTGTCGGACAGAGTATCCGTGCCGGGTCATCCCGGAAAGGTAAATTCTCTTTTTACTGGTATCTTCCTGCCGGCGACAGGCGGTCCTGACAGGCCATCTCCCTTTTCGGGGTCTTATTCGATCCACCGTCCCATGCACTATACCCTGCCGCCGGGGTGTCCGCCGGGATGACGGGTTTTACCCTCTCTGATAGGAATGGGGACGACATCCGCGACAGCTATGCTGGAGCCGCCTGCGCTCACCAGCAGGGATCCCTCACAGAATCTGTCCCTCTGCCTGCAGGTGCAGGCGGTCTGAGGGGCAGGGGGAAAACGGTGAAAAAGCGGGATAAAGAAAAGGGAAAGCCGGATAATCAGTCGTATTCCCGCCACGTGTGCCCGCACTCGCAGCAGCGGAAGAACCGGACCTCGCTCTCGTCGGCGGCCCGGAGCTGGCGGAGCCACCAGAAGGCGAGGTTGTGCTCGCACTTGGGGCATTTCACCGCGATCGTCGGGAGCGTGCGGACGGATCCCTCCTCCTCGACGATGACTATCTCCTTCTCGCGGCGCGTTCTCCTGATCTGCATCTGGTCCTTCTTCTCGATATTCCTGATATAACCGCATTTCCGGCACTTCAGCTGACCTGCAGACGAGATCATCAGGCTTCCGCATTCAGGACAGAACATCAGGCAATAAATGCACCTTTATTCGAGATTAAAGCTTGGATAAATACGTATCCTGAAAAAGGAAAGGAAGTGCAAAAGAAAGGGTAAATCGGCCCTTTCTCCTCCCGGATCAGGGTTCTTTCGGGTTTTTGGATGGTACCTTTTTTCTCCCGGAAAAGACCATCTAGATGGGATGAAGGAACTCCTTATCCTCTTTTCATGCATCTTTTTCCTCGCATTCCTGGTACCGTGGCGTCTCCGGAACTGGTGTGCCATTCTCGGGTGGACAGGGGTTGTCCTCTTCCTCTTTGCAGAGATCCCCTACTACCTCTCCATCAACAACATCCTCTACCCCGTCCTTGCAGTGCTTGCCATCCCCTTCCTCGTGATCACGGCACGGCACCTCCTTGCCGGAGAACAGCTCGTCCTGCAGCTCTCCCGCGCTGCAGCCGTCGCATTCCTGATCTATGCACCCTTTGCCTACACGCCACTCCACGACTGGCTGATTGGAGTCGTCGTTGACCAGACAGCGGCAGTCCTTGCCCTGCTCGGTTATCCCGCCGACCGGCTTGCATGGAACCTGGTCTCGAGGAATGGCTTCCGGGTCGAGATCATCCTTGCCTGCACGGGTGTCCAGGCAATCGCCATCATGCTCGGCGTGGTCAGTGCCGTCAGGACGACATTTCGCCAGAAAGTGCTCTCGTTCCTCCTCGTCGTCCCGGTCATCTACATCCTCAACATCGCAAGGAACGTCGGGGTCATCATTGCCTACTCCGAGCAGTGGTTCCCCTGCTTACCGGAGATCGCAGGGAACGGGGAGATAGGCTACGAGAGCTTCTTCTGGGCCCACAACGTGATAGCAGAGGGCCTCGCCCTCCTCCTCCTCATCGGGATAGCATGGGGGCTCTTCTCCATTATCCCGGACCTTGCCCGGTTTGCAATGGATCTCGTTGACCTCTATCTCCGGGACATCAGGAAAGCGTTCGGTAGAGGTAGAGAATCCTCTGGATAGCCGAGAGATTCGTGCAGATCGCGATGATGATGACCGAGAGCCAGATGAACCCCGAAATTCCCCCGGCAAGGAGAACGAGGCAGGTCTCGGGCCGCCCGAAGAAACCGACGCCCTCGAGGGGGTCCTCGATCTTCCCATCGACCCTCTCCCGGTATCCGATCTCGGCGTAGACCACCGGCTTGATGAAGGTGTTCATCAGGGAACCGGTGATGGCAAGGGCAACCACGAAGAAGTCGGCAGTCAGGGGGAGGGGGAGAAACCGCGTGATGACAGGGATCCCGGAGAGACCTATCCCCAGGATGACGAGAGCATCAACGTACTTGTCCACGATCCAGTCAAAGACCGCCCCGAAACGGGACTGCGTCGATGTCTGGCGGGCAACCGATCCATCGACAAGGTCGAGCAGGACAGAGATGGCCAGGGCGATGCTGCCTGCAAGAAACATCCGGAAGGAGAAGAGGAATGCACACAGGATCCCAAAGGCAAGTGCAAGAAAGGAGACCTGGTTTGCGGAAAAACCTGCCCGCGAAAAGAGTGCTGCCACCGGCTCGATATACCGCATGAAACGTGGCCGGAGGGCGGTAATATTCATGCCTAAGTACCACGCAGGGACTGCGGATAATATTTATCATTCTCTGTCTGTCCCCGTCAATTCAGATAAAAATGCCCGGATTTTCCCAAAAATTCCCGGAACTATGATCTCACTCCGGCGGGAACTTCTATATCAGAGCAGAACGATACTGTTCTCTGTGGCGGGAGATTCTGTGCCCCCGAAGATGAAAAGGCCGCATGTCCTGATGATGTCAGAGATCACGGTGGATGGGAAGCTCACCCTCAAGAAGGGAGCGTCGAGCAAGATACTGATGAAGTACATGGACCATGCCACCGAGATCCTCCTGCACAGGACGCGGGCCGAGTATGATGCAATCATGGTCGGCTCCCGGACGATACAGATAGACAATTCTTTCCTGACGGTCCGGCTGGTCCCCGGGAGGAGTCCCATCCGCGTCATTCCCAGCAGCATGGCAGACATCCCGCCGGATGCAAACGTGCTCGGGCCCGATGCGCCCACGGTGATTGCAGTCTCTTCCCGGGCCCCGGAAGAGAAGGTTGCGATGCTTGCAAAGAGGGGGGTATCAGTCGTCGTGACAGGAGAGGACAGGGTCGACCTGCCCCTCCTCATGGAGAGGCTGCATGATGAGTTCGGGGTCCGCCGGCTGATGCTCGAGGGAGGACCGACGCTCAACTGGCACATGCTCCATCACCGCCTCGTCGACGAGATCCGGCTGATCCACCTCCCCTTCATCGTCGGAGGCGCGGATACGCCATCGCTCGTCGGCGGGATGCACATCGAGGACGAGTCCCAGATGATCCGCCTCTCTCTCCTGAAGCACTATATGTGCGGCACAAACCTTGTCACGGAATGGCGGGTTCTCTACACGGAGAAGGAAAGGGGAGCTGGTGGAGAAAAGTCCACTTCCTGAAAGAGAAAATATCCCCTGGTCCCCAATACTTCTTGCAGTTACCCTCTTTCCTGCATTCCTTGCCGCACGTCCGGTCAACCGGAGTGCGATCGGGGATGGACGCGTCTTCCGCGGACAGGATGCCCTCCCGGCAGGTCTCGTTGACGAACAGGGGAACCTCAATGACGCGATCGGGGGTGCAGGGAGACGGGCTGCCCGGTGAGGAACGTCCATCATCCGGTCAGGCCATCCGGGCGGGATCGGCCTTCATGAACTCCCTGCAGACGGTCGTCGCATAGGTGCCCGGGCCGAGGGTGAAGGAGAGCGAAACGTCCCGTCCCGAGATGGACCATGAGATCTCCGGGGCGATTGCTGCCGCCCGGAGCGCACCGTCGTACCGCGTTCCCACGATACCGGAGGCATGGGCAAAGCTTGCGGGTGAGATCCCGTGCTTCTCGAGGAGGATGGCCATCTCCCGGTCGTCCTCGCCGGCCGGCTGGACAGTCCGGGACCCGGGGATCATGATCGCAACCCGGCACCGCCCCCGGGAGGCCATGGTGCGGGCGGCTGCAAGCATCGGGGATGTGACGATATCCTCTTTTTCGTCGGAGAAGAGGAGCCTGTCGCCGGGGTGGGGGACGAGGAAGTCATCGCCGTGCCTCTCCATACGGGACGAGAGCGTGCAGTTGAAGAGGTATGACTGGAACGCACTCACGAAGAGGGAGAGGAGCCGGGGTGGGAGGGAGGCAAGAGCCCCCCTGTAATCGTCCGGGTGCGATGCAAGGTGGTGGAGCATCGCCCGCTCGTAGGCGAGGACAACGGGAAAGGATCGAAGCGCAGCAGCCGGGTCGCGTGAGGAGAAGAACTCTCTGCGTGCCTCCCGGACGGCAGGGTTCTCGCCCGGGCATGCATGACCGATATAACAGGCGACAGCCCCCTCGATATCTCCCTTCAGGATATGGAGTCCCACGAGGTGGGTGATGGGACGGGCCACCCCGAACCTCTGGATACCGACGTAGTTTGGGATACCGCGCCTGCAGGTCTCTGCGACATCCGCGACCTGGCTTTCGAGGTCAGGAGCGGAGGTTTCCCGTATCGTGATCCTGAAACGGTTCCCCGTGTGTGCGCCCAGCGCGAGCGGGTGCCCGGACCTTCCGACGGGGACAACATCGATGTCCCGGAGATGGATCCGTTCGAGGTCGCTTTCGGAGACCCCGTAGAGAGCGATCAGCTGGGAGGTGAGCGCATGGGTGTCTTTTGTCCCCGTCCACGAGACCCGGCGGTGGGATATGCCAAGCTGCCGCGCTATCTCGCGCGCGGCCCGCTGCATCTCCCAGTTCTTCTTTGTCAGGCGGCAGACGAGGTACGGCCCCTCGTTCCCGGGCAGAAAAGAGACCTCGTCCACCGCAAAGTCCTCTGCACTCTCCCGCAGCCTGCCCCCGATCCCCGGGGTGTTGCTGGCATAGCAGCGCATCCCGAGGAACTTTTCGAGGGGATGGGGGCTCTCTCTCATGGTCTGCTCTCCTGGTTTATTGGGAGGGTATCCCGGTCGTAAAGGATGTATCTTGCCTTCACCATCACAGGAGGGGGAGAGAACTCGTGATCCGGTCGAGATCCCCTGTCTTTGCAGGACCGAGCCCGAGCGCGGTGACCGTGCCCGGGGGTATCTCTGTCAAACCTGCGTCCTGCACAAGCCCTGTCGCTATTCCGGCGTGTTCTGCAAGGCTCTTTAATTCGAGGAGATCCCTCTCGCCTGGCACCTTGAGGACCACCTTCTTCTGGCCTTCCTGGAACCACTTCTTCCTTGTCGCTGCATCGGCCCGCTCGTATGCCGTGACAGCGGCATGGGCAACCTGTGCGCAGGTCTTCCCGCAGCTCATCCTGATGTCGCCTCGCACGATGATGCACTGCTTGTAGGCAAATTGCGGCTCGCTCTCCATCTATAGGAGAATGTATCGGCCTGCAAGGAGAAAAATGGGTGCGAGGGAAAGAGGCCTCCGGATACACGGCGCAGGGATATCCACCACCTCTCCCTGATGGAGATGCAACACTCCGGCCCGCTCCTCCGCTTGCGCCATCCTCCCGCCAGATCCCTTGATACAGGCGCGTGCGTAACCTAGGGATGGGAGAACCATGCGGAGGCACTTCGATGTGGCAGTCGTCGGTGGCGGCCCGGCTGGGAGCACGTGTGCACGCCTCTGTGCAGAGCAGGGCCTCTCGGTCTGTCTTCTCGAGGAGCACGCTTCTGCAGGGATTCCTGTCCAGTGCGCAGGTCTCCTCTCCCTTGCCGCGTTCGAGGAGTGCAGCGTCTCGCGCTCGTGCATCCTCTCGACGGTGAGCGGCGCACGCATCGTCTCGTCGCTTGGCCCCGTCCTCTCATTCGATGCAGGAGTTGCCCGGGCCCATGTCGTCGACAGGGCGGCTCTCGACCGGGAGATGCTGGAGCGCGCTGCCCGTGCCGGAGCCGAGATCAGGATGAAGACAGCCTTCTTCCGGAGGAGCGGCTCTGCCATCCTGACGCGGGGTGCGAGGGGGAGGGAGGAGATCTCCTTCCGGATCCTCGTCGGTGCTGACGGAGCGGCAAGCCGGGTCGCGCGCGAGATGGGAATGCCGCGCCCGCGGTATATCCTCGCCGGGCTCCAGGCAGATGTCATCCACCGGATGGAGGAAGGTTCCGTCGAGATCCACCCGGACGCATCGCCGGACTTCTTCGGGTGGGCAATCCCCCTCGGGCGCGGGAGGGCACGCGTGGGGCTTGCGGGTCTCCGGGATGTCCTTCCGCGATTCAGGCGCTTCATCGAACTCTTCAGGGGAGACGGGCAGCAGGCCACAATCCACCTCGTGAGCGGTGCAATCCCCCTCGGGCCGCGGCCCCGGACGTACGGGAACCGGACGCTCCTCGTCGGTGATGCGGCAGGAATGGCCAAGCCCACCTCGGGTGGCGGGGTCTACACGGGTGTCCGGGCCGCAAAGCACGCGTCACGCGTCATCGGTGAGGCACTGGAGGGGAAAACGTACGACGATCGGATCCTGTCACGGTACGAGAGGGCGTGGATGGATGACTTCGGGCGCGAGCTCTCTCTTGGCCTCCGCCTCTTCGAGATGCGCCGCAGGATGGAGCCAGTGGAGATCGCAGAGATCATCAGGGCACTTGACGATCCTGCCATCATCAGCGAGATCGTTGCCCTTGGAGACATGGATCGGCCCGGCAGGATCGTCCGCAGGCTTCTTACGATGCCCAAACTCTTTCCTCTTCTTGGAACAATCCTGCGGTCAATGGTATTAAAAAAACATAATAATAACCTTTTTTAACGAATAAGTAAAACAGGCATGTATATTTGTATTAACAAGGTGTTGAGAATGCACATTCCGGATTCTTTCATACCCCTCCTCCAGGCAGCGGTGTACTGGCTCGTTGCCCTCGTCTTCATTGCCCTCTCCCTCCGGTGGGCACGGGCGGAGATGCGCGAAGAGAAGGTGCCCCTCGTGGCAGTCCTCACGGCAGGTATCTTTGCCATCCAGGCCATCAACGTCCCGATCCCGTGGGGGACGAGCGGGCACATGATGGGGGCAGCCCTTGCCGCCATCGTCCTCGGGTCACCCTTCGCCGCAGTCTTTGTCCTCACGCTCGTCCTGATCGTGCAGGGCGTCCTGTTTGGTGACGGTGGTATCACCGTGATGGGAGCAAACATCATCAACATGGGTGTCATCGGCGGCTTCGTCGGGTTCTCCAGCTACAAGGGATTGAACAGGGTGCTGAAAAACCCCTATCCTGCAGCCTTCGCGGCGGCGTGGCTCTCTCTCTTCGTTGCAGCGCTTGCCTGTGCCGTGGAGATGGCCCTTGCAGGAACGTTCCCCCTCGGACTGGGACTCTTCTCCATGGGCCTCTACCATGCTGTTATCGGCGTCATCGAGGGTGCCCTGACGGCCATTGCGCTCTTCCTGATATCTTCTGCCCGCCCTGACATCCTCTCGCGCGAATCGGGGGTGACTGCCTGATGGAGAGGGACAACCTCCTCGTCTTCGGTGTGATCATTGCGCTCGTCATCGCGGTTGCGGCCCCGTTCATCGCATCGAGTAACCCGGACGGCCTTGAGAGTGCTTTCTTTGGAATCTTCGGGGCAAAGGAGATCCACGGGACGGATCTCGACGAGGATGCTGCAGGAGCAGCCGAGGAACAGGTGCAGGAGATCACGGGAAACACCTTCTCCTTCGAGGCACCGTTCCCTGACTATTCGATCGAGGGGCTCTCGAAGATGGGCGAGGCGCTCGCCATCGTGATCGGGACCATCCTCGTGCTGGCCATTGCATTCGGTCTCGGCAAGGCACTGTCACGGCCGGAATAAAAGAATACCTATTTCTTTTTCCCCCACCCACATGCCGGGGGTAAATCACGTCCATGCACCTGATCGAGACGAGGGAGCTCTCCTACATATACCCCGGAAATGTGACGGGGCTTGACAGGGTGAACTTCATTGCGCCCCGGAAGACGCGGATAGCAGTCATTGGACCGAACGGGGCCGGAAAGAGCACACTCTTCAAGCATTTTAACGGAATCCTGGAGCCGACGTCGGGCACCGTGCTCGTCCGTGGGGAACCTGTGACGCGGAAAAATGTCAGGGAAGTCCGCAAGTTCGTTGGCGTGGTCTTCCAGAACCCCGATGACCAGATCTTCTCACCGACTGTCGAACAGGACGTGGCATTCGGACCCCTAAACCTCGGCCTCGACGAGGAGACAGTCCGCCACAGGGTGGAAGAGGCGCTCCGTGTCGTTGGAATCGCACACCTGCGGGACCGCGTGCCCCACCACCTCTCCGGCGGGGAGAAGAAGAGGGTTGCAATCGCAGGGATAATCGCGATGGAACCCCAGGTGCTCGTCCTCGACGAGCCCTCTGCAGGACTCGATCCGGCCGGAGTCCGGGACATCGTGGACTTCATCAACGCCCTCTCCAGCAGGCTCGGGATGACCGTCATCTTCTCGACGCACGACGTCTCCCTCGTCCCTGAGATGGCAGACCTCGTCTACGTGATGGACAGGGGCAGGATCGTGGCTGCGGGCACCTCCAGCGAAGTGTTCGCACAGGCCGACCTGCTCGCATCGGTTCGCCTCCAGGTTCCCGTGATCCCGCGACTCCTTGCCGCTCTCCGGGAGGAGGGAGTCGATATCCCGATGGCGTACACGTTCGAAGAGGCAAAGGATGCATTCCTGCAGGCTTTGAGGAGAAGGTGATGATCGAGGATCTCTTCTTCATCGAGAAGCAGGCCTCCCGGAAGAGTCCGGTTCACGATCTCGATGCCCGGGCAAAGATCATCCTCTGCTTTGCAGCGGTCGTTGCCATGGTGGCAGTCCCCTACTCGCCGGTCGTCTTCCCGGTGGGACTCGTCTTTTTCCTCCTCTTTGCCCTGCTCTGGGGCCTCTCGCGCCTCTCCCCGCTTGTCTACGCGCGGAGGCTCGTCATGGTCATCCCCTTTGGGTTCTTCCTCATATCGGTCCAGATCTTCGTCCAGAATCCCTATTACACGGTCTATACATCAATTGCAGACCTTCCCCTTGGAATCCACATATACCAGCAGTCCGTTGAGTTCGCGCTCGTCCTGCTCGTCAAGTTCCTCGTCTGCATATCCTATATCATCCTCCTCTCGTCCACGACGCGTGTCCCTGACCTTCTCGAAGGGGCCGGTAGACTGGGTCTGCCGGCCGAGTTCTCGCTCGTCCTCGGCATGATGGTCCGCTACATCTTTGTCTTCGGCTATACCGCACGGAAGGTGAAGGAATCTCTCTTTTCCCGCTGTTTCTCGGCTTTCGATCGGAACCTGCCGTACCGGTACCGCCTCCGCGTCCTTGCCTACACCATCGGCACGCTCTTTCTCCGGTCTTACGAGCAGGGCGAGCGGACCTACATGGCGATGCTCTGCAGGGGGTACGGCCGCGAGAGCCACCTGTACATCAGGAAGAAGCCACTCCGGGAGAGGGACATCCTCTTTCTTGTCGTTTCCCTGCCGGTTATCGTCTGCACCCCTGTCATTGCCTGGATCTCGGCGCAGGGAATGCTCTGATCGCAAATCTTTTTACCAGCCGGATGCCCCTCTCTCTCTCATGGCAAGCGCGTTCGGACGGGGTTTCATCACGAACCTCATGCACATCTGCAAGCATTTCTCCGGAAAGCCCGAGGAGGCCTTCTATGGAGCAGCAGACCACCTCGAGGAGTTCATCGTCCCCGACCAGTTCCGTGGGACCGAGGTCGAGGAGCTCGCGGATAAGCTCCGCAAGAGGATCGTCTGGCACCAGCCCGGGACGCTGGACAGGGAGGAGGCCGAAGAGGTGAGGAAGCTGATCAACCGATTGATCCTTGCCATCGACAGAGCCCTCGGAATCAGCGATCCTGACCTCGGTGAATTCCAGTAAAATACCTGTTTTTTCTCCAAATAGGCTTATCTTCTCGTGCGTCCAATACTTTATGTGACGCCCGTTCTGCAAGAAAGTGTGTTTTTTAACGGGGGAGGAGAATGGCAGATACCTATGATGCCTCGCATATAACGGTACTTGAGGGTCTCCAGCCGGTCAGGGAACGCCCCGCGATGTACATCGGGAGCACGGACACGCGGGGTCTCCACCACCTGGTCTACGAGGTGGTCGATAACTCCATCGACGAGGCCCTTGCCGGTTTCTGCACCTCGATATGGGTGACAGTCCATACCGACGGGTCCATCTCGGTCCTTGATAACGGGAGGGGGATTCCCGTCGACGAGATGAACAATACAAGGAAGAGTGCACTTGAAGTCGTCCTCACCGTGCTGCACGCGGGAGGCAAGTTCGACAAGAGCACCTACCAGGTCTCCGGGGGTCTCCACGGGGTCGGCGTCTCTGTCGTCAATGCACTCTCGCGGTGGCTCACTGCGAGGGTGTATCGCGGGGGAAACATCTACGAGATGCGCTTTGAACGGGGCCGTGTCGCTGGCACCCTCTCCTCCCGCGAGGAGAGCCTCGAGGAGCTCGTCTCCCGGTTCCAGAAGTGGTATGGCTCACGGCCGCCATTCCGGGGGTCGGACAGGTCGGAATTCCTCGAGAAATTTGGAAACCGGCTCTCCGGGACCCTGATTACGTTTCTCCCGGACGAGACCATCTTCGAGACGGTCCGCTTCGACTACGATATCCTCGCCCACAGGCTGCGGGAACTGGCTTTCCTCAACGCCGGCATCTCCATATCGCTTGTGGACGAGCGGACCGGAGACAGCGAGAAGTTCCACTACGAGGGGGGAATCGCAGAATACGTCCGCTTCCTCAACACAGGGTCCGAGACACTCCACCCGGACGTCATCTTCCTGAAGAAGAACGACCCGGAGTCCATGACCGAGATCGAGGTTGCCCTCCAGTACACGACGGGATACTCGGAGCAGATCTTTTCGTACGTCAACAGCGTCAACACGCGGGAGGGCGGGACGCATCTCGAAGGGTTCCGGAGTGCGATAACGAAGGCGGTCAACAACTCTGCCCGCAAAAACAACCTGATCAGGGAGTCAGGACTCTCGATCCGGGGTGAGGACGTCCGCGAGGGCCTGACAGCAATCATCAGCGTCAAGATCGCAAATCCCCAGTTCGAGGGCCAGACGAAGATGCGCCTCGGCAACAGCAATGTCAAGGGCATCGTGGACTCGCTCGTGTACCAGTCTCTCTCGGACTACTTCGAGGAGAACCCCCGCGTCCTCTCCGCGATCGTGGAGAAGGTCCTGACCGCCGCACGGGCACGGGAGGCAGCGAGAAACGCCCGCGAGCTGGCCCGGCGGAAGAGCACGCTCGAGACAACAGGTCTTCCCGGAAAACTTGCCGACTGCTCGGAGCGGGATCCTGCGAGGAGCGAGATTTACATCGTGGAAGGGGATTCTGCAGGAGGGTCGGCAAAGCAGGGGCGTGACCGCCGGTTCCAGGCAATCCTCCCGCTCCGGGGAAAGATCCTCAACGTCGAGAAGGCGACCCAGCACAAGATCCTCAAGAATGCCGAGATCCAGGCCCTCATCTCGGCCATCGGGACAGGGATAGGGGAGCAGTTCGACCCGGAGAAGGCCCGCTACCACCGGGTCATCCTGATGACCGATGCCGACGTGGACGGAGCCCACATCAGGACGCTCCTCCTGACGTTCTTCTTCCGGTACATGAAGAGGCTGATCGAGGAGGGGTTCGTCTACATCGCCCAGCCACCTCTCTTCCGGGTTGCAAAGGGCAAGGTGGAGAGGTATGCATTCCGGGAAGAGGAGATGAAGGAGATCGTCAAAGAGCTCGGCGAGAAAGGGGTGACAGTGCAGCGGTACAAGGGTCTTGGCGAGATGAACGCGGAGCAGCTGTGGAACACGACGATGGCCCCCGAGACCCGCGTCTTAAAGCAGGTCACGATCGAGGATGCAGGTTTTGCAAGCGAGATATTCGAGAAGCTGATGGGCGAGGACGTGACCGCACGCCGCGATTTCATCAAGCGCCATGCCCGCGAGGTGACGAACCTTGACATCTGAGCTGACAGGCACCGCTGCTCCTGCCGGGCAGGGGCCCGCAAGCAGGGTCATCCCGGTGAACATCGAGGAGGAGATGAAGACCTCCTACATCAACTACGCGATGAGTGTCATCATCGGGAGGGCCATCCCCGACGTGAGGGACGGGTTGAAGCCGGTCCACAGGAGGTCGCTCTTCTCGATGTGGGAGATGGGAAACACCCATGACAAGCCCACCAAGAAGAGTGCCCGCGTTGTCGGAGATGTCATGGGGAAGTACCACCCCCACGGAGACGCTGCCATCTACGACACGATCGTCAAGATGGCCCAGCCCTTCACCTATCGCTATCCCCTGATCGAGGGCCAGGGGAACTTCGGGTCCATCGACGGGGACGCCCCGGCCGCGATGCGGTACACCGAGGTCAGGCTCAACCCGCTCGCCGAGGAGCTCCTCCACGATATCGAGAAGGAGACCGTTGCTTTCACACCCAACTTCGATGAGTCCTTGAACGAACCCGTCGTCCTCCCGGCCAAGGTTCCAAACCTCCTCATCAACGGCTCGAGCGGGATCGCCGTCGGCATGGCGACAAACATGCCGCCGCACAACCTGCGCGAGGTCTGCAACGCGATCGTCCAGTACATCGATACGCCGGACGCTCCCCTGGAGGTCTTCATGCAGCACCTGCCCGGCCCGGATTTTCCCACCGGCGGCATCATCATGGGCACGGAAGGAATCAGGAGTGCCTATCTTTCCGGGCAGGGGAAAGTCGTTATCCGGGGCGTAGCCGAGATCGAGGACCGGGGAAGCCGTGGTGAGCGCATCATCATCACCGAGATCCCGTTCCAGGTCAACAAGGCACGGCTCATTGAGACCATCGCGGACCTCGTCAAGGAGAAGAAGATCGAGGGTATCTCCGATATCCGGGACGAGTCCGACAAGGAAGGTCTCCGGGTCGTCATCGACCTGAAGAGAGGAGCATCCGGTGCGATTATCCTCAACCAGCTGTACAAGCACACGGCGCTCGAGAGCACGTTTGGCATCATCAACCTTGCCATCGTCGAGAACCAGCCGCGTGTCCTCTCCCTGACAGGCATCTTCCGCGAGTTCATCGCCCACCGTGTCGAGGTGATCCGCCGCAGGAGCGAGTATGACAGGAAGAAGGCGCAGGAAAGGGTTCACATCCTCGAAGGGCTGCTCCTTGCGCTCGCCCGCATCGATGAGGTGATCGCTGCGATCAGGGCATCCGAGACTGCGGACAGCGCAAAGGAGACACTGATCTCCCGTTTCGGGCTCGACGAGCCACAGGCTGCAGCCATTCTCCAGATGCAACTGCGCAGGCTCGCGGCGCTCGAGCAGAAGAAGATACAGGACGAGAGAGACGACCTCCTGCGGGAGATAGAGCGCCTATCAGAGATCCTTGCCGACGAGAAGAACATCAGGCGGGAGATAAAGAAGGAACTGGTCGCGATCGAAGCGAAGTACGGTGACGCCCGGCGCACCCGGATATCGCAGGAGGTCACCCAGCTGGAGAGGGAAGACTTGATCGAGGACAAACAGGTGCTCGTCTCCCTCACTTCTCTCAACTACATCAAGAGGATGGATCTCGATGCATACCGCCAGCAGAGGCGGGGAGGGCGCGGGATCATCGGCATGTCGACGAAGGAGGAGGATTACGTGACCGATGTCTTTGTCGCAAACACCCACGATTACCTCCTCTGTTTCACGACAACGGGGAGGGCTTACTGGCTCAAGGTGTACGACATCCCCGAGGGATCCCGCACGAGCCGGGGCAAGGCAATCGTCAACCTCCTCAACCTGGACAACGAGAAGGTCACCGCGGTGATCCCGGTACGGGAGTTCTCGCCGGACAGGTTCCTCTTCTTTGCCACCCGGAAGGGGATGGTCCTCCGCGTCCCGCTCGAGGAGTTCTCCCGTCCCCGCTCGAGCGGGATCATCGCCATGAACCTCCGGGAAGGTGATGAGCTCGTCGACGTGAAGATCACAGACGGGAAGCGCGACGTCATCCTCACCACCCGGAAAGGCCAGAGCCTCCGGTTCCCCGAGTCGGCTGTGACGCAGCACCACCGGGGTGCAACGGGCGTGATCGGGATCCGGATGAGGGGGAATGACGACCTGCGCGCAATATCCCTCGTCGAGAAGGACCACCTCCTGACGGTCACGGAGAGCGGTTACGGCAAGAGGACGGAGTTCGGGGAGTTCCACGGTCACGGGAGGGGAACCATGGGTGTTCGCAACATCCTGACGGAGTTCCGGGGCGGTGTCGTGGATGCAAAGGCAGTCTCGGAGAACGACGAGATCATCCTGATGAGCGCATCGGGGATTGTCATCAGGACCAAGGTCTCGGAGATCTCGATCCAGAAGAGGAGTACCCGGGGTGTCCGGATCATGAAGATGGAGGAGGGCGACCGCGTCGTCGGCTTCGCGATCCTGCGGCCCGAGATGGAGGAGTAACCTTTTTTTTGCTTTCCGGGGATCTCCCGAAAGGCCCCCTAAGCTTTTTTCCCGATAGGTTCATTCCCCTGCCAGTCCCTCTTTTCCCTGATGTACCGGACAAGAATCCACCAGAAGACGAAGGGGGAAGGCGATATCGTTGACCTTACCCCGCACGTGAGAGACGCCGTCCGTTCAGGCGGGGTCCGCGAGGGACTGGTCAATGTCTTTGTCACAGGATCGACTGCGGCCGTGACCACGATCGAGTACGAGGATGGAGTTCT
>JGI11944J13513_1001886_pt1 | contig 15751 bp, 9 predicted proteins | sample TerdegcoTASludge_FD_13513 | JGI IMG/M metagenome (IMG submission 13513) | reverse complement strand
GAGGCCGATCAGAGCCGGTCCCATGGGAATCAGGGTCCCCATCAGGCCCAGAATGGGCCCTGCCCGCACTCCGATCCTCAGAGGCTCCAGAGCCTTGGCCATGGATAGCTCGGCATCCTGCAGGATCTTCTCGAACTTGAATTTAATGAGCCCCTTCTCAATAGACCTGCCGGTCTCATCCAGGGCTCGGGCGAGCTGAAGGGGGCACTTATTGCCTCTGAGCGTCTCGGAGGCCTCCCTTGGCCTGCCCTCCTCGATCTGGGCGACCGCCTTGAGGCTGAGTTCCTCCAGCTCCTCTAATGCCCTGTGCCGGGAGGTGTATTCATGAATCAGAGAGCCCAAGAGGGCCAGCGACCAGGCGAAAAGGATGATGAGAGCCAGTATGTCCGGGTAGAGGAAGGCGGTAGAGAAGATGTAGAGAATCTGCACGCAGGTCTCATAAAGAATCAGAAGCAGGCCCCCCATCTTCTGCCCAAAAAGCCCATGGCCATTATCGAGAGGATCAGCAGGTAGGAGGGAACAGTCTCGGTCATCTGGCTGCCAGCTAGGAGAAATGAGATCTTCTGGCTTTCGATGTAGGCCGGTATGAGCAGGATGGAGAGAATGTAGAACAGGCCGAGAAAGATCATGGCATTTCCCAGAGTGGATGGAGAGCCCTGCATCCTGCCGAGGATGGTGGAGAAGGCGGCAATGCTGACGAAGAAGAGCATGCCCACCAGGGCTCCCGTCTTCCAGGGATCGATATCTGCCAGCCCGGCGAGAAAGCTGCAGGAGATGAAGCTGGCAGCCAGGCAGGCGGGACAGGGCATGGAGAGTGCCCAGAAGGTCTTGCGGGATATATCGTGATGATTGCTATTCCATCTCCTGGCGGTCGTGACCCCCAGGGCAATGAGCAGCACTGAGACGATGAGGTGCACCGCCATTCCGGTATTCAAAGCCCATTCCAGGGCACCTTCCGGCATCAGCTCTATGGCCACGCCCATGAAAAGGGAGATCAATAGGTACACTGCGGCGATGGAGATTATCTCCCTGCGCCTGAGGCTGGCCAGACCGCAACCCAGGCTGACCTTGAGGGCGAATATCATTATTCCGGTCAGCACGCCAAATATGGAAAGCCAGGCAAGATCCAAGCAAGACACCTACTAAAGTTGGTTGATTCGAGGGCAACTTCATCGGATTTAACTCTTGCGCAACTTAATAGGTTCAATATCAATTTAACTTGATAATGAGCATTGAATGCAATGAGGATCTTATAGCAAAAGCTTTAATTAAACTTAATTTGTATTAACTCAAAAATCATTGATTCATGATAATGGGAGGACTAGATTTGTGAAAACCATAAATGCAGTATGTTCAATTCTCTTGGCAGCCCTTCTGGCCTCAATCCTTTTCAACCAGGCAGGGCAGGCAGACGAATTTCTCACCTTTCAGGCAGATAATCAAAGGTCCGGCAATCTGAGCGGCTCAGGTCCCGGTGAGGCCAACCTCCTCTGGAGCACAAGCATCACCGGCCACGGGTATATCGGCTCAGCGGCAGCCGTTTCAGGGGATCGGATATACGTTCCCAACTGGCCTGATATGACCTTCAAGGGAGAGCTTGGCCTGGCCTGCCTGGACCGGGCGGACGGAAAGCGGCTGTGGATCAACTCCCTGGGAGGCAAGGGGAGCGCTTCCACCCCGGCCATAGCGGATGGCAGAATATTAGTGGGATCGTATATAGGCGACATCTTTTGCCTGGATGCCGACAGCGGCGAGACGCTCTGGAATAAGAGTATAGAGACCGACCCCAGGTGGTGGGGGGTGGCCTCCTCTCCCCTGGTGCAGGATGAGATGGTCTACATCATGAGCTTCTCGAATGGAACCCTGCATGCTCTGAGCCTGGATGGAGAGGAGCTTTGGGCTCTGTCCACGGGCGAGGTGAGCCCCTACCTCTCCCCGGCCTCAATTGAGGGCAGAATCCTCTTGCCAGGAGGAGATCCGGCCCTCTACTGCCTGGATGCGGCCTCGGGAGAGCGGATCTGGAAGCAGCCCTTCTCTTCACCCATCGCCGCCACTCCCACTTCTGGAGAGGGAATGGTCTTCCTGGTCACAGCGGACGCCATCTTCTGCCTGGATGGGGAGAGCGGGGAGCAGATCTGGGCCAACGATGTCAACGGCAGCATATCCTCTCCTGCCCTCTCCTCCGGCCGGATCTTCGTGGGCTCGGACGATAAGCCCAAAGGGCACATGAACTGCTTTGATGCCGGGAATGGCACCCTCCTTTGGAGGACAGAGGTGAACGGTCCGGTGAAGTCATCGCCCCTGGTCATAGGCGATCTGGTCTACTTTGGCACCAGCTCCGCAGAAGGGATGGTCTATGCTCTGCATGCCGGCAACGGATCGGTGGCCTGGTCCTATCCCCTGGGCAGCTTCATCATGGCCTCCGCCTCGGCCTCTGACGGTGTGGTCTACATAGGTGCCGACGACGGCCGGCTGTACGCCTTCGGCTCCCTGCCCGAGGATCTGGTCTGGCAGGGAGAGGTGCTGCTGGAGGAGGGCAGCCTCAATATCACAGCTGTCAGCGGCAAGAGCTACCAGGTCGATGGGAGATCGGCTCTGGGGGCGCTGATTAAGGCCAGTCAGGAGGAGAACATCAGCCTGAGCCTCAATGACTCGCTGTACGATCTGTACGGCCTGAGAATCGAGTTCCTGGCCGGGAAGAGAGCTGCCGGGGAGGAATCCTGGCGGTTCTGGATCAATTATCCTCAGGAGGCCGTGCCCACTTCAGCCCCGGACCTGGTCGGTCTGGAGGACGGGGACCGGGTATTGTTTTACTTCGGCGACCGGCGGGCCAGGCCTGAGGACTCGCCCTATCTGAATATCACCGCTCGGGTCGTCTCTCAGAGGCCCGAGGCTCTTTTTTTGGTCGTGGGCAGCCAGCCTCAGATAAGAGAGGCGGCGCAAAGCTCAGTTCTCAATGTGACCATGCTGTCACCTCAAAATGCCTTATCACATGAAAATGCTCTCGAAAATATAACTTATAATGAAAATATAACATCTAAAGAAAATAATCTGAATCTCTCCTCATACGACCTTATATTCTTAGAGATGATCGGCTCTGAGGCGGCATCCCAGCTCCAGCAGCCTGTGGCGGAGGCAAAAGCAAGAGGGATTCCGGTGATAATCCTCAATTCCGCTGGCTACGATAGCCTGGGGAATGTGAACCTCAGTGATCATCCTTTCATCCAGCAGTACTGGGACTATGGCCGGGTGGAGAACATGAGACGATTGCTCTCTTACCTGGCGGCCAACTTCTGCGGCCTTGATGTCGTGGTGGAGGAGCCGCTGCCCGCACCCAGGGAGTACATCTATCATCCCGACTATCCGGATCTCTTCGAGAATCTGAGCTCATACCTGGACTGGTATGGCAATAAGAGCGGCTACCAGTTCAATCGCTCCCATCCCACCATCGGCGTAATCAGCTATTATCAGGACCTGGACCATGCTGACAGAGCCGCCCTGGTCCATGCCCTGGAGAGGAGCGGGTCGAATGTGATCGACCTGGGATTCTCCAGCACCCCATCGCTGCGAGACTTTTTCAGGCAGAACAACAGCACGATTGTCGATGCTCTCATCCTCACCAAGTCCTTCCGCATCAGCTACGGAGATCCAGACCAGGGAATAGCGGACCTGGAAGAGCTGAATGTGCCGGTTCTCAGAGGCATGAGGCTGTACTATCAGACCCCCCAGGATTGGCAGAACGCCACTGGGATCAGTCCCCTGGAGATCTACTTCCAGATCGCCCAACCGGAGATGGACGGGGTGATCGAGCCCATTGTGATGGCGGGCAGGACCGACTCCGGATATCAGCCCATTGACCGTCAGATGGACTGGCTGGCCCAAAGGGCCAAAGGCTGGGCCAGCTTGGGCCGGATTGACAATTCGCAAAAAAAGGTGGCCATCATCTACTACAACCACGGCGGGGGCAAGGACAACATCGAGGGCTGCTACCTCAATGTCCCCCGCAGCCTGGAGAACATCCTGGACGGACTGCGGGCCGCAGGCTACCGGGTGAACGGCACAGTGCCGGAGGAGAAGGCCCTGGTCGATCTGCTCGCCCATCAGGGGACCAATGTGGGCTCCTGGGCTCCGGGCGAGCTGCAGTCCATGGTGGCAGCGGGCAATGCCACCCTCCTCCCGGCAGAGGTCTATCAAGAGTGGTTTGAGTCGCTGCCTGAGGATAAGCAATCAGAGGTGATAGAGACCTGGGGGCCGCCGCCGGGTGAGGTCATGGTCTACCAGAACCAGAGCGGAAGGTTCCTGGTGATCCCCAAGCTCTCTTTCGGCAATGTGATCCTCCTCCCCCAGCCGAGCAGGGGATGGATGGAGAACAACACCGTCCTTTATCATGACAAGTCAGTGCCTCCTCACCATCAGTACATCGCCTTTTATCTGTGGCTGGAGCGGGGTTTTGGGGCAGACGGCATAGTTCACCTGGGAAAGCACGGCACTCAGGAGTGGCTGCCGGGCAAGGAGTGCGGCATATCCAGGGATGACTGGCCGGCTCTGCTGGTCTCTGACCTGCCGGTGGTCTATCCCTATATCGTGGACAACATCGCCGAGGGCACCCAGGCCAAGCGGCGGGGGGATGCAGAGATGATCACCCATCTGACCCCGCCCATAGTCGCTTCAGGGCTCTATGGCAACCTGACCAATCTGGCGGAGACGGTCTTCCAGTACAAGAGCGTGGGAAACGATAGCGTGAAGGAGGGCTACAAGAGAGAGATCATCAACATCAGCCGGGATATGCACCTGGATGAGGATCTGGAGGCGGACCTGAAAAACATCTCTATTAACCAGACCGAATTCAATCAATTCGCTGACCAGCTGGAGGAATACCTCTATGAGCTGAAAGGCCAGTTCATGCCCTACGGCCTGCACACCTTGGGCCAGCCGCCGGAGAACGAGCCTCTGGCCGGTCTGGTCGAGTCGATGCTGGGCGAGGATCTCCGGCAAGAGGTGGCCAAGAAGATCTCTTATGATGATTATCCCAATCCCGCCCGGCTGGATAGGGAAGATGAGCTGGACAACCGCACCAAAAGGCTTCTGGAGGAGGTGATAATCAATCAGACCGGCGGCGAGACCGCCCAGCAGACTGTGCTCGGAGGCTCCTCCGCCAACCTGACGGATCTCTTGAACCTCTCCCTCCATTACGCCCGGGGAATTGAGAATTGCTCGGAGGAGGTGTCAGCTTTAGCAGACGGCCTGAACTCCAGCTACATCCCTCCCTCTCCGGCGGATGATCCCATTCGCGATCCCGCCGTCCTTCCCACCGGCAGAAACTTCCGTTCTGTGGACCCGAGAAGGGTTCCCACCAGCGCCGCCTGGGAGGTGGGCTCGGATCTGGCGGAGAAGCTTATCGACAGCTACAGGCAGGACCATAACGGCACCTATCCCAGAAAGATGGCGGTGGTGCTCTGGGCCTGGGCCATGACCGATCACGGGGTGGTGGAGTCCGAGATCCTCCGCCTGGTGGGGGCCGAGCCGGTCTATGATGCCTATGGCGGGGGGAGCGATGTCCGGCTGATACCACTCTCCGAGCTGGGCCGGCCCAGGATCGATGTGATCATCATCCCCTCCGGCCTGCACCGGGACCTCTTCCCGGAGAAGCTGCAGCTCATCGACCGGGCCGTCCGCCTGGCCTCCAATGACTCCAGCACTGAGTATCCCAACTATGTGCGAGAAAACACCCTGCGGATATTCCAGAATCTGACCACCAGGGGAAACATCAGCCAGGAGGACGCGGCCATTCTCTCCGCCTCCCGCATATTCCTGGAGGAGGCAGGGACTTACGGACCTAACCTGGACAGCCCCATATCGGCCAGCGACACCTGGGAGAACGACACAAAACTGGGCAATCTGTTCATCAAGAGGATGTCTTACGTTTACGGCGACGGCATCTGGAGCAGCAAGCTCTCTGGCGGAAGGGATCTATCTCCTCTCCAGGATGACCTCATGCGGGCCAATCTGGCAGAGGTGGACGCCGCTGCTCATCATACCAACTCCAATCTCTACGGGTTCATAGATAACGATGATGTCTTCCAGTATCTGGGAGGGATAGGAATGGCGGTGAGAACGGTAACTGGAAGGACACCGGACATGTATGTTACCGATGCGGTGGACCCAGATAATAGCGATGTCTCATCACTGCGATCCTTCTTCAGCCGGGAGCTGCGCACTCGCTACTACAATCCCCACTGGATGGAGGGGATGATGGAGCAGGGCTATTCCGGGGCACGGGAGATGGACCGGTTTGTGGAGTATCTCTGGGGGTGGGAGACCACGGTGCCGGATCTGGTCAGCGAGAATACCTGGAACGAGGTGCATGATATCTATGTCCAGGATAAGTATCAGATGGGGCTGGAGGAGTTCTTCGATGAGAACAATCCCTGGGCCTCTCAGGCTCTGGCCGCAAGGCTGCTGGAGACGGCAAGAAAGGATCGCTGGCATCCCTCTCCGGAGGTGAAAGAGGAGCTGGCAGAGCGTTATCAGCAGTCGGTACAGGTGCATGGCGTCACCTGCTGCCACCACACCTGCGGGAACCTGGCCCTGGAGGAGTATATGCAGGGGGTGGCTCCAGCACAGGACAGCTCATCACAGGATAGTGCATCCTCTCCAATCTCAAAGAGCACTTCCAGCTCCTCCAAATCCAGCTCCTCGTCCTCCCGCCCTGAGCCCCAACCGGGAAAAGAGGCGGCCAGCTCCAACCAGAGCCGGTCTGAGGGATTTGGCAGCGAGTCGTCCCGGCCGGAGCCATCCGACTCTGGGGGAGTCGAGGTGCAGGGGTTTGTGATGGAGGAGGCAGAGGTGAGCAGCATGCAGCCTGTCTCCTCCTCCACCCCGTTGATTGGAATAGGTCTGGTGCTCATGGTCTTATTCGCCATCTGGATGGGATTTCGGAGGAGAGCATGATGGGGAAGTAGATCGGATGGCTTTTCGCTAAATTGTGCGGGTACTGTACTGCAGAGAATTTTTCTTTATGCCTTGGTGTCTTTGTGGTGAGGCCCAAGCATCCCGATTTCACCACAGAGGCACAAAGGGACGAAGATGAGAGAATTAGTATCCCAGGTTTACCACAGAAAACAGCGAAGAACCCCTTGTATTGGGATCACTAATGGCACGGGGCAATTACCCCCAAATTTATCCAGGCAGGCATAATCGGGCAGGCAGGGCCGATCTGCCGCTCTAAATTTTTACAATCTTCTTACTGATATTTCGTTTCAGCTCTTTGGCCTTGACCTGAGCTTCATAGGCTTCTCTTGTGCGACTCAGCAGCCGGAGTGCATTGCTCTTGTTATGCCATACATCGGGATCTCTTGGATCCAGCTCAATTGCCTTAGAATACGCTTTGATAGCTTCGTCCGGTTTGCCCAGCCCAACAAGAGCAACGCCTTTGTTATGCCAGGCACCAGACGAGTCTGGCTTAATTTCGAGGACTTTGTCCAGCGCTGCAATAGCATCCTCAAACTTGCCCAGCTTTGCAAGAGCGTTGCCTTTATTTTGCGTCAATGACTAAGCATCTGCGTGAACTGATCCGGGAGGGCTACGTGAAGGTGCATCCAACGCGCCGAGAGATGACTTACGATCTGATTGATGATGGCCTGGCATTCTGCCGCGAGATGGCTCATGGGGAAGGCTTTTTTTGGTTAAATTTCGGCGTGAGCTGGCCCAGAAGTCTCTCAATTCTGCTATTTTCGCCTGATCATTGGGAAATAGTTGCCGCTGACGAAGAGGATTACAGAGTCTCTTTTATGCTGCTTGCTCATCATCGAGTGTTCCTCTGAAGGTCTTGTCCCATATCATCTCTCTGGAAGAATCCGCCTTCACCGGCCAGATGTCGTACATCCCGCTGCCATAGATCTGGTTTTTCCAGCTATAATATTGCCACCGTCCTCGGTGGGCTGCAATAAGCGCTCTGACTATTCTAATTTTTTCGGCCAACCAGGCTGGTCCATTGCCATATCAGAGATCAATATAATTTATACCATTATTTCTTATTGATCGTATAAATATCTTTAGGCTTATTTAATATGTTTTCAATACTTTCGGAATGCAGCGGCATGAATAAGTAATATCTCACTTATTTCATCGGGCAAAGCCATGGAATTTTTAAATAGAATTAAATTTTAAATATTATTAATAGTTTAATATTAAAACGATAGAAAAGTCCAAAAAGGTTTTTCTCCTTGAAGCACGAATTAATCTGAATTACAATGAATGAAAAGATGGCGAATAGCCTGAAGACCACTGATCAGGATAAAGTAGAATTATTCCTGGAGGAGTTCGTCTCTCGACTCGAGGAATCGATGGGAGAGGATATCGATTTTATCCTCCTGTTCGGAAGCGCCGCCCGGGGAGAGTTCATCCTGGGAAAGAGCGATGTGGATCTTGTCATTCAAACCAGGAGTGATGCTGCTGTTCGCAGGGTGGAGAGGTTTGCCGAATCCCTCTTCTGGCAGCTTGACGAGAAGCATGGCATGCAATTTGATAAGGTGCTGTCAACGGGTAAGAGCGAAGGCATCCTGGAAGAATCGCTCAAATTTCTGGAGAAGCAGGCCAGGCTCTACAAGCCCTTCGAGGTATTCGGACCGAATGATATCGATTGGAGTGAAGGCTTGATCAAGAGGCTGGATCTTCTGCCGGGTGCGATTCTCGTTGCCAGCCAGCTCACTCTGCTCTACAAAATGAAATATGAGGGGAAGGTCCTCTTCGGCCGGGACATCCGCCCGGAGATAAATCCGCGTTTCAGCTGGTGGGAGAGACTGAAAGCGATTCTGGTGCCGCAAAGCATCGCTTTTTCATCTCTTTTCATCGCTTTGTTCCTGCCCCAGAAGGCAACTGGCCTGGCGGTCAAGGCCCTGTTTTATGAGGTGGAGTCGGTTAACATCTACCAGAAAAGCATGATCCCTCCCCCTCAGGAGAAGATGAGAAGCTTTGCCGGGGCATCGCAATTCCAGAATGCTACTCTGGACCGGGTGCGCTTTCTTCTAGAGAAGAATCTTGGTCTTTTGAGCGAGCAGAAGCTGGAGCTTGTCAAGAGGGCAGCAGTCATCAAGCGAGAGGGCTTTCAGGGAAGCAGATGGGAGGCTTTGAGCTTCTGTCTGATTGCCTTTGGGGCCATCTGGCAGACCAATGCCGCCCTAATCCTGAGGGCCCGAGGCTCAGGATAAACTAATTGCTGCTATCAGTGGATCATGATCTGAGCATCGGTATTTATCCGGACGGGCCCAGATGCCATTATAGGCGAAGTCAGGGGATTCATCAGCGTTTATATGCCAGATGGTCGTTCCGGTTACCTGTTCGGCCAGGCTGGGGCTTGCCAGCATATGGTCCAGCTCCCCCCACCTGCCCTGGTATGCATATGAATAGGCATCAGAGTTGAGGTGAGAGGCGATCAGGTCTACATATCCGGCATTCCTGAAAACATTGATGGGGTCCTCGTAGCGATATGAGTTCATATCCCCCAGGATCAGATAATCTGGATCCTGGCTTCCCGTGGGATCAGCAGACAACCATTCTATCAGCTCCTTCGCCGCTTTTGTGCGGTCGGCATTCCAGTATCCCTGTCCATCTCCCCTATCCTTATTATCTTCCTCTGCCACCTCTCCCACCCGAGGAGGATTCTTGGATTTCAGGTGGACGACCACCAGGGTGAATCTCTCCAGAGTGCTGATCTCCTCGAAGGTCTGGGCCAGTGGCTGGCGGTTGCCTGAGAATGATCTCCCTTTCGAGCTCGTTTTTGCCCTGCCTACGGGTCTGATCTTCGTCCTGTTGTAGATGAATCCCACTGATATCAGGTCATCGCCAAGCCTTGACAGTCCCGGATCTACAAAGGAATAATTCTGTATGCCATTGCTGCCTTCATGATCGTTGAGAGCATCACATAGATCCCAAATGGCGCTGCTCTTTCCATAGCCATCATTCTCTACCTCTATGAGACCGATCACGTCCGCTTTCATATCTGCGATAGCCTGCAAGATCTTTGCTCTCTGCAGCTCGAACTCATCTTTTGACCTGGCACCTCTCGCACCGGGAAAGCCGCCTCCGACTCCGTCGCCATTGAAGAAATTTTCCAGATTCAGGCTGGCTATCCTCAACCTTCCCCCTACAGGCTCAGGATTGGCTGGCCGGGGATTGGATATGATGATCTCCGAGATATTCAGAGGCTCTATTTTGTAGTTTCCATAGCCGTAGCTCATTATCCCTGCAATTCCCTGGATGGTGTCTCCACAGCGGACTGTCTTTGGGAGGGGATAAGACTCGGGATATCTCTGGCCGCTGCCGTCATCAAGGATGATCATACTGCGGTTGTTCAATTCCATAACCCGTGCCGCTGGACCTCCGGGCGGCGCCACATTGGTAGGGACAGGCAGCCGGGAGTGAGGAGATAGTGCCAGCTCCCCATAGGCGGAGAAGTTCTCAATATTGGTGATGACGAGATCTTGAGGCAACATCAGGAGCATTCCCTCATATCGTTCCATTTCCTCCCAGGGGTCCACTCCCCCGTATCCTTGCACTGAATCCTGCTTCAGCGGCAGAATGAACTGATGAGCAGTCAATGCACCATCGTGATCATTCCGATCAGACTTTTTTATCTCTTTTAGCTTCATCTGGGTCAGGCCGTGGAACTCTTCGATATACCCTCTGGCTATCACCAGATCACCCCTGGAGATCATCTCCTTTTCTCCCAGACGCCCAGGATCATGAACAAAGAGGCCCTCTGAGGTCTGGATATTTCCATCAGCATCGTTATCCTCCTCCTGGACAAAGAAGCCTTCCAGCTTGTCCGGTCCCTGGAAGTCGCCTGAAACAATAGCCTCTATCAAAACCATCTTTCCTTGCATTGGGCTTGACTGCCCATCTCCCTGGATGGTATGAATCATGGTTAGGTCATCAATCATTGATTTTCCATTCGGAGCGGCGGAAGCGATAGCAGCGCTCGCCGCCAAAAGCACGAGGATAATCGACAAATTCAGGTTCATTCCATCCCTTCAATCAAGCCCTCTTTTGATCAGCATGACTCAATGAAAAGCATTACGATATAATGATTTTTACTCATCGCCAGAAGAAAAGATTTTTTTATCATCACCAGAATATGTATAGCCCATGGCGAAGGATGAATGAATGCTCATCTCAAGCTCTCAGAAGATCTGCGCTGGATCTACCTGGATCTGCTCTCAATTGTGGTAGGGATAAGCGGAGGCCTGGGGGCGGTGGCCTTCCGAAAGATGGTGGAGCTTAGCCATGATCTCTTCTTCGGTTTTCTCCTCCCCCACCTGCCTGGCAGCTACTTCGTCGTTCTCCTTCCTGTCCTGGGCGGTCTTATCGTAGGACCCATGATCTACAGGCTGGCCCCGGAGGCAAAAGGAGACGGCATATCCCATATCATGATCGCCCTGCAGAGGTTTACCGGCGAGATCAGAAAAAGGGCCGGTCTGGTCCTCATCTTCACCTCGGCCATTACCCTTGGCTCTGGAGGCAGCGCTGGGCGGGAAGGGCCCATTGCCCTGATTGGAGCCTCGGTGGGCTCGGCCATCGGCAAGACCATAAAGCTGTCTGCACGCGATGTGAAGGTGCTCACCTGCTGCGGTGTGGCCTCGGGGATTGCCGCCACCTTCAATGCCCCCATGGGCGGGGCGATATTCAGCATGGAGGTTATCAGCAAGAAGTTCACCTCAATTGATGCTGTACCCATTCTGCTGGCAGCGGTGGTGGGAAAGGCAGTGGCTTCGGAGCTGATCGATCCGGTGCCGGAGTTCGTCAATCCCAACTTCTATTTTACCACCTTCGATATGGTTCTCTGCTTTTTCATCGGGCCGCTATTCGGATTGCTCTCAACTCTGTGGGTGAGATGCTATTATTTCTTTGAGGACAGATTTCAGGCTCTCCCTCTGCCCGATGTCCTGAAGCCGGCGTTGGGCGGGATAACGGCAGGTTTATTCGGCATATTCTTTTTCCAGTTCGGCATCATGGGAGTGGGATATGAGGGCATCAATAATGTCTTCATGCTTGCAGCGAGAGCCCCAGCCACTGATCTGCTCCTTCTCCTCCTCGCTTTGGGTATACTGAAGATACTGGCAACATCCTCCACCGTCGGGTCAGGAGGAAGCGGCGGGGTCTTCGCCCCCACTCTCTACATAGGGACCATGTTCGGCCTGGCGGCGGGCATGCTGGCCGAGATCCTGGTGCCCGATCTGATCGCCAACCCCCTAGACTACGGGCTATTGGGCATGGGGGCTCTTTTCGCCGGTACGGCCGGGGCACCTTTAACCTGCATATTCATGATCACGGAGATGACCGGCAACTACGGCGGCCTTCCCTCTCTTATCATCTGCTGCATCACCAGCTTCGCCACTGCTCGCATTCTCCTGAAGGGAGGGTCGATCTACACCATCTCTTTGATGAGAAAGGGCATTGACCTTGACCTCCCTCAGCCGGTGCTCTCCGAGGTATCTGTGGGCGAGGCGATGGAAAAGAGGGTGGTGACGGTGAGCCCTCAAGACCGAATCTCAGAGGTGAGGGAGGATATCTACCGCTACAACTTCACCGGCTTTCCGGTGGTGGATGAGGGCAGGCTGGTGGGGATGATCACCTTTGACGACATCAGGGGAATACCCCTGAACGAGCAGGAAAAGATGACAGTCAAAGAGGTGGCAGTCAGAGCACCAATCACTATCCATCCCCACCAGTCGGCGAAGATGGCCATGGATATGATGTATGAAAACGATGTCGGAAGGCTGGCGGTGGTGGAGGTGGAGGATGCAGAAAAGCTGATCGGCATCATCACCCGCTCGGATGTGATCCGGGCTTATGAGAGGGAGTTGGAGCGGAGCAGAGAGGAGGGGGCAAAGCGGGGAGGATAGCATCTTCGCAGGTTGCATGATCTTGAACAAAAGAAAGAAGAAAGAAAAAGGCTACTCGCTGTTTTGTGTGGGCATTGTGACTCAAACTCAAAACCACAAAGGCACAAAGCTACAAAGGATCCTATCTCTATATGATGATTGATCCGCGATATAAAAAGCATCTTTGTGACTTTATGTCTTTGTGGTTCATTTTTTGTGTCATCGCCAGGAACAACCGAAGAAGCAACGAAGAACCAAAATTATCAGGAACTGCCCCGTTGAGACTGAAAAAGATAGAGTCAGGCTCAATGCAGATCCTTCATTCCTGAGCCTTAAGGAATTCCCTTTGAGCGGCGTCGGCCTCGGCTCGAGTCTGGTCAGCCTCTTTGAAGTTCCTGATCATCTCATCGTGGCATTCCTGGGCCATTTGCGCGAAGTTGATCACCTGATTGTGGTAGATGGATGCTTGATCCCGGAGTGATTGTGCTTCATCCAGGAGCTTTTTCATCTCACCGGTCTTCTCAAGCTCCTCTCTTCTTCCATTGAACTCCGCCTGCAGAGCAGCAATTTTATTGACCAATTGCCTCTCCTTGTCCGGAGTCAAGACCTCTGTCTGCTGCCGAAACTCCAGATAATCTATCTCCCGGCGAAGGTCCGTAATGGAACGCTCGCCGGCACGGTGGCTGTCTTGCTGTTTTCGGATAGAATCAATCTTTTTATAGAGCTGGCTGACTTTTTCATTGCACTCATCCCGCTTCCTCTTGGACTGGGCCACATTCTTATTGCATTCGTCTCGCAGCTTCTTGAAATCATGTGCCCTATCGATCAGCTCTTCCGTGGCCCGGTTGAGCTCATTTCGTCTGGCGGCCCATCTGCTCGCCTCAGCATTAAGCTGCCTGGGTCCATCCTTGAGGCTAAGGGACTTCTGCCCGAGTTCGCCTCTCTTATCATCCAGTTCTCTCAGCATTCCCCATAAGCCTCCTATTTAAGCCCGCAAACGGGCCTGGGTTCCACCGAAATTTAAAACCCGGGATTATATCCTGGCGGCCAGAGTAATGAAGTACGCAGGAAGATTTATAGTTTCTGGAAATGGAGGGGCACTTTTCGGGGATCTGGGCTGATTTTTAACGTGTAGAACATATTTTATATATTTATTTAAAACAATAAAATCTTATGCGGGGAAAGGGATTCGAACCCTTGAACTCCTGCGAGAATAGATCTTGAGTCTATCACCGTTGGCCTGGCTTGGTTATCCCCGCATACGATCTGCTTGATAGGATCGATCTGCAGCAGATCGAGGATAATGCAATCACCTGCTGGTTTATGAATCTTGCTATCCGCGTTCCTCTTTATCCGGGCCGAAATGGGGGCAAGAAGGCGATCACCCCAGTCCGTGCTCTCAGGCATCCACGTGGTTCACGCAGATCCAGTGATAGTAGCCGAAAATCCCCGTGCCCGTGACCTCATCGAACTCCTCCAGCTCGCAGCCGCAGATCTGGCAGACCTCGCCATCCGGGACCTCGATCTCAGCATCGTTACACAGGACTGTTACCATAATCGGACTCCATATCTATCTGCCCGGGGCCATGAAGCTTTCGGGCGGCTCTGAGTTAGGGGAGCATTATCCACAAGCAGGAAGCCAGCTGTGCAGCGCTGGCAGGGACAGGAAGACGCATTTAAAGGCTCCTCGCTGTTTTCTGTGGGCATTGTGACTCAAACTTAAAACCACAAAGGCACAAATACACAAAGGATTTTATCCTCGATATGAGGATTGATCAGAGACATAAAAATCAGAGACATAAAAGACATCTTTGTGCCTTTGTGTCTTTGTGGTTCATTTTTTATGCTATCGCCAAGAACAACTGAAGAGGCAACCGAAGAGGCAATAGAAGGCCAGGTCGGTCTGTAGAGGCAGCCCACAGGAAAGAGCGAAGAGCCATATTAACCTTAATCACCCTCAGCTCTTCAGCCCAGGAGCGGGGAGGTTGAAGAGCACCTCTCCCCCGCCCGAGCCGATGGGCACATAAAGCACATTGGGGTTGTTCTTGATCGCCTGCACAAACTCCCAGGATACCAGGGTCGGAGTTACTGATTCTCCTTTGATCCGGTTAGCTTCAGCAATGCCCTTTGCCTCGATCACCAGCCTCTCAGCCTCCTTCTCCGACTGCTGGATGGCAAACTGCATCTGCTGGGCCTGCTGCTGCTTCTGCTGTTTGGTGGTGATGGCCTCCTGAAGCTCAGTCGGCAGGAAGATCCCCCTCAGCCAGACCCTCTCGATGATGATGCCGGTCCTATCCAGCTCCAGCTTGAGCTGCTTTTCCACATCCGCCTGGATCTCAGTTGACTTATTGGTGTATATGTCCTCCGCAGTGTACTTCTTGATCTCCGCCCGCAACAGGCCCATGAAAGAAGGAGTCAGCTTGGTGTCCACATAGTCTCCCCTTACCGATCGATAGATATCAGGGGCTTTAGCTGGATCAAGATGCCACAGAACGCTGCTGTCCAGATTGATCTCCAGGCCCTCGCTGGTCAAGGTCCCAGTCACCTCCTTGTACTCTATCTGCTGGGTCTGGGTATTCATCTGATGGACGCTGGTGAGCGGATCTTTGAAGTTGAACCCCGGGCTCAAGACGGTATCAGAGACCACTCCGAAACGGTCCTGCACCCCCACATGTCCGGCAGGAATTATAGCTATAAAAGAGCCTCCCACCAAAACTAAGAGCAGCAATAGGATGATGGCTGTGGCAATGAAAGCAGTGAATCCAAGAGAGAATTTTGGCGGCTTTGGTATCTTTTCTTTTAATTTTTCCCGAAGTATATCGCTATCAATTCCGCTCATCTCATCCTCCAATATCCTGAAATCCTATACA
>JGI11944J13513_1001881_pt1 | contig 15791 bp, 15 predicted proteins | sample TerdegcoTASludge_FD_13513 | JGI IMG/M metagenome (IMG submission 13513) | reverse complement strand
CAAAAGAAGCTTCGTCGCTATGTCGAGCAGAATGATCATGCCATCCGCATGAAGGCCGAGATCATGGTCGACCACTTCCACGATCAAGTCCTGGCCAAGAACAAGATCGGCGGCAAGGCTAAAGCTATGGTGATTACCGGCGGCATACGGCTGGCTATTGAATATTTCCATGCTATCAAATGCTACCTGGAAAAGCGCAAAAGCCCCTGGAAAGCCATAGTCGCCTTCTCAGGAGAGCATGAGTATGGCGGCCAAAAGGTAACAGAAGCCTCACTCAATGAATTTCCAAGCAACATGATTCCAGAGAGGTTTCGGGAAGATCCCTATCGATTCTTAGTGGTGGCAGACAAGTTCCAGACAGGCTTTGATGAGCCTCTCTTGCATACCATGTACGTGGACAAGCCGCTATCCGATATCAAGGCAGTGCAGACCCTCTCCCGCCTCAATCGCGCCCACCCCAAGAAGCATGATACCTTCGTGCTGGATTTCTTCAACGATTCAGACACTATCCAGGCGGCCTTCGATCCATACTACCGCACGACAATACTGAGTGATGAGACCGATCCCAACCGTCTTCATGATATTAAGGCAGAGCTGGATGGTTATCAGTTTTATGATTGGCAGCAGATCGAACGCTTCGTTGAGCTATATCTTGGCGGTGCGGACAGAGAAAGGATCGATCCCATTCTTGACGCCTGCGTTGCCGCCTATATGGAAGCGGCAGACGAGGACATGCAGGTGGACTTTAAGGGCAAGGCCAAGGGCTTTGTGCGGACCTATGGATTTTTAGCCTCTATCCTGCCATTCTCCAATGCCGAATGGGAAAAGCTGTCCATATTCCTTAACTTCCTCATACCCAAGCTGCCTGCACCTATTGAAGAAGATCTATCCAGGGGCATCCTGGAAGCTATCGATATGGAAAGCTACCGGGTTGAGGTTCGCTCCTCGATGAGTATTATTCTTAGCGACAGAAACGGTGTCTTAGATCCTGTTCCCACAAGCGAAGGCGGCCACCTTCCTGAGCCGGAACTGGACCTGCTCAGCAACATACTCATGGCATTTAATGAACAGTTCGGCAGTATCGATTGGAAGGATGCAGATAAGATCCGCAAAGTCATTACTGAAGAGATCCCCGAAAAGGTTGCTGCGGATAAAGCATATCAAAATGCGATAAAGAACTCGGACAGACAGAATGCTCGTATTGAGCTTAAAAGGGCCCTTGAAAGGGTGATCTTTGAGATGATGACAGATCATTTAGAGCTGGTCAAACAGTATAGCGACAATATGGTGTTTAGAAAATGGTTGTCGGATGAAGTCTTTATATTGACATATAGCGAGGCGGCTGGATGATGACCAATGAAAATCACAGCTGCGCTCAGATTGCAGATCAGGATTCCTGGCATGCTCGTCCGTTCTCCATCCGCATCTTTTGCCCGGATGGAAATCCAGTTGGGCTGCGCATAATCTCCAAATCAAACTGGACGGGCTGCGGTTTAGTCTGTCCAAGATCTATTCTGCCAATAGTGAAGAGCAGAAAGGAATTCTCTCAGCCCGGCGTCTATGTCCTCGCAGGCCCTCCCGAGGACGGGGAGCTGCCCAAGATATATGTGGGCGAAGGAGATCCAGTGGGTCCGAGGCTGGAACAGCATTACGCTGTTAAGGAGTTTTGGACCTGGGCGGTCTTCTTTGTCTCCAGCGACAGCAGCCTGAATAAAGCCCATATCCAGCATTTAGAGGCCAGACTACTGGACATGGCCAGGCAGGCCAAAAGAGCCATTCTGGACAATGCAAATAGCCCACAAATGCCTGCCCTGTCAGAGGCAGAAACGGCGGATGCAGAGAGCTTTCTGGCAGACATGTTGAGCATATTTCCTCTTGTTGGCTTAACAGTCTTTGACAAGACCATGGTCGCCAAAAGAAGTTCGATATGCGAATTCAAGATAGAATCGAAGGGGATCTCTGCGAGAGGACATGAGACGCCAGAGGGATTCATAGTCCTTCAGGGCTCTGCAGCGGTTATCAATGAGGTTGCCTCAATTCACCGTTATTTGTCCGACCTGAGAAAAGAGCTTCAATCCCAAGGCGTCTTGATCTCCAGAGATGATCATCTGGAGTTCGCCCAGGATTACCTCTTCAATTCACCTTCAACCGCTGCTGGTGTTATTCAGGGCAGGTCGGCAAACGGGCGCATAGACTGGAAGGACAATTATGGCAGGACTCTTAAGCAGTTCCAGGAAGAAAAAATGGGATCGGGAGGGTGAGCCAACCGTTCTTCTCGATCCTTTCCTTCAACGTGGTCGAATCCTGCAAAATCCAGTCTCTCCTCCCTTGTGCATGATTATATATCTCATAAGAATATCCCTTAATATAACGATTCATCAAGCTTGGTGATTTTATGAATTGCAACAAAACGATCCTCTTCGCAGCAGTCCTCGCTGCATGCCTGCTGACTGGCAGCTCCTCCGGTCAGGACGATTCGGCCTTAAGAGCTGTCACCTCCAGTCGATATGACGATCCGGGCCTCGCCGGAATGTTGCGCTGGCTGGACCAGCCGGTCCCCAGCTTCCCCTGGTACACCACAGGCGGCTCCTTCTACAGCCAGCCATATAGCGAGACCACATTCTCCCCTTACAGAGAGTATTATGCACCGGCAAAAACGACATCAACCAGTGGGATAATCAGCAATCCGGCGAAGTTCGACATCACTGGTAGGGCGCCTTCCGTGGTGTACTATGGAAGCGGCTCAGGCCTACCATACTCTCAGTATGCATCCCTTTACTCCAAGACCAACGACCTGTGGATCCAGGGGACGAATAACTGGACTCAATATGCCGTGGTCCCTGTGGGCACCTGGCTGCAGCTGGTGGCACATGTGCCGGTCGGTGGGGCAGCGGGCTTTTATGAAACCGTCCAGACCGACACGGCTGCGACGAAGTATATGACCTATCAGTTCAGCTCCGGCTACAACAGCATGAGCTACTATGCGGACCGCGTGGGAAGACATATGCTGTATTTCGTGGTCAACAGTCAGCCCAGCAATGTGGTGATTGTGGATGTATTCTCTCAGGCCAAACCGAGCCAGGGAGTGAGCACCTACCAGCCTCCAACCCAGAGGTCGGTGAACGTCATCGGCAGTGGCACGAGCGCCGGAAGCTTTGCCACACACCCCAGGTCATATCCCTCTTTTTACAGCTATCCATATAGCTACTATCCGTATAGCTACTACCCATATGGCAACTACCCATACTACTATTATCCATACCGCAATCCAACCGGCTATACCACTACCACCACCTCCGATGGACGGATAATCACCACCTCTGACGGCAAGACCACAGTTACTCCCCTTGGTAAGACGACTACGGTCTCAGGAGGAGCCTACACCACAACCATAAGCCCCGATGGGACTCAGACCACCACTACCTTCCCCCAGGGGAGCACGGTCACCACTGGCGGCGGGGTGACGACTACGATCGGTTCCGGATAGATCCGATCTGTCTTGAGGTCAAAGATCAAAAAAAAGAGCAGAAAGTTTGAGCGGATCTGAGGGATGGATCCACTCCTGGAATTTTTATAGACGCCTGCCTCCGCGCAGAATTCTGACTGCATCAGCATTCCGCCTTGAAGGAAATTTCGGCCTCTATGATAAAGGCGGGCAAATCGACAGAGAGAAGGTGTCAATGGCGGTCTAAAAGTGTCCAATAGTGGCGAGATAAATTGTCCACCTGCCAATCCTTGGACTTGAAACCCAGGAGATAACTTGAATCGGTGAAGGTTCAGGCAACTGATGCTGGCAACAGAGTCGAAGAATCTCCTGCACATAGTGTCACTTTTTTGCGGAATCAGATAATCCATCACATCCGATATGCCTTCGTAAGAGACATCGTGATTTCTCAGCACTTGTTTGAGCATTATGGCACATCTGTTTTCCACATTGCTGGCAAGCAGTAGGTATTATCCTGCGAAATACACCTTTTGCTGTGAATTCATACTCATTTGAGTATTCTTTAAAGGTATCCACTAGCTGATATGCAAACGGAAAGTTTAAGAAATTAGTAGCTATTGCTGTCATGGTGGAGACACAGAGCATATGTCCTCATAGTATATAAACCATGTTATTAAATATCCTTGCCACCATCGCTAACCTATTCGATAGTGCCCTTCTACGGTCATATCGAACCGATTTAGGACTCTTGAGCCGTCTCTGCTGAGTATGCAGGCTATGCAGGCCATTAAAAATCTCTTGTGAATATCTGCACCACAAGCTTTATTCTCTTGTCTCTTCATTTATTCAGGCCATAATGCCCTCTTCATCGGGCAGGGCTTCCGACATCAGAACCCTGATCTTCTTGATGCGGTTCTTCTCCACATTCTCGATGACGAACCTCGTGTTCATATACTGGACGGATTCGCCTTGCTTGGGCAGTCTGCCCAATAGCTGGATCATGAATCCGCCTATGGATTCATAATGCTCTGACTCGATATCAGTCCCGATAAGCTCGTTTAACTCCTCGATTCTGGTGCTTCCATCGACGATGTACTCCCCTTCCCGGATGGTCTCTATCTCTTTGGTCTGCATGTCATACTCATCTGAGATCTCTCCCACGATCTCCTCAACCAGGTCCTCCATGGTTACGATCCCCGCCGTACCACCGTACTCATCCAGGACTATGGCCATATGCGTCCTGCGCTTCTTCATCTCATTGAAAAGCTCAGATGTATTTATAAACTCGAATGTATAGTAGGGCTTTTTCACAAACTTTTTTATATCGAAGTCCTCTCTAGAATCCAGGTACACAAGATCTTTGACATTGAGAATGCCTACAATGTTGTCGATCCTGTTGCTATATACAGGATAGCGGGAAAACTGCTCAGTCCTTATTATTTTTATAACATCATCATAAGAGGCATTGATATTTATAGCGATTATATCCATCCGCGGGACCATGATATCCTTGACCAGCTGGTCTCCGAAGTCGAAGACGTTGCAGATCATAGTCTTTTCATGATCTTCTATGACCCCTTCCACCTCTCCCAGGTTTACCATGGACTTGAGTTCCTCTTCCGTGATCGAGGGCAGTTTGGCACTGCTTTTGCAGCCAAATAGTCTCAAGAAAATGCTTGCTATATAAGATAGGACGGTCACAATCGGGCTCAAAAAGTATGCTAGAATGGATATGGGCCTAGCCACTAAGAGAGATATCCTTTCGGACTTCTGAGCAGCCAGCGATTTAGGAGTGATCTCTCCGAATATGAGCACCAGCATTGTCATTACCCCAGTAGCGATTCCTACGCCTCTATCGCCAAAATACTCTATCGCCAGGACGGTGGCGATGGATGATGCAGCGATGTTCACCAGGTTATTGCCCACAAGAATCGTTCCCAGCAGCCGGCTGGGGTCTTCCCTTAGTTTGCTTATTACACTGGCACCGTTTACCTTCTCTTCAACCATATGGATGAGCCTGATTTTGCTCAGTGACATCAACGCTGTTTCTGATGCAGAAAAGAATGCCGACATGCAGAGCAGAAGCCCAAGAAATGCTAAAAGTGCACCTATACTTAGATCCAAAGCCAATTCCTCATTGCTGGCCCGAAAAATTCGGAGAATCCAGTATGCATAGTCATTTATCAAATTACTTTTGCTAATTGAGGAAATAAACTTTTCCCTGTATGAATACATGATCATGATAATTATGGGCCTTTAAAAGGAGTATAAAGATGGAGAACAGCATTAAGCTCTGCCCACCCGGTCAACTGCCAGGAACGGTTCGTCTAGAATGATTCGCCATGAGGTTCTTCGCCCGCATCTGATAAACTATATATTTTTAGAAAAATAATTTGGGTGAGAATTGTCTAATAGGTCTGGCAGAGGGATTTATTTTCCAGAGCATCCTCAGATGCGTCCACGATCACGTCCACGAGCAGAGACAAGGATGGGTCGAAGCATCACTCAGTGCTTCTGAGATCCTCAGCGGTAACGCGGGCTCTTATGGCCACGGCCATCTCATTCACCCGATCTGATACCTAGACCTCAGAGATCATCTGAGCCTCTAAAAGCTTCATGGAGAAGGCATCGAAGATCAGCTTCATTGATAGCGGCTTTGCTCCCGTAAAGTATCGCGCTTTGGTAAGCTTGGTTGCTTTGCCGGATATGGTCTTGATGCCCGCCTGCATCGCCGCTTCTGTAGTTACCCCCACCGATCCGAAATTCAGACCAGGCGATCTCGGCCACTACCGGCCCCACGCAGGGATCGCAAGAGGAATACAGACAGAGATCGCCTTGAAGACAGCCTTGATCTTATAGGCATCTTCCATGGTGCTGAGAGCGAATATGTTCCTCAAATTTGATTTTTCAATCGCCTCAGGAAGTGCTGGCTTTCTTCCTGTGGCAATTACCAGATAGTCGTATTTCAGCGTCTCTCCCGTCTTGAGGGGCTTTATCGTCTGTGTTTATCCGTTCTACTTCAATCTTGGTCCTGAAATCTTGGTCCTGAAAAATGGGTTCATAAATGGAGCGCAGATATGGATCGATAGCTGTGATTCCGATAGGCAGGATTATTATCGATCCTGGACAAAAGGGGCTTCATGGACAATGCATACGTTCACGGCTATGATCCTCGGGAGAGCAGGCGGCTTCGAGATCAGGCCTCAATTCTGGTCGAGCTGCTCCACTCCGATACCCGCTACCCTGCAGGCAGTCGGGTTCTGGAGGCCGGCTGCGGAGTGGGAGCACAGACGATAACCCTATCGCAAAATAGCCCCGAAGCTTCGATCACCTCACTGGACATATGCCGCGCCTCCGTTCTCCAGGCCAGGGGAAAAGCTGCGGACTCTGGGCTTGAAAATGTTGATTTTTTGCAGGCAGACATATTCAGGCTTCCATTTGAGCCCCAATCCTTCGACCACATTTTCCTCTGCTTCGTCCTCGAGCACCTCCCCAGGCCAGCAGAGGCTCTAATCGCTCTGAAGGAGTTCATCCGCCCCGGAGGCTCAATCACGGTGATTGAAGGGGACCACGGCTCAGCATACTTTCATCCGGATAGCATTGCCGCCCGGAGTGCGATCCTGGCTCAGGTACAGCTGCAGAGAACTGCCGGGGGAAATGCGATGATTGGAAGAGAGCTCTATCCTCTGCTCTGTAAAGCCGGCTTCAGTTCGGTCCGGGTCTCTCCGCGCATGGTCTATGCCGACTCCAGCCGGCCGGAGATGGTGGAAGGCTTCACCAGGAACACCTTCACCGCTATGATCGAGGGAGTCAGAGAGCAGGCCATAGAGTCGGGGATGATAACGGCAGAGGCATTTGACCAGGGAATAAGGGATCTATACCGGACGGCGGAAGAGGATGGGGTGTTCTGCTATACATTCTTCAAGGCCACTGGAGCAAAAAGGTGAACCTGGCAGGTGATAATAAACACGATAATATATCTATAATGCAATCTTGGTCTATAATGCAATCTTGGGCCGAGGACCTGATCGGAGGATAAATGGCGAAACACGGTGAATGGAATCGTAAAGGCTCATCGCTCAGCGATATAACAGCAAAGAGAGAATACTAGGTGGATTGCGATTTTATCATTAAGGGAATTGAGGCAGGCAAACTTGAATACCGCCAGAGATTTATCTGGGGAAACCCACATATCAAAATTCTCAGACGCAAAATTCTCAGACGCCAGCTAGAGGAATATATCGCTGCGGAATTGGGAGCAGAATATCTCGGAAAAGTTACAAGAAAAGATGAGCTGCGAAAATAAAGAAAGAGATAGCTCAAACCAAAAAGAGACTAATCGAGCTTGAGATCATGAAAGCAGAGCTGGAAAACAAAGAATATAAATAGGCAAATTCATAGGATCAGAGAATATGACCACTTTCGACGAGATTCATGACGCCTTCTTTTATGTAAGCTCGGCCGAATACGGAATGCACAAAGCGTTTCTGTGCCTGGATAATGGTGAGATATATTTCCGGTCCGAATGGGACGATCCTAAAGACGAGGATGAGGATGAGTTCGAATGCGACCATTTCATCGAGATCCCCCATAAAAATGACCTCAATCTGGGACAGGCGCTTGTGATCGAATTTGCAGAGGAGCATCTGCCAGGTGACCTGGGTCTCGTGCAGAGGCTCTTTGCCCGTCGTGGCGCCTACCGGCGGTTCAAGGAGCTCCTGGAAGAGAGAGGTCTTCTGCAGACCTGGTATGATTATGAAAACACCAGTCAGAAAGAGGCGCTACGAGAGTGGATCCAGGAGAACGGAATCGAGCTGGAATCCCAAACAGTCGAATCCTCATAAGTCTTTTATACGAGAAGCATAACCTCACTTTGGCTCATTGGATTAATTCGCCCCACAACGTGTTGAGCGGGCGGCGTCGGGCTGTGACCCGGGGCTGATCCAGAGGAAATAAAGTTCCCTGGAGGACTAACTTGGCAAGACCAACTGCAGGAAAAGAAAAGCCTAAGAAGGCTGAAGAGAAGCCTAAGAAGAGCTCAGATGAAGAGCTCAGGCATATAGTTCGCATTTTGAATACCGATCTGGCCGGAAAGAGACAGGTCCACATGGCCCTAACAGGCATCAAAGGCGTGGGCCGCAGATGCGCCAAGATCTTCACCGAGAGAGCAGGAGTGGACCCAAGGGCCACCCTCGGCATGCTTTCTGATGCAGAGATCGATAAGCTGAAGAAGGTCGTGGAAGAGGATGCCACCAATATCCTGCCCGTCTGGATGGTCAACCGTCGCGGCGATATCGAGACCGGCAAAGATATCCATGTCATGGGCACGGAATTGAACATGACCCTCCGTGAGGACCTGGATCTCATGAAGAAGATGAGAAGCTACAAGGGGGTCAGACATGAGCGTGGTCTGCGGGTGAGAGGTCAGAGGACCAGGTCCACTGGACGCACAGGCGCAATCGTAGGCGTCAGCAGAAAGAAGGAAGGGGCACCAGCCGCGGGATCGGCTGCCAAGGAATGAGAAAGGAGAAGGTGGTAGAAGATGGGATATCCAGGCAAGAGTCGAAAGATGTATGCAAGGCCACGTACTCCCTGGCAGGCGGAGAGGATCGCGGGAGAGGTGGAGATCGTAAAGGCCTATGGATTGCGAAATAAGAGAGAACTGTGGAAGGCTCAGGCAGTCTTAAAGAAGTACAGACAGGCGAGCAGAAAGCTCCTGGCAGCGATCTCAGTAGGAGAGGAGCCTCCTCAGGCTAAGGCTATTCTCAATCGCCTCAAGAAGCTGGGAATGCTCAAAGAGGAGGGAGATCTGGACGCTATCTTATCCATGAAGGTCAATGACGTTCTGGAGAGAAGGCTGCAGACCCAAGTCTATCGCCAGGGTCTGGCCAACTCACTGAAGCAGGCCAGGCAGTTCATCGTCCATGGTCACATTCAGGTATCCGGGAGAAGAGTGGATGTTCCTGGCTACCTAGTGCCCAGGGGCGAGGAGATGAGCATTGACTATTACATGGGCTCTCCCATGGCCAATGAGGGTCACCCGGAGAGGGCATCCAGAACACCCAGGGTGGAAGGATAAATGGCAGAAGGAAAATGGGGCATTGCCCACATATTCTCATCCTTTAACAACACGATCATCACCATCACCGATCAGACCGGAGCGGAGACTTTGGCCAAGATCTCGGGCGGAATGGTGGTCAAGGCGGCGAGGGACGAGAGTTCTCCCTACACAGCCATGCAGATGGCCATGCAGGTTGCTGACGCTGTGAAGGATAAGGGAATCGTCGGAGTTCACGTCAAGGTACGGGCACCCGGCGGGAATCGGCAGAGATCTCCAGGACCGGGCGCTCAGGCGGCCATCAGGGCCCTGGCGCGAGCGGGACTGCGGATCGGCAGGATAGAAGATGCGACCCCCATACCTCACGATGGGACCAAGCCCAGAGGGGGAAAGAGGGGTCGAAGGGTGTAAAGCTTGAACTTCGAGTTGCTTGAGCTGAGGGAGGACCGGATCCGGTACCTCCTCAGCGGCGTTTCCGCCGCTTTCGCTAATGGCATTCGCCGGGCCTGCATGAGTGAGGTTCCAATACTGGCCATAGATGAGATCAGCCTTTACGATAATACCTCGGTTCTGTTCGATGAGCAGATAGCCCTGAGGATAGGAGAGATTCCACTGGTGGCAGACGACCTGGACCTCTTCTCCCAGCCGGAGGATTGCCAGTGCGGAGGGATAGGTTGTCCCGGCTGCCGGGTGGATTTCATGCTCTCCAAGGAAGGCCCTGGCACGGTCTATTCCGAGGACATTCAGTTCACCGATCCCGGTGTCAGGCCAGCCTTCGATAAGATCCCTCTGGTGGTTTTGGGTGAGGGAGAGAAGCTGGTGATGGAGGGCTATGCCACCAAAAGAGTGGGCAAAGAGCACTCCAAGTGGCAGGCAGGGACTTTATGCGGCTATAAGAATCTGCCCAGCATAACGATCAACGAGGCTTGTGATGGATGCGGGATGTGCGTTGAGGCCTGTCCTCGCAATATTCTGGTGATCGAAGAGGGCAGAGCGAAAGTTACAAATATACTGGAATGCTCCTTGTGCAAGCTCTGCGTTGGTGCCTGTGAGGCCGGAGCCATTGATCTTAAGCCCATACGAGATTCCTTCGTGGTTTCCATCGAGGGCAGCGGGTCGATTCCTGCCAAGGATCTGGTGGCAAGGGCAGCAGAAGAGATCAAGAAGAGAGCTCTTGACCTGAACGCCAAGCTGGCAGAGCTATCTTAGAGCTAGAGCTGGCATCGGCCGAGCGAGCCATCTATAACCCATATTTCGAGCGGGGGTTTCCAAGCCAGGTCAAAGGAGCAGGGTTGAGGGCCCTGTCACGCAGGTGTTCGCGGGTTCGAATCCCGTCCCCCGCATTTTGCCCTATTTACTCCTCTTCGAAGCTAAACTGTTTGGATTTTAGTGTTCTGCATTTGCTTCCGTCGCCCTCGGTCTTTCTGACTGCTCGCAGCGTCTCTTCATCTATCTGCTTTTGGGCTACTTCCGGCTTGACCAGGAGCGTTTGCCAGTCGTTGTCTGAAGTTGCGTCCGCTGCCAAAAATCAGCTTGCGAATCCCCATATGAGGCTGATTTTTCCATAGCATCCGGTCCAATTCCATCTTCAGCCTGGCTGGAGACCATTTGATGATGAGCTGCTCATCAGAGACCAGCTTCTTGCAACCCTGGTCAGGAAGCGAATCCTCATCAATGCTATTGATCATGGATGCAGTCCAAGTTATTGATGGTTCATCTGCTTCTCCTCATTGGCACAAGCAGCCAGATGAAGGTCTGATTCATTCTTGAGGCGACCACCTCATCGGATCTAGCTCTTCCGAGAGCCATGTAAGCTCTGAGCGCAGCTGGTAGAGATTTCGCAGGAATGATATCCACTCATCGATCAATATCAAGGATGGGCTGAACCTGTCGAATAGCTCCTTTATGGTATCAGATCCCGGGCTGGTGCCGGTACATCTTGGAATGCACACTATTTCCACCCTTGAACAAGATGGAACAAATAACGCGTTCATAAGATCAATAGATCAAACCATGAAGGATTTAATGGCAAAGGGTGTTTACAGGCCAGATAATTAAAAAAAGTTTCCATTTCCTCCTTGACCTGAAGGCCGGGGCATCCTTGACCCTCTGCACTCCCGTTGTAATTATGCAAGGGATATTCTTAAGAGGGAAAAGATCCAGAGGTCTGCCAGAGGCGAGAGAGGTGACCGGATGCCAGTGAGTAAGAAACAGCTGGAGAAGCTGAATAAAGTGAAGAAGGCCAAGGCAGAGGAGCTTGCAAAGCAGGCAGCTGCAGGTAGCGAATCTGCCAAGAAAAAGCTAAAGAAGCTGCAGAAAAAGATCAAGTAGGAGGGCGGTGAATCCGATCAATGCTTCGGTTTGGGATTCATCTCCCAAATGCCGAAGGCATTGTTCTCGCTGCCCAAATAGATAACGAAGTAGCCCATTCTGGGAACTCCCATCTAGGGGACGATGATCTGGCCGTCCAGCTTTCTCAATGGCAAAGCAAAATCTCCAATTATGGCAATGAAAATCGCACCGAAATTGCCTGATGCGCAGCTCGACATTCTTGTGGCTCATCCCCTAGGCGATTCCCTGAAACCAGCCGCCGTGGGAGAAGTGCAGCACCGGCACATTCCTTTGCATCAGCTCGACCAAAGCGGGAGTGATGATCTCTGCGCTGCCGTAGAGGCAGACCTTGGAGACCTCTCTGATTCTGGCCTCGCTGATCTTGCCCACCTCATAGGACCAGACCTCCAGCCGCTCGCCCCTCTTGCGAACCGTCTTCCCCTGGCCGATGACATAAAGGGGAACCTGATCGTCCAGGCTGGCGAGGAGCATTCTGATCCTCTCCTCGGGTTTGCCTGCCTGGTTTTCTTCCCGATCTCCTTCCTGTTTTGGCTCTTTCTCCGCATGATCGAGCATGAAAGGGCTGGAAGCCATTCGGGATGACATCCTCTTCGGCATCTATCCAGCGGTGAAGGTGGCGCCCTTCTACGGTTTCCGCGCTATCCAAGAATTACCCCTGCACCCATTGGAGATAGCTGAGCCGGGGGCAATAGGCGAAGGCGGCGAGCATGCTGGCCGGGATGAGATCTGGGGCGGTGATCTTACTGGGTTCTTCATCTGCCAACTTGTGACCTCCTGGTCGGATAAAGAGGATTACATCCTAGATAAATATATTTAACTGTTTGACAGGGGCCAGAAGTTGGCATTGCTGGCATATACTGCACAGAGGGCACTTATCCTTTTATGCTTCTGTTTGTTTATCCGATAATTATTTCCAAAGAAAAGGATCTTCGCCGTTTTAAATGGGTAATCCATGGCCAGCACCTCTCTTTTGTCTTCGTGCCTTTGTGCCTCCGTGGGTGAAATAGGTATGCTTGGGCCTAACCACCAAGACACCAAGGCACAAAGAAAATTTCTCTGGAGTACATTACCCACACAATTTAGCGAGGGAACAAAAAATTAGCTAGTGTTTTAATGAGGCCAAGACCTTTCAGTCATGAATGGATTGATAGCATTAGGACCGCAACTCTTCTCTAGCCCGACGGGCATATAAATACAATAATATTTTCGGGCGGGCAGGACTGGCTAACATTTTTATATCCTTCTTGAAGATAGATGCCATGCACCTAGATGCCATGCACCAGCCAGAGCAAAATCCTCATTATAGCATAATCGAAGCAAGTATGCTCAGGGCATTCGGGTTGGATCAAAAGGCAGGTGAGATCGTTGGATGAAGAAAGAAATAACACTGTGAAGAAAACCATCGATGACCTGGGTCCTACATTGCCCCGGCTGAGATGGTGGGGAAAGATCAGGCATGTTCTAATCTATGCCATCGGTCATCAAAAGTTTCGGATATCAGTAATGGGCGTATTCATCTCTCTCGTTATATTAGGGGCAAGAGCTTTTCGCTGGAGCGAACTTCAGCTTCCATTGAGCTCTGCAGACGCCCCGGAGGGAATCATCGAATGGCTGCTGAACGCCCAGACCATTCTAGGCATGGGCACCCTTCTGGTTGCCCTCTTCGTCTGGATCGGAGAGATAGAAAAGGACTGGGAGGAGAGCCTGCCAAAGCGGCTCAGCGTCTTTTTCTTTTGGATGGGAAAGCCCCTGATCGTCTGCCGCTATGTCTGGCTGGCGGGCAAAGACGAGATTCGAATCTGGGGGCAGCAGGTGGCAGTGCAGGCTCAGGAGGTCATGCCTGGCGAAAAGCCTCAGGACTCATTTCTTCATTTCGAGCCGGACATGCAGACGAGGAGCCCTGAGCTACTCATTGCGCCCAGTGGAGGGGTCTGGAAGCACTATTCGATATGCTTTAAGCTGACTGACCTGAACACGAGCCTTAGAAGGACAAAAGAATACTGCAGATATCAGAACGTGGCGGGAACTGATAAAGCAGCCGGCAATTTCCCCCTCGATCTGGTGGAATCAATCCCAGAGGTCTCCAGATGGAAGGAGAGCATGATTTGAATAAGATGGCAGTGGATTGAGAACACTCCAGCGCTCTGCGGGTTGCGAGCAGTATCGACCTGGTTGAGATAGCAGCAGAATTGCAGCCTAGCCCCAGTGGGCTATAAAATGAATATTATTCTCCCGCTGGGCTGGGGTTCGCTCATATGTCCCTCTGGTAGGATGGCACCATTTCAAGGAAGTCGATCTGGCACACAGGCTGTTTTTTGGGCGCCGCGAGTCGGCCCTGCAGGATGCTGGCTAAAGGCCCCTCAAAGCGTGAGAGATCGGAATTAGAAGTTGATGTTTTTTTTTGAATTGCGATTTTGAATTGCGATTTTGAATTGCGATATATTAAATGTAAATTTCTCTAGGCGGACTAGGCTGACCTGCCATGCAGTTCTAGCGCTTAGCTCTATTTCTCCACGGGCAGAGATGCAATTCTCTGTCTAGGCCTTCTCCTCAGGGAGAACAAAGGTGTCCACCAGATCAGTAATTACCTCCTCCACAAGGTTAGATACAGTTCTTTTTCTTTGCAGGGCAAGCTTTTCTAGTTTTGAGAAGGCTGGTTCTGGCAGCTCAACAAGCACCCGGCATATTCTCTGATCCTTTTCGAACCTCTGCCAGCGAGCTTCAGAGTTCTTTGCATCCTGTATCGCTTCAGCAGCCGAGAGTAACTCCTCGTCCGGTTCGTGCGGTTCATATTTCTTTTTCATTTCAAAGCCTCTTTGAGCTATCCTTCAAACTTCTGTATACTTCATTTATCAGCTTGGTGGAGTAATGTGTTCCCTGTCTTTGGCATTCAGTCAGTGCAAGCAGTACATCCTCTGGCTCAATTATTCGCTGCCAGCAAGCACGAACCAATATGCCAGGAAATCCAATGATGGGTATCTTTCTTCGATGAGCTGCATCTCTTGCCGCCAGTTCGTCAATGAGAAGCTCAACAGCCTGAGAGCTCTTTCCCAGCATGAGTACTATAGCAAAGGCCTCTGGAAGGTGATGTTCAGGATTTTTCTCTCTCGTCAGATGATGATCTGCAATTTCTGCTGCAATGACCTTTGCCGCTTCATTTTCCTCGGGCACGAAGTCCTGGTGGACGACGATAAACCCGGATTCTATGAGCTTTCCTATCTCTTGATCAGCGCCATGCTTCCGGTATTCTTGAATCTCATCCACTGGTATATAGATCCGGTCGTAAAGCTGAAGCAGGATATGCATGCAATTGGATTGCAATGCTGATATCATCGGACCGGTATTGCTGACGACAATCCTTGAGATCACATGATTCATAGTGTCCTTATTAAATAAGTATTCCATATCTTCCTATAAAAAATCATTCTTAGTTCTGATTTTCACAGACCGTTTTTTTGTGCACGCCGCGAGTCGGCCCTTCGGGATGCAGGCAAAGGCCCCCAAAGCTCAGAGAGATTGGAATTATAAGTTGATGGTTTTTTGTATTGCGATATATTAAATGTGAAATTCTCCAGGTGGTCCAGGCGAAAGCGTGAACTGCTTTATGATGCTCGAATGATATGGAATGTCAACATATTTAAGTTCTTGAATTCAAGCTGTTTATCAAGGCTAATTCAGAAACAAGCGGATCAATTTTTTGTGAGCGACGCGAGTCGATCCTCCGGGACTCCCGCGATAGTGCCCTGGGCCCCACTCAACGCCGAGGTGGCTTGGATACAAACGGGGCGAGCCGTTGAGGGTTCTGGATTATACCACGGTTAATATTCTAGGTTATTCGCTGTTTTTTATGGGCAAACCTGTGGCCACAATCTCTCTCGTCTTCGTGCCTTTGCGTCTTTGTGGTGAAATCGTGATGCTTAGGCCTCACCACAAAGG
>JGI11944J13513_1001877_pt1 | contig 15829 bp, 10 predicted proteins | sample TerdegcoTASludge_FD_13513 | JGI IMG/M metagenome (IMG submission 13513) | reverse complement strand
ATTCTCAAATGTTTCTGCCTCCTTGAGGTCCGCAGGCGCAACCTCCGCCACGGCAACCCCCTGATGCAATAAGAATACGCCGAGGATAAAGCATGATCCAACAATACANGCCGTCCAGTTCCGCCAGTTCATTTTATTNTCCTCCTCTTTANGAATAAATCATCTACAGTTTACATCCTCAATAATTATCNCGTCTTCACTCAGCAATAAAGGACTTGGTCCATTCCGGCTGCGGGGGANCCTGGCCGTCATCCAGCATTTTGTGCCATTTGGCGTCGGTCAGCCGGTCGCTAAGCGGCCAGGGNAATTCGTAATATGAATACACGCCGCCGACAGCGATNCTCAGCTTGCCGTCCACGGGAACAACCGCNTAGATGTTGAAAACGCGGCCCGTCGCTTCTTCCAGCACCTGGCCGTTGCTGGGGTNGGTGGCCACGTCNCCCACCANGGCGGCGGGCCGGTCNTTNGCGGCGGAACGGTGGTCAACTCCCTCGTCACTCAGGGCGTCNATCCAGAAATGCTCCAGTTGTCCTCCATAAGANCGGATNAATTCATANTCCTCNTCGGTNAAAGGNGTGTTTGCCAATTCCTTCTCAGAAATAGTCTTCAGGGCAGTAACCAGTGTCTCCATCCGTTCCAGNCTNTCCTTATCCCGCTCGTTTAAGAGTTCGCGCTCCANCAGGCAGTCCCNGGTCATTTTCACCAGCGAGGCCAGGCGGGCGTACAGATAAGGGTTGGGCTCGACATACCCGCGGTCGTCAACCTGTTCCCCGCCGCCGCCGGCCTCAGCGTAAACCTGCTTGGCGTACAGGATAGTGTCATGCTTTAGCTCCGCCCAACTGCCCAGATAGGTATTGAGTTCCTTTCTGGCCCAGGCTTGGCTGCGCATAAACGAAGGGTACCCTTCCGGTTTTTCCTGAATCAAGGGCATCAGCGCGTAAAGCCAGTTCCAGTAGAGGTTCTGGGTCCAGGTCTCGTCGCTCAAACTGTTGATATAGGTTTTCATTTCGGCCATGTTTTCCGGGTAGTTCCGGTAATCCGTCTCCCCCATGGATTGCAAAATGGCATAGGCTTCCGCCGAACCCATGGCGGCGGGAATGTCCATTCCCCTGGGCAGCATCCTTTGCTCGCCCTGGCTGTTTTCCCCCACTTCCCGGTAAACCAGCCGCTGAAAAACAGAGGCGTCTATGGTAAACCGCTGCCCCATGAACCGGAAACCCTTTATTTCTTCTTTCCGTTCAGCCTGGGATGTTCCCGCGTTAACCGGTATGGAGTTCAGAGACGGCGGCTCCAGCTGCCCGGCGGCTTCCATGAGCGCGTTCCATTTGTCCGGGTTGGAAAGCACTGTCTGCAGGTCGGCGTTTATCCCGTATATCTTATCGATTGTTTCCCTGATCTGAGCATAGGAGATGTCGTCGCTTTTACCGACGAAAAAGCTGGTGGTGGCATATATGTCATCCCACATCCGCCTGTTTTCCCCTTTGCCCAAAGCCATCGTGATCAACAAGGCGGACCTGGTTTCATCCTCGCTCTTGAAACGAAAGTTTAGCCTGCCGTACCACATCATGGACTTAAAATATGCCTTGAGCGAATCCGTCTTGTCATAATGACCCCTCGGCACGTATTGCGAGTAATCCTCCTGGAAAGCGCCGCTAAGCTCATCGTTCCCGCCGATGTTCATCAGCGGCGAAACAGCGATGCCCTGGTGGTTTTCAATCAAGTCCAGCTCTTTTTCCACTTCATCTTTCACCAGGGAAGGGATGGCCTCGTCAGGGTCCACAAGCTTGCAGGCCACGGCGAAAAAGCCGACATTCCGCCTGGCGGCGTTCTCCCAGATGGTGCCCTGGAGATCTTTGTACTGCTTTTGCGCCTGGTTCAACATCGATTTGTTAAGCTCTTTCAGTTCCGGGGCCAGTTTTTCCGTTTCCACAACCCGCAACAGGTGGTCAAAAAACAAATGATAGTTGTGCAGCACGGAATCGGTGGTGATAAACAACGGAACCGGTTCATACCGATTTCTCTCGTATAGTGAGAAAAACTCTTTCTCGTATTTGTTGGGAACCACGACGAAGCCATTTTTAATTAACAGGTTTTTCGCCGCCGGGGACAGTTCAAACATGTCCTTGTTGGTGATATTGCCCATATCCGGCTTCACCGCATATGGCTCGACGGCGGGGTTTACCTGGACGGGAAGGTCTTCATACCCGGTAAAGGTTGCGTCGATGCTCGCCGCCTCCAGCCTGTCAGTGCCGGAACAGCCGCTGCTTGCCGCGGCAAGCAGCAAAAGCACCAGGATTAACGCGGGCAATACTCTCTTCNCCGTTTACTATGACTATGGCCGATAATTCGGCAACAGTCCTGACGGCTTCCTCTTTTCACGGCCTTCATCTCCTNCTCGTCGGGCGATTAGCCCAATATGTGTATTTAAACGATCCGATATCCTTCCAGTTCCACCATTTTAACAATTCCGGATCGTGTCTTTCAATCTATTCCCATTTCTTTGGTAATGTCCCTTAAACAATAACAATAAATTAGAAATATTCAAGGGGTTTTCTTTGTCATAATTTGTCGGAATTTGTNACTCTCGTCANGNTATAAGAGTATCAANGATTTAAAAAAANGCAAAAAAATCCCCTGGGGCCANNACTGAAATGTCCTGACCGCAGGGGATTCTTCTTATACCATTATCTAANAACCATAGCTGTGCNGNNTACCNTCNACAACAGGAGGATCACCGTCCGGTATTATGGTCAATCCGGAATCAACTCCGGTAAGACCGGTAAAGCCTGCGGCGGTGGTAAAGCCTGCGGCGGTAATGCTGAATGTTACAGTATCACCTAGTTCTAGATCTGCTACGTCTCCCACCAGAATTATATCGTACGCGCTTTGAGAAGTTGTCAACTGAAAACCGCTTATTTGTACGCCGGTAAGCATCCCGTCTCCGTCCGCCTGGGCGGTCACATCGTCAGTTAACAGTTCTTGTCCGGACTCGTAATTGTCAATATAAAGCTTTAAATCACTTAAATCAGACGCGTATACAGTACCTGCCACGCCAATTGCGTTAATGACAACCTCACCCGCAGTGACATCTTCTCCGTCTAAATTCAGCCGAAAAGCAAACAGTTTTACATCGTCTCTTGATGGAAGGTAAAATTCGTTACTGTTTCGATGATGCGGCTCACCAAGCTCTGCCGTGCTCGGAGGCGCATAATATACGCAATCAAGTTCCTCGCTGTTTGCCCATCCGGACATAACGGCAATCGCCCTGACGTGCAAAGGCCCTTCCACATATATCTCATCTATCTCATCGTCTGTGTACAGTGTACTAGGTGTTGCCGGCGGAGACCCGTCAGTGGTGTAGGTGTAGTAAACAGACGCGCCCTCCGTAGCGCAACGCAGTCTTAACATTGCGCCCATATCTATGAAACCCGGTGATACTATCCCACTATCCTGATCAACGACATACGGCGTGGCTACCCGGACATCATAGCTAAACGTGGAGACCTGACTGTCGCGATACCCGTCCTTTACGGCGATAGCTTTAATGGTAACCGGTTCTGTCACTGCGATTGGTTCGGTATAAGGCGTCCCATAAACCGCATCCGGATCAGTTCCGTCAGTCGTATAATAGATCTCCGCTCCGCTGGTGGATGTGGTGAGAGTGACATGAGCGCCAATCGCCACCGTCGTGCCGGTCACGGGGTCAGCCGTTACCGGTGCCACAGTCAGTGTGGAATTATTGTGATTGTTTCCACCATCATTATCTGGTGTTTGGTTAGCAGGGGGCAAGCCGCTCGTGACTTGCTCCAGCGCGCGGGTAACAGCGTTAACGACGTTAGGCGGTCCTTGCGCTCCCGGTGGCGCGGATGGCGGAGCCGGCGGCAAATTGTTCTGGATTTCCTGGGCGCGTTGGTTCACCCAGTCCTGCACCCCGGCAAAAGCCTGCCTTTCGGTCTGGCTCATAGGCGCCGGTGGCGTGGGCGGCGCTCCACCCGAAGAGGTGACGGTGCTGGATTGGCCGCCGGCAAGCGATACGGTTTGCCCGCCTGACGTTAATGTGGCGTCGCCGATTAGCACGTTGGTGCTGCTCTGACCGCTCGCGGTAACCAAGTTGCTCCAGAAGGTTCCCCGGATTGCGGCCACGCCCCAGGGCATGTCGACTTCCACTCTCGTCCTCTGCGCGTAAGGCTCATTCCACCAGGCCGCCTCGCTCTCTCCCTCGGCCAGCAGGATGCCGGGCGGTAAATCAAGCGAGGCGAGCAGCACGGAATTACTCCCGTCGAGGAAAGCAGTATTATTGTTATTATCATAACGGCTGGCCAGCGCGCCGAAGATATTGCCTTTTTTCAGGTCGATGGTGAGCTTGTCCACAGCCACGCCGGCGGCGCCGTCCTTCTTCATGTAGTTGAAGCCTTGCGCCGTCGTAATGGCGAATTCGGTACCGGACATGAGCAAAAAGCCGCTGCCGTCGTCAAAGGTAATCTCCGCCTTGCTGTCGGCGCCGGTGACAATTGCATCACCCGCGCTCACCTTTACAGCGCTTCCAACCTTGACGCCGTTTACAGTCACTGTGCCGCTCTTAACCGTAAGTTTGCCGTTCAGCTCGTTTAACCGTAAAACCGGACTCAAGGTAAATAAAGCGGAAAGGCTCTTAGCCATTTCACCACGCTGGAAGTTTACCTCCGGGTTGAACGAATTGCCGGCGGGCAGCTCCACCAGTCCGGCCTGCACCGCTGTCGCCACTTGCCGGTAGGCCCAGTGGCCGGCGGGCACGTCGGCGATTTCCACGGTTTCACCGGTAAGGTCGCCCCCGGAAAGCCTCATCAGTAAGGAAATGGCTTCTGCCCTGGTAATGCTGCCGTCCGGGTTGAACGTGCCGTCCGGGTAGCCCTTGAGCAGGCCGTCTTGAGCAGCGGCCTCGATCACACCGTAGGCCCAGTGTCCGCCGGGTACGTCGCTGAAAGTCTGCGCTCCGCCATTTGCCGGCGTCAATCCTTTGGCCAGCACCATCATCCGGGCAACCTCGGCGCGGGTGATGGAATCCGCGGAACGAAAGGAACCGTCAGGAAAACCCGATAAGATGTTCTTGCCGACCAGATAACGGATAGCCGGATATAAAGAACTGTCAACAGGCAGGTCAGTAAAACTAGGACCGCTTGTCTGCAAAGCCGCGTCTCCCGCGGGCGAACCGGCGGCAGTCGAGTCTGACGCTGCCAGCGCCGGTAAGGCGCAGAACAAGAATGCTGCCAGGCAAAGACAGAATAATAGTGCTATCCTGTACCTGTTTCCTGATTGAATATACGTTTTTGCACACCCTCCTTATAGCTTTTATTAACTATTGGAATCATAGCGGTTCTATAAAGTTACACCTCCCATCAAAATATTAAAGATTAGATGAATCTGCAAATAATTCCTCTAAAATATTTGTATTTTATAAATAAAATATTAATATGTCGAAACATGACTGTTGTTTAATGGGCTCAAGCTTGTTCTCCTGTCATCAGTCTGTATTTGCACAACACGGCCTTAATGGCAAAGTAATCCACCTCCGCCGGTAAGTCTTCTTTTATCGGCTTCAATTTTTGGGCGCCGGTTTCTTCAATTTTCTGCAGGATCAGGGCTTCATATTCTTGTGGGATAAAGGCATCCCAATCAATGTAATGATTTTCCAGACCGCACCGGACCAGGTGGTCCTGAACGGTCACCACGCTCAAGCCCCTCTGCCTGGCAATTTCTTGAATAGTGCCGCCTGCCCGGTACAGGCTCAGGGTGATCAGATGACTCGGCGTTTCATTTTCCCTGGCCTTCTTTCCGGCGGGCTTCCCTTGTTGTAGGGTAACTCCTTTTTCGGCCGCGTATTTCTGAATCAACTCCAAAAAAGGTCCCCCGTAATGCTCAAATTTCCTTTGCCCCACTCCCTTGATGGACAGCATGGCGTATTGATCCGCCGGAAGGTGGACAGACATTTCCCGTAGGGTGCTATCCGCGAAAACAATGTAAGGAGGTACTCCTTCCCTCTGCGCAATCTCCTTGCGCAGTCCGCGCAGCTGTTCAAACAGGGAGTCGTCCGCAGCGGGAGCCGCCTCTTTTTTCCGCACCTTGAGTATTACTTTCTCCAATCCTTTCAGCACGGCAAAGGCCCGGGGAGTCAATCTGGCCACGGGGTACTGGCCTTCCGTCAGCTGAATGTATCCTTCGGCAATCAACACATTGGTGAAGTCGCTGATTTGCTTCAGGGTCCGGTCCTTCATCAGACCGTAAGTGGACAACTCGCTGAACCCGTAGCGCAGCACTTTTTTGTTTGAGGAACCCTTTAAAACCTCCGCCACCAGGGAGATGCCGAACTGTTCCCGCATGCGCAGGATGCAGGAAAAGATCATCTGAGCGTCAACTGTTTGATCAACCAGTTCGCTTTTTTCGTTGCAGGTGCCGCAGTTCCCGCATTCCTCCGCTACGCTTTCTTCTCCGAAATACCGCAAAATATATTTTCTCAGGCATTGCGAGGTGTGGCAATAATCCACCATGGCTTGCAATTTCCGGTACTCATTCAGCTTTCTTTCCGGCGCGTATTGGGTCTGCTCAATAAGAAACTTTTGAATCTGAACGTCCTGCGGGCCGAACAGCAAGATGCATTCCCCTGGCCCGTCGTCCCTCCCGGCGCGGCCGGCTTCCTGGTAATAGGCCTCCATGCTCTTGGGGAGGTTGTAGTGGATCACATAGCGGACATTGGACTTGTCGATGCCCATGCCAAAGGCGTTCGTGGCCACCATAATCCGGATGTCGTCGTATATGAACTTGTCCTGGCTGCCGGTTCTCTCTTCTTCACTCAGCCCGGCATGGTATTTCCCAGCCGAGTATCCTTTCTTGCAGAGGAACTCGCACAGGTTGTCCACTTCTTTCCGGGTCGCCGCGTAAATGATGCCGGCCTCCTCTTTCCGGCCGGCCAGGTATTCCAGTAAAAAATCCCTTTTGTTTTCGCCCCGGATTACGGAAAAAAACAGGTTTTCCCGGTTGAACCCCGTCACCACAAGCCGCGGATTGTTCAAGCCAAGCATCTTGGCGATATCCTGGCGCACCTCGGGTGTGGCGGTCGCGGTAAAGGCCGCCACAGGCGGCCGGTGGGGCAGTTCCTGAATAAATTGGCCAATCGCCAGATAACTGGGCCGGAAGTCGTGACCCCACTGAGATACGCAATGGGCTTCGTCCACAGCCAGTAAAGAAACCGGCAGTGCTCCGACGCTTGCCAGAAACCGGGTTGACTCCAGCCTCTCGGGCGCCACGTAGAGGAGCTTAAATTTTCCCCGTTTAGCCTGTCTAATTCTCTCCTCCACCTCTTCATAGCTCAAGCTGCTGTTGATAAAGGTGCCCGGAATACCCAAGCTGACGAGGGAGTCCACCTGATCCTTCATCAAGGAAATCAAGGGAGAGAAAACCAGGGTCAGTCCGGGAAACAGCAAAGCCGGGATCTGGTAACAGGCGGACTTGCCGCCGCCTGTGGGCATTATCCCCAGGGTGTCCCTGCCTTGCAGAATGCTTTCAATAATCTGCTCCTGCCCTTTTTTAAAGGATGAGTAACCGAAATGTTCTTTTAATATTGTCCCGGCCTTTTGCAACATTGATAAATGCCTGCTTTCAGCTGCGCACTATTTACCATATTTAATAATATCATACTGCGGTTGTAAAGGAATGTACAAGTCGTCATACTATATTAATTCTTTCTTTATTTTCGGGAATAAAAAAACTGAGTTATTCGTTATATTATTGAAAACCCTAATAAAGGGGTGATGTGCATGCGGGAAGAGAATGAGGCGTTGTTTGTCCGGGCTGCTTCCGGGGACCTCCAGGCGGTTGCTGGAATCGCCACGCAGTACGGCCCGGATCTTTTTCGGCTGGCCCGCTGCCTTCTTAACTCATATGAAGAGGCCCGCGACGCTGTCGCCGATATTATCGCCCGTCTCTGCGCCGACCCCGGGATCATCCCTTCAGGCCTGTCCCGTTCCTGGCTGATGCGTGTGACTTACAACCACTGTGTGGACTTATTGAGGAGGCGCAAGACCCTGCAGAGGCTGCTCCCCAAAATATATGACAGGACGGCAGTCCGGCCGCAGCCCGGACCGGAACAAACAGCACTAAAGACTGCCGAGCAGGTTTCAGTACGTCAGGCTGTGGCCGGACTGCCGGAGCAGGAACGCGCGATCGTGTTTCTCCGGTACTACCAGGGGTTAAGTTATGCGGAAATCGCAGCCGTTCTGGGAATTCCCGGGCCAACTGTAGGAACCCGCCTGCACCGGGCACGGGAAAAATTAAGAAAAAGGCTGGACCATTTTTAGGAGGTGTATGTGGAATGCCATGCCCCAGCGACATAATCTGGCAATGTTATCTTGACGGAGAGCTGCCTCCGGCCCAATATACCGATTTGGAGAGCCACCTGGCGCAATGCCTGACCTGTTCCACCAGGGTTGCCGTAATTCGTGAGGAAAACGAAATGCTGGCGGCGTCACTGGCGGTACCGGTTCCTAAAGACCTGGCGGTATTTATTGAACGCCGCCTTGCCGGTTACTCTGATCGGGGTATCTACTGGCTGCGGTTCTTCCTGCCGCTGCTGGGACTAACTTCAGCCATCATGGCACTTGGCATGGCGTGGCTGCCGCTGCTCGCTCAATTGCGTGATGTCCTGAGCCTGGTTGCGGGTGGGAACCTGCTGCTGCGGGCCTCCCTTGAAGCAGCCAGATTGACGTTGCTCCTCGCGGGGGACGCCATGCGGGGGAGTCCGGTGCTGCCGGCCCTGACCCTGCTCACCATTTCCCTGCTGTTGATGAAATTAAAATTACTTAAAGGAGGACGCGTAAATGTTTAAAAGAAAAAAATGGTTTGCCCCTGCTCTCGTCTTACTGGTCCTGTTATCTCTAGCAGGATCGGCCTTTGCCATGGAGATAAGAAATGGAGACAATGTTTCAGTCCCGGCGGGTACCCTTAAAGGGCCGCTATTCGTGGCCGGCAACGAAATTGTGATTGACGCGGACGTGGATGGAGATGTCTTTGCCGCCGGACAGACCGTCATTATTAATGGCAGGGTCAGCGGTGACCTCCTGGCGGCGGCGCGCACCATCAGGATCAACGGCAATGTTAGCGGGGATGCCCGTTGCGCGGCTCAGGATATAGATGTAAAAGGTGAATTGGGACAAAGCTTGACTGCCGCTGCCAGTGAAGTGAGACAGCTTGATGGTTCCAGGGTGAACCGCGACGCGCTGGTTTTCGCCAACCAGATCACCGCGTCGGGCCTAGTCGGCCGCCAGTACCTGGGAGCGGGCGGAACAGCGCGGATAAACGGTACTGTTGGGAACGACGTTAATTTTTGGAGAGTTGAGGACCTGAGGCTTGGGCCTGCCGCTGTTATCGGCGGTGACCTTAACTACGGCTCACCGCACGAGGCCAATGTCGCTTCCGGCGCTCAAATTGCCGGAACAACCAAATGGGAACTTCTGGAGCCTCAGGCGCCGCAACAACGCCAGCATAGAGGATTTAACTGGCTGGAAGCGCTGGCCTGGTTTGCCGCCGGGATACTGTTCTGGGGTGTCCTGACCTTGATTTCCCCAGGAATATGGAGGCATATCAGCCAAACCATGCGGCATTCACCCGGCCATTCGTTGGGTTGGGGCCTGTTGCTGCTGCTATTGACCCCGCTTGTGGTATTGCTGCTGCTGATTACGGTTATCGGCATCCCGCTTTCCCTGGTGCTGCTGGCCATCTATGGGATACTCCTTTACGCCGCCAAAATTATTGTTGGGGACGTTATTGGCCGGCTGTTGGCCACCCGTTTCGGCTGGGAGGGACGGGTAAATACTATCCTGCCGTTTTTGCTCGGGTTTGCGCTGCTACTGTTCTTAACCAGCATCCCGGTGGTAGGCCTGATCATCAGCATTGCCACGGTTTGCCTGGCCATGGGAGCAGTTTTTCTGGCAATCTACCACTGGCGGCAGAGCAATACGCACCTCGAGCATTAGTCCATCCGAGGAATATTTCGTGAGTCCTTTGAGCAGCTATAAATGGGATGAGGCTGGCCCTCATCCCATTTATTTGCTTTATCAGCGCAATATTTGGTGAAATTTGCAATCAAATTATTGCGTTTTTCATAGAAAGAGAAACTCTCCCTCTCTCCAAATCCACCGATATTACACGCACCTTCACCACGTCCCCTACGGAAACCACGTCCATCGGGTGCCGCACACGGGTATCAGCTATTTCCGAGACGTGAACCAGCCCGTCGTTCTTAATGCCAATATCCACGAAAGCGCCAAAATCCACCACATTCCGGACTGTGCCGGTTAACTCCATGCCCGGCATCAAGTCTTCGATGCTTAAGACATCCGTGCGGAATACCGGCGCCGTCAGGTCCTCCCGGGGATCCCGGCCGGGGCGGACCAGGCAGTCCGCGACATCTTTCAGAGTCGGCACACCGGCGCCAAGCCGCGCCGCGATTTCCTCAACGTCGGCCATGGCAATTTTCCTTCTGGTGTCGGGGTGGCTTATTTCACTGATGCCGGAACCGATCAAGTCGAGGAAGGGATGGTGTTGCCGGCTAAAAGCTCGACTGTATGCTCCACTTTATACCGTGGTATACCGGTTTCTTTTGATATTTGGGGGGTCAGGCTTTACTTTGTTACTTTCCGATAAACAAGCACCGGACACAAGGACACCTCCAAGCGGGAACATTTAACGCACACGGTTATTCCAAACCGGCAACGTTGTTAAGAATTGTCTTCTCTCTTGTTTACAGAGGATTCTAACCAAATTACGGCCTGAGCAGAGCGCCGGTGGAATACCGCCGCCCGGTTCGACCCGCTGGCCAGCCATGCAGAAGCTACTTAACTATATATCCAACTGAATCGTGAGCAGATCATACCGGCTTGCTTACCCAATAATGATTCCGGGTCCTATGGTATAAATCATTATTGTGGCGCTGCATTAAATTTTTTCCCGTCTCTTTCACATATGGACCTGATTAATGTCCTCCCCGAAAGGGCATTTGAGAAAAGCGCGCCGGCCGACGTAACCCATACTCCGACAAGGTGGAAGTTTGAGAGGCCGGGGAGAGTTGTCTCGAGCCTCCGGCTGAACAAGCTTCCCATTATGTTCAGCTCCTTGTTCGGCATATTAACAAAACCATGTGTCCCTCCCATGTATCTCTCCCAAGTCATCAAAGTAGGCACATCCACCACTTCAACCTGGCTTTTGATTCCGGTAAAACGCTTTTCAAGCAAGTCCACCACCGCTTCGGTCACTTTTGCTTTCTCTTCATTGTATAAGGTCCTGTCTTTATACAGCTCTTTCCAGTATGAATGCCTGGATACAAGCTCAACCTTGATAACGCCTTTACCATCGGGCGCCATGGTTTGGTCAAACCCGTAAATTTGCATCTCCAGGCTTTCATTTACATGACCGGCAATCTCAACCGGCCGGTCCAGGAGCATGACCAGGGCTGAAGGTTCATTGGCAAGATCTCTGTCCACGCCGAGGAAAACATGTGCGGCCCAGTTGGTTTCATCCTGGGGTTCTGCGCAGTATTTTCTGAGCCGGTCATTGATGTACCGCCCCTCAAGCATTTCCATAATTGTTTTGCGTCCGTCGGCGTTGGAAATGACTATATCCGCCGCATGTTCGCTTCCGTCGGCGGTCCGGACGCCCACAGCTTTATCGTTCCTGGTTAAAATCTTTTCAACTTTCTGCCCGTAATGAACCTCCCCGCCAAGCTCTTGGTAGCGCTCTTCGATCGACCTGGCGAACTCAAGCGAACCACCGACGGGCCAGGCGATATCCTTATTGCAGCCATATCCGTGTTTCGCCAGGTGCAAAAAAAAGGGCAGGTCGGGGGTGGAGTACTCGAGCAAGGGGAAGGCCTTTTTCAGAAAAGGATCCGTAAACCGGCCGGCAAACTGCCGCATATTGACTTTGAACCATTTGCCGGCAGAGAGCAAGGCGGGAGCCCTTCTGATAAAGTCCCAGGTCGTCCCGAGCATCATTTCTCCCCAGATATCGCTCTTTGAGAAAGATTTTATAGCTTTGATGTATTCCTTAATGACCTCCGAGTCTTTTGGCGCCAGTTCTTTAAGATGCTGTTCAAGCATCTCCAGGTCATAGTAATCATTAAACAACTCTCCCTCCGGAGAAGCAACGCTGACGCATTCTTTGGTGTAAGTCAACTCCCTCGGCATCGCGCCAAGCTCGTTCCAAAGGAGATTGATCTTTGAGTAAGGTGAACAGCCCATCAGGTGGTGAATGCAGACATCGAAGGTATAGCCCCTGCGCTTCCAAGCCGCGCATTGTCCGCCAGGCGACGAGTGCATTTCAAAAATCCTGGTCTTGTAGCCGTTCATTTGAGCGTAAATACCGGCGGCCAGGCCACCCATCCCGGCCCCGATGATGATGATTGATTTCGCCATATCATTTACCCTAACCAAGTATTAACGGATATAACAGCCATTATTAAACATAATTATGATTCCCCTCACGGAAATTAAAATTCATCTTGACAATACACATTGCCAGCCGATTGGACCATTAATGATACCGTCCAATTTTCACAGCCATTTTCTCCTCTTAAAATAAACCCCCATTAATACTCCAATAATAATCATGACCGACAAAACCACGGGATAGCCCCAGCGCCACCGCAACTCCGGCATGTATGCGAAATTCATGCCATACACCCCTGCGATAAATGTGAGGGGTATAAATATTGTCGTAATAACCGTCAAGACTTTCATTATCTCGCTGATTTTATTATTGATACTCGAAAGGTAGATGTCCAACATCCCGGTAATCATGTCACGGTATGTCTCTATAGTGTCAATCACCTGAATCGTATGATCATAAACATCCCTGAGATAAATTCCGGTGGATTCCTTAATCAGCGGCGTATCTCCTCTTTCCAGCACGCCAATCACCTCTCTTAAAGGCCAAACCGACTTACTGAGAAATAGCATGTCTGTCTTTAACCGATGAATTGACTTTAAAGTGACTGGTGACGGATTTGTCACCAGTCTTTCTTCCAGAAATTCAATTTTTTCTCCCAGTTCTTCCAGCACCACAAAATAGTTGTCGACTATCGAGTCTACCAAGGCATAAAAAAGATAATCCGCCCCCATTTTTCTTATGCGGCCCAATCCACACCTGATCCGCTCCTTAAGCTGATTAAATATTTCTCCTTCTCTTTCCTGGAAGGAAAGGACATAATTCGGACCAAGGATGATACTGATCTGTTCGGTAACCACACTTTTGCTTTTACTGTCAAAAAACAACATCTTCAGAATAATATAAATGTAGTCACCGAAATCTTCCATTTTAGGACGATGGCCGGTATTTAAGATATCTTCCAAAAGCAAGGGATGAAGCCCAAAGCATTTACCTATTTTTTCTATTACCTCGACCTGATGAATACCGTCAACATTTATCCATGTTACGGCCGGACTGTCTTTATACAGCTCGCACTCGTCAACGGTCTCAATTTGTTTTTCCTGAAAACTCTGTTCATGATACTCAAACAGCGTTATTTTTATTTCTTCTTTTCTCTCCTCGCCGATATGAACCAGAGTCCCGGGACTAAGACCTGCTTTTTTTGATTCTTGCCCAATGTATTTAGACAACCCAAATCACCACGTTTCTAAAAATCAGGGGGTAAANGTCAACAGTTCTAATATTTAGGATACCCCCGGCATGACAGATATTTTCGTCAAGCTCTTTTCTACTGTCAGNAGTATTATTCCTTCAGAAAATTAAATGGTTTTTCTAAATAATTCCCTTATTAGTCTTGCGCGAATGGGCTTATCAACTTTATAATCTATCAATAAGTCGAAATTTGGAGGAGCACAAATGCCAGCAAAAAATATACCTTTTTCCAAGGAGCAGCTAAGCGAGATTATCGCACGTTATCCAACCCCATTTCATATATACGATGAAGCAGCTATCCGGGCCAATGCCCGTGAATTGGTGACGGCGTTCGCCTGGGCGCCGGTATTCAAGGAATATTTCGCCGTAAAAGCCACACCCAACCCGTTTATCTTAAAGCTCTTACACGAGGAAGGTCTTGGCGCAGATTGCAGTTCTCTGGCGGAGTTGATCCTGGCTGAAAAATCCGGCATTCTAGGTGAGGAAATCATGTTTACCTCGAATGACACACCTTTTCAAGAATACCGCCTGGCCAGGAGACTCGGCGCGGTAATAAACCTTGACGATATCACCCATATTGAATACCTGGATAAGCACGCCGGTCTGCCGGAGCTGCTATCCTTCCGTTATAATCCCGGGCCGCTCCGGTCCGGCGGCAACTCCATTATCGGCAATCCGGAGGAATCCAAATACGGCCTCACCATGGAACAGCTGATGGATGCTTACCGGATCGTTCAAGCCAAAGGGGTCAAGCGTTTTGGGCTGCACACCATGATTATTTCGAATGAGCTGGATCCCAACTTTTTTATTGAAACTGCCAGCATGATGTTCGATCTGGTCGTGGAAATATATCGTTCACTGGGTATTCGCATGGAGATGGTAAACTTTGGCGGTGGTATCGGCATACCATACCGTCCGGAGGAAAAGGCAGTCGACCTGGCCTATTTAAGCAAGGGCATCAGACGTGTTTACGAGGAAAAGATCGTTTCCAACGGCCTGCACCCTTTGAAACTGACCATGGAAAGCGGCCGGATGATCACCGGACCTTACGGGTGTCTGGTTTCTACAGTGCTGCACAAAAAGAAGATTTATAAAAATTACGTCGGACTGGACGCCTGCATGGCCGATCTCATGCGTCCCGGCATTTACGGCGCGTATCATCATATCACGGTAGTCGGCAAAGAGGACCAGCCGCACGATCATATTTATGATGTTACTGGCTCACTATGTGAAAACAACGACAAATTTGCCATTGATCGCAAGCTGCCGGCAATTGAGGTCGGTGATATTCTGATTATTCATGACACCGGCGCACACGGACACGCCATGGGATTCAACTACAACGGCAAGCTGCGGCCGGCCGAGCTGTTGCTGCGAACCGACGGAAGCGTGAAAATGATCAGGCGGGCCGAAACAGTCGAAGACTACTTTGCCACCCTTGATTTTTCCGGGCTGTAACTCCGAATCAGGTGCTCCGAGTCAGGAGCGGGGCAGGGGACGATTCTCCGACTCACGCCTGGCTCATTGCTCCAAAACCATTGCTCTAACCCAAGTACACAGAATCATATATCATTAGATCCCTGAAACATATCTCCCGACATCAAGCACTGTGGCATACACCATAAGACCAATTAAAAACACCCAGCCGACTAAGGCAAGTGGAACATGCAGCCGTAAAAACTGCGGGTGTATTTTTTCCAGCAGGTACAATATAATTTTCCCACCGTCTAAAGCGGGAATTGGCAGCAAATTCAGCACAGCCAGGTTGATACTTAGAATAATAGCAAATTCCAATATTCTCAGCAAATCCGCACCCACATATTGCTGCCCGCCCACCATAACAATTCCAACAACGCCGGAGAGTTGTTCGGAATTGGAGAACAAGCTTGGAATTGCGATTATGAAATTTGCCAATAAGCCCGATGTCTGTAAAAATGGTTTAATAAAAATACCGTTTAATGAAAAACCCGAAGCCATAACATTCATTATCCCGAAGAAAAACAAAATGAGGATTATGTTTGCAGCCGGACCGCCAAGTGAAAATATCAGTCTCTTATACATGGGGATTTGAAAAAATTCGGCTTCATCTTCGATTTCAGGCAGCACATATCCCCCTATGGGGATCAACGACAGCCAATATTCAGTATCTCCTCTTTTGCATCCC
>JGI11944J13513_1001873_pt1 | contig 15846 bp, 14 predicted proteins | sample TerdegcoTASludge_FD_13513 | JGI IMG/M metagenome (IMG submission 13513) | reverse complement strand
ACAGTTGTAAAGGGAAACCGCCGGTTTGGCGACAGCCGGTAGCTGTTTGGGAAAACCTGCTAGACCTAAGCCACAATATTTACCCGGTCTGCTGTCACTTATCTTTACATATGTTACGTAATAACTTGTGGTATAATATACTTTACATGATATAAGTTTTTATTTGTTACTATGCGGGCATTCAGAATTCAGGAGTTAGAATTCAGAATAGCCCGAGACAATAAATCGTTTTCTTATTTTGACTCCTGATTCCTGACTTGTGACCCCTGAGTTGGGCAAACATATTAAATACATGCCAGCTGTTATATGCCAACTGTCGCAGTATGAGGTGACATTTTTGGGTAATAATAAATCTACTGTTTCCGGTAGATATATTTTCCTGGTCGGTATAGGCTCGTTTATAATCGCAATCATATTTACCTTGTTTTCAGAAATATTTGCGTCTAAATTGAATAACCTGATTTTGTCTTTTGTTTTTTTGATTATCATCATTACAATAAACATTCTGGCCGATCTTGTGGGTACGGCTGTGACAGCCGCCTCTCACGCTCCTTTCAACGCAAAGGCAGCTAAACGTGTTAAAGGTGCGCCCCAAGGGCTGCTGTTAATCAAAAATGCCGATAGAGTAGCTAATATCGCAAATGATATTATCGGTGATATAACCACCACGGTAAGCGGCGCGTTGGGGATATCAATCGTAGTGCAAATCATGAGGGTGGGACCGCGGTTCGATCAGTTTTGGCTGAATGTGCTGCTTACCGCCCTTATTTCTGTTTTGATTGTTACCGGTAAGGCTGCCGAAGAATAAGCAAAAGGTGGGTAAGCAGTGAGTAGACTTTTAAAAAAAGTTCATTCCCCATATGTGATTCGCTCGCTGAATTTTGCCCAACTGCAGGAGTTAGCCGGGGAAATACGTCAGGAAATAATTAATACTGTCGCGAAGAATGGGGGACACCTTTCACCTAGTTTAGGGGTGGTGGAACTAACACTGGCTCTTCATTATGTTTTCAACTCTCCCGTGGATAAGATTATCTGGGATGTGGGACACCAGAGCTATGCTCATAAACTGCTTACGGGACGTTATAAGGAGTTTGGCACTTTGCGTCAAATTGGAGGTATCAGCGGTTTTCCCCGCCCCGCTGAAAGCAAGCATGATGTGTTTGGTACAGGGCACAGCAGTACATCTATTTCCGCCGCCCTCGGCATGGCTGTCGCGCGGGATTTAAAAGGAGACAATTATTCTGTAGTCGCAATTATCGGCGATGGCGCCATGACCGGCGGGATGGCCTTTGAGGCGCTTAACCACGCCGGTCATATGAAAAAAGACTTGATCGTGGTTTTAAATGATAATGAAATGTCCATTGCCCAGAACGTGGGGGCTTTGTCCGGCTATCTTAACCGCCTGCGCACCGATCCGATGTATTCAAGGGGCAAGGAAGAAATTGAGCAAATCTTGCGCAAACTGCCGGCGGGTCCAACCCTGTTGCGGCTGATTGAGAAGCTAAAAGACAGCTTGAAATACCTGGTGGTGCCCGGCATGTTTTTTGAAGAACTGGGTTTTATTTACCTGGGGCCTGTAGACGGACACGACATCAAGGCGGTCACCGGCGTCCTGCAACGAGCCAAGTCTATCAAGGGGCCGGTCTTGATTCATATGTTGACAAAGAAAGGCAAGGGCTACAAGCCGGCTGAAGATAATCCGGACAAGTTTCACGGAGTTGGCCCGTTTGATGTTGCTAGTGGAGAGGTTAAGAAAAAAAACGCCCCGCTTTCATACACCGAAGTGTTCGGCAGAACTATGGTGAAGCTTGCCGGCAGCGAGCGGAACGTCCTGGCAATCACAGCCGCCATGTCGGGCGGCACGGGTTTGACAAAATTCGCGCGGCTTTTTCCGGAACGTTTCTTTGACGTGGGTATTGCCGAACAGCATGGGGTTACCCTGGCGGCCGGGCTTGCTTCCGGGGGATATCATCCTGTTGTGGCAATATACTCAACTTTCCTCCAACGCGCTTATGATCAGATCCTGCATGATATTTGTCTGCAAAACCTGCCGGTGGTTTTTGCTATTGACCGGGCTGGTATTGTCGGGGAGGATGGCCCCACTCATCATGGGCTTTTTGACTTGTCTTACCTTGGGTCTATGCCCAATATGATCGTGATGGCACCCGCAAATGAAAATGAGCTGCAGCATATGCTTGCCACAGCGTTAAAATGCCATGGGCCGGTGGCTATACGCTACCCGCGGGGAGCGGGAGTCGGCTGTAAAATAGACGATGAGCTGAAATTACTGCCTATCGGTAAGGCTGAAGTGCTCAGGGAAGGGGCAGACCTCACTTTACTGGCGGTGGGGAGCATGGTCGGCAAGGCTGAAGAGGCGGCAGGGGTTCTTTCCGGAATGGGCATTGAGGCGACAGTAATAAACGCTCGTTTTATTAAACCCCTTGACGAGGAACTCATCCTTAAATATGCTACAATTACAGGTAAGGTTTTTACCTTTGAGGAACATGTTGTTAAAAACGGCTTCGGCAGCGCCGTTCTGGAATTATTGTCATCAAAAGGGAAAAAAGAAGTCATGGTGCACCGTTTCGGTATTCCCGACTGCTTTATTGAGCATGGCAGTCATTCACTTTTAATGGAGAAGTATGGCCTTACTGTGCAACAAGTGGTCAATTTTATCGCGGGTCAATGCGTGCCGAGAAAAGTGACTAAAAAGCTCAAGTTGGTTTTTGATTAAAACGGCGCGGAGGTTATCAGCTTGTTGCCGAAAAAGCAAAGGTTGGATGTCAGGTTGGTGGAGGGCGGCTTTTTTGCCAGCCGTGAGAAAGCGCGCGCAGCTGTTATGGCCGGCCTTGTTTTTGTGGACGACGAACTGGTGGACAAACCCGGCCGGACGGTTAACCGGGAGGCCAAAGTTGAGGTGCGCGGTGAAGCGGCTCCTTACGTTAGCCGCGGCGGGCTTAAATTAGAAAAGGCAATAAATGCTTTCCACCTTGATTTGAGCGGGAAAGTGGTGCTTGATGTCGGCGCCTCCACGGGTGGTTTTACCGACTGTGCGCTTAAGCACGGAGCGAGACTGGTTTACTCTGTGGATGTCGGCTATGGCCAGCTGGCCTGGTCGTTGAGAAATGATCCGCGGGTGGTTGTCCTTGAACGGACAAATATTCGCTACCTTTCAAGTGATATTCTCACTGAACCGCCGGATTTTACCACAATAGATGTTTCGTTTATCTCGCTTGCCAAAGTGCTGCCGAAAGTCAACGAATTGATTCTTCCGGAAGCCGCCGGGGTGGCGTTAATTAAACCACAGTTTGAGGCCGGCCGGGAAAAAGTCGGTAAAAAAGGGGTCGTCCGCGATCCCAAGGTTCATTTTGAAGTAATGCAAAATATAGCCATGCTCGTCGCTGCCTTGGGTTGGTCGGTAAAAGGCCTTGATTTTTCACCAGTTACCGGACCGGAAGGAAATATTGAATTTTTAATCTACTTTATGAAAAATGAGAAAAAGGAATCTATTGTTTCCGGCGCCGAAATTGAGGAATGCAAGGTGATAGTGGAACGTGCCCATGCTGAATTGTCTTGATATGTTTTTAGGGGAGGTCCCGGATTGAACACAATCGGGCTTGTTATTAATTTACATAAAAAAGGGGTTGTTACCCTGGTAGAAGAAGTTATCAATTGGCTTGAGGACAAAGGCCGTAAAGTATTGATTGAGCAGGAGACCGCCGGTTCCATTGGCTTGGTCAGATTAGGCACAACGGAAAAAAACTTGATTGAGCAGGCTGAATGTGTGATCGTGCTCGGCGGCGACGGCACGCTGCTCAGAACGACCCGCAAAGTAGCGGCGGCGGGCAAGCCTGTTATCGGCGTAAATCTGGGACATTTGGGCTTCCTGACCGAAATCGACATACCTGAGGTGATCCCTGCCCTGGGAAAAATGCTTGCCGGGCAGTATTATATTGAAGAGCGTATGATGCTTGAGGCGCTGGTATATCGTGATAATGAGGCAGTTGAGCATGCCTTGGGGCTAAATGACGCCGTGATCACAAATGGAGCTTTTGCCAGGCTGATTCATCTGGAAACTTATGTTAATAACGAGTACGTGAACACTTATCCTTCTAACGGCTTAATCATAGCAGACCGCTTACTCCCTCTCTGCGGGGGGACCCCTGGTTACTCCCGATTTGAATTTGATGTTAATCACTCCGATTTGCCCGCATACCCTCTGGGCGCGACCGCTGGTTGTCGCGCCTGAAAGCACGGTTAAAGTAGTGATCCTGTCCGGCCGGGAGGAAATCATGTTGACCATGGACGGCCAGCACGGCTTTAGGCTGCTTCAGTCTGATCAGGTGCTGATCAGACAGGCTTCTCAAAGGGCCCGGTTCCTGAGACTGAAAGGGAGAGGTTTTTTCGAATTACTGGGAAAGAAACTGAAAGAAGAAGGGGACCGTTCCTGTGATTAATAAAGGATTGGGGAGCGCCGTCCACATAGTCCAAATGATTATCGCCGAGGTGCTGAAGCACGGCGGAACAGCGGTTGATGCCACCGCCGGTAACGGACATGACACCCTTTTTCTGGCTCGCCTGGTGGGGTCTGAAGGGCGGGTCTACGCTTTCGATATACAAAAAAAGGCGCTGGAGAGCACAAAAAAATTACTTGAACGCTATGGCGCCGCCGGGCAAGTGACACTGCTTAACACGGGACATGAGGAAATGGACAAACTGGTGCCTGAGCCGGTGGATGCGGTTCTATTTAATCTTGGTTATCTGCCGGGTGGCGATCATGCTCTGGTTACCAGTGCCGGCACTACCGTCACGGCGCTAAAATCTGCGGTGGAGCTGCTCCGCCCGGGGGGCAGAATCGGCATGGTGCTCTATACCGGGCACCCGGGCGGCAATGAAGAACTCTGCGCTGCGGAACAGTATGCTTCCGGCCTGAAGGGAGCCGGATTTAATGTGATTAAAATAAACTACTTAAACCGTACTGCTCACGCACCGGTAATCATCCTTGTCGAGAAAGCGGGTGATCTGCTTGAAAGCCAGGCGGCAACGCAAAATTCTTGAGATTATCCAGCGGGAATTAATAGAGACACAGGAGGAAATTGCCGTTAGTCTGAAGAAATGTGGCTTTGAGGTTACCCAGGCTACAGTTTCAAGGGATATCAAGGAATTAGGCTTAATCAAAATACCGTATGAGAAAAATCTTTTTAAATATGCGTCGCCCGGTGAACATACTGTCCAACGCGCGGCAGACCGCTTAAAACGATATTTTCGCGATTCAGTAATAAGTTTGGCCATAAGTGAAAATTTGCTTGTAATTAAAACACATCCCGGCGGGGCGCAAGGAGTGGCCTCGGCAATAGATCAAATCGGTTGGCCGGAAATAATCGGCACGGTCGGCGGAGATGACACCATCCTGGTGGTTGTCAAACCAAAACAAGTTGCAGAAACTGTGCTGAAAAGGTTTGAGGAACTGCATAGGGGGTAAGATAATGTTGCTCAATCTGTATATCAAGAATTTCGGACTGATTGATCTGCTGAGTGTGGACCTGCAAAACGGACTAAATGTCATTACCGGCGAAACCGGTACGGGAAAATCCATTATCATTGAAGCGCTGCAAGTGGCATTGGGCGGCCGGGCCGCGGCAGGCGAACAAATCCGAGCGGGGGCTGACAGAACGTTGGTTCAAGCTGCTTTTGACGTCAGCAATAACAGAAATGTCATCTTAATGCTTGATGAGCAGGGGATAGAATTAACTGAGGACGGAACCTTGATCTTAGCAAGGGAAATAAACCGTTCAGGCAAGAACACTTGCCGCCTGAACGGGCAGATTGTCACTTTAGGTTATTATCGGGGGATCGGGAGAAATCTTGTGGATTCGCAAGCACAGCATGAACAGCATTCATTGCTTGACCAGAATCGACACCGTGACTTGCTTGACCGGTTTGGCGGCGCTCCCGTTCTTGACGCGCTGAAAGAGGTAAACACTTTATATTCACAGTGGAAAGAAAAGCTCGGCATATGCGAAAATCTCCACCGTAACAATGAGGAAAGAATTGAACGCGCGGATTTATTGCGCTATACAATAAAAGAAATCGAGCAAATCGACCCGGAACCGGGGGAAGATGAAAAACTGGCGTCAGAGAGGAAAGTGCTGGTCAATGCGGAGAAAATATGCCTTCTCGCCGCTGAATCATATTCATTGATTTATGAAGGCGCGCACGGGCAGGCGCCGGTAACGGATTTGTTGGCCAAGGCCATGGATTTGCTCAAAGATCTGGCGCTTTTAGACGAAAGCGCGGCATGCTTGTACCAGTCCCTGGAAAATGTTTTCTACCAAGCGGAAGATACCGCCCGGGAGCTGGCCGCCCTGCGGAACAGAGTGGAACTGAATCCCCAAAGGCTGGAAGCTGTGGAAGAAAGACTGGCACTCCTTAATAATTTGAAAAAAAAGTATGCGCCCACGATTCCAGAAATACTGGATTATCTTGCACAGGCCCGGAATGAACTGGAAATACTTGAGGGTAATGAAGAATTAGCCGCCATTGCCGCCGGGGAATTGAAAAAATTAGAGCAGTCTTACCTGAAGGCCGCCGAAATCTTGAGCTCCCGCCGCGTACGGGCGGCAAAAAAGCTTGAGGAGGAAGTGTCGCGCGAACTAGTTGATTTGGAGATGGGCAGGGTTAAATTCCAGGTAGTTTTTACCGGGATTAACGGCTTGTCACCGGGCGGTGCGGAACGTGTTGAATTCCTGATTTCGCCGAATCCTGGCGAACCGTTGAAACCACTGGCTAAAATTGCCTCGGGAGGTGAGCTTTCCCGGATTATGCTTGCCTTGAAAGCACTGCTGGCGGAGGCAGACGAAATTCCAGTGATCATATTCGACGAGGTGGATGCCGGAATTGGCGGCCGGGCGCTGCATGCCGTCGCGGAAAAACTGGCTGTGATTAGCGAACATCATCAGATTATATGTGTTACCCATGCGGCTCAAATAGCCAGCTACGCCGGCGCGCACTACCGGGTGAGCAAGGAGTTCGACGGTGAGCGCACGGTTTCAAAAGTGGATAAACTTGATTTTGCAGAAAGGGTGGATGAACTGGCAAGAATGCTGGGCGGCAAAGACGTAACGGACATTTCCAGACGCCACGCCAGTCAGATGTTAAGTTCAGCCTCAAAAAAACTTGCTAGTGAAGAGATTTCTTGAGTTCATTTATTTTGCCGGGATCGAGGAGTTTTTTTAATTCATTCTGCTGTTCTTCATTTAATAAATCCTTTAGCGCTAAAAAGCCTTCCGCTACTTTATCACTCAGATAGATAGGTGTTTTGGTGCGAATAGCCAAAGCGATGGCGTCACTGGGTCGCGAGTCGATTACCAACTCCCTGTCATGATGCCACATGTGCAATTCAGCCATATAAGTTCCTTCGATAACGTCATTGATAATTACCATGCTGAATCTTGCTTCGAGCTTATCGCAGATTCCTATTAACAAGTCATGGGTCAAAGGCCGGTCCAGACAAATTCCCTGAAGAGCCAAGGATATGGAGTTGGCTTCGAACGGACCAACCCAGATTGGCAGCGCCTTTAATTGATTTTCATCAATTAGCAGCACTACCGGATTCATCATAATGTCATAAGCAATTTCTGTCGCTTTTACAAGTATCACAACCTCACCTGCTTTTCGAAACGACTAATAAAATAATATGTTATATTCTAAATGCATTGCCTTTAAAATGTCAATTTTCTTTTTCAATTATGCCTGGACACCGGTTGTAGCAAAAAAAGTATTGTGCTATACTACTTTTAAGTCAGGCCGGTAAAACCGGTCGGGCCGCAAGGCAGCGGTATCGCCCGTGGGACTGCATCTATTCGCAGAAGATGAGTTCCAGGGGCTTTTTTCATTGCGGGAGTGGTGCAGCATATGAATGAAAAGATGAAGGTAGCCCGTCTGTCAATAGCTTCTAACACAGCATTAACATTGGGAAAACTGGCAATAGGGGTTACCATGAATTCCGTCGGCGTAATATCAGAGGCTATTCACTCCGGACTGGATCTGATTGCCGCGCTAATCGCTTTTTTTTCCGTCAGGGAATCATCCAAGCCGGCTGACGAGCGTCATCACTACGGTCATGGAAAATTTGAGAATGTCGCCAGTATTACTGAAGCAATATTAATCATGGGCGCTGCGCTGATCATTATATACAACGCCTATCCGAAGCTATTCGGTCAGACGGAGATTCATGCTCTGGACATGGGGGCTGCGGTGATGGCGATATCCGCCATAGTTAACTTTTTCGTTTCCAGAAAATTATCCATTGTCGGCCAAAGGACTGATTCACCGGCGCTGGTAGCCGACGCCTGGCATTTGCTTACCGATGTTTACACGTCTTTAGGGGTTTTGGCCGGGATTATCGCGATCAGGATTACCGGTCTCACCATCATTGATCCATTAATCGCAATCGGTGTGTCACTGCTAATCTTCAATGCCGCGATAAAACTGATCAGGGACTCTATGCAAAGTATATTAGACGCACGTTTGCCGGAAACTGACGAGAAAATTATCAAAGAAGTTCTCAATAAATATTCCGCTGAATTTGTGGAATTCCACAAACTAAGAACCAGAAAAGCCGGTTCTCAGCGTTATGTGGACCTCCACCTGGTGGTGCCCGAAAACATGGTTATTAATAAAGCGCATAATATTTGCAATCAAATTGAAGAGGAAATTTCAGTCAGGTTATCCGGCATTCATATCTTAATTCACGCGGAGCCGTGCGCCTTGAATTGCAGTGAATGCCGCCAGACTGCGGCTGGAAAGCCGAACAGTATGTCATGCGATAAAAATAGACGATAAGATTGGATTTAATAATACCGCCTAGGTCCAGTGGAAATTAGCGGCTGAGGCTTATGGCAATGTGGAAGTCAATATTTTCGAGGGCTTCCATTTTGTTTATGCCGGAAGTTCCAGCGTATTGTGTGAATATATGTTGCATTATGATAATTTGTTGCTATAATTATGTTATGCTCGTTCGCCAATTAGTTACCACTATGCTATTTGTTTCTGAGGTGGAAGACAATCTTTTACCAGCAGCCCGATCATCAAACATTCTGTTCAATTTCAATGGTGACTTATATATATTTGGTTAAGTAAACACAAAACCCCTGCAATTAAACCGCCAGGTTTAACTACTGCGTACACAGAACGCCTCGTATTCTGTACTTAACCAAAATAGCTGCGGTAAACAAAATTGGTCGTTCACACGTATGTCTGAGCAATGATTTTTGAGTTTAAATGTGTCTGAGACAAAAAATTTGAGGAGGAGTTATCATGGGTTTAAGAGCTTATCTTTTGGTTACCGCCAACGATGACGTGGGGCGAAAGGAGTTTGTGGACGAGCTGCTGGAACTGGAAAAGGTGCCTGAAGTGGACTTCGTTGATCCGGTTGTGGGCAATGTGACAGATGTCGTGGTCATGATTGAAGCGCCTGTTTCAGTAGAAGCCGTTGCCCGTAAAATCGAGGCTAAGCCGTGGGTAAAAGACGTCAAGGTGTTAAGGATTGTCAGCGTGTTTGAAAAGCATAAGGATTCGAAAGTGGAACTGCTCAGAACCCTGAATGGGTCAGGGGTTTAACAAATAAAAAATATTTGCGGCAATATGTCAAGACATAGAGGAAAGTTTAACTTGTGATAAGTCCATATTGCCGGGGCAGACCAATTATTTATTCAAGGGGGGGGTAATAACTATGAGCGATGAAATGGTTGGCGTATTACCGGATGAAAAAATCATTGCTCTCGACCAGTTAATCCAGAACAACAACGGGCCCGGTGCCGCTATCATCATCCTGCAAAAAGTTCAGTCCATGTTCGGCTGTGTAACCCCGGCCATGATTTCCCGCATAACCGAATATACCGGCATCCCGGAAAGCGAATTATACGGTATTGCTACATTTTACTCACAATTTCGGTTGCAGCCGCCGGGCAAATACCTTATCAAGGCCTGCTGCGGCACCGCGTGCCACCTGGGCGGCGCGGAAAAAGTGGCGCGGGCGATTGAGGAGTATACCGGCGCTGCGGAGGGAGGCACCAGCGAGGACGGATTATTTTCACTTGAAACTGTCGCCTGCCTGGGATGCTGTAGCATGGCCCCGGTGATGATGGTTAATGAGACTGTTTACGGCGGGGTTACGCCTAAATCCATACAAAAAATCGTCAGACAAATAAAATCCCGGGAAAAGGCCGAAAAGTCTTCAATAGGGGTCCTTGAGGGAGATGATAAATAATGGCAACAGCAAAGACTGCAAAGACTGCAAAGACTGCAAAGAAGCCAAAGACAGTAATTAAAGTAGGCTTGGCTACATGCGGCATAGCGGCCGGCGCTGACAAGGTATTTGCATCCCTGGCGGAATATCTTGACGGAAAAAAAGACATTGAACTAAAGCGGACGGGCTGCCTGGGCATGTGTTACAGCGAACCCAATCTCGAATTGTCATTCCCGGAAAAAAATGAACGTTATATATATGGAAAAGTAACACCTGAAACTGCTGAGAAGATAGTCAAAGGGTTTCTGGAAACCGGCCGTCCGGTAGAAGACAACCTGATGTTCAGCAATGTTCATGAGGTGACCGGGGCGGAGTTTCTGTCCAAACAGCAGCGCATCGTATTAAGAAACTGCGGTGTGATCGACCCCGAAGATATAAATGACTATATCAGTGTCGGGGGTTACGAGGCTATAAGAAAAGCTGTTACGGAGATGACCCCTGAGCAGGTGATCAAAGAAATAGAACTTTCCGGCTTGCGCGGCCGGGGAGGTGCAGGATTTTCAACGGCGCTCAAGTGGAGTTTTGCCCAGGCCAACCAAGGCAGCGCCAAGTATGTAATATGCAACGCAGACGAGGGCGACCCCGGCGCGTTCATGGATAGAAGCGTTCTGGAAAGCGACCCGAACAGCGTTATTGAAGGCATGCTTATTGCGGGATATGCCATAGGGGCTTCAGGGGGATATATATACGTGCGGGCAGAGTACCCCCTTGCTGTATCCAGGTTGACGAAGGCCATAGCTCAGGCCAAAGAAAAAATGCTTTTGGGAGAAAATCTTTTTGGCAGCAGTTTTTCCTTTGATATTCAATTGCGCGAAGGAGCGGGGGCCTTTGTCTGCGGCGAGGAAACCGCTTTGATCATGTCCGTTGAAGGAAAGCGGGGCATGCCGAAGTTGCGGCCGCCTTTCCCGGCGCAGTCGGGTCTCTGGGGTCAGCCCACTATCATTAACAACGTGGAAACTCTTGCCAACGTAGCCTTTATTATTAAGCAGGGCGCTTCCGCTTACAACGTTTACGGGACGGAAAAAAGCAAGGGAACCAAGGTTTTTGCCCTGGCGGGGAAAGTGAAGCGGGGTGGACTGGTGGAAGTGCCCATGGGCGTATCCATCAACGAGATCGTTTTTGACATCGGCGGGGGGATCGTTGAGGACAGGCCGTTCAAAGCAGTCCAAACAGGCGGGCCGTCAGGCGGCTGCATACCCGCCAGCCTTTGTTCCACACCTATCGATTACGACTCGCTGGCTCAGATCGGTTCAATCATGGGCTCAGGCGGCCTATTGGTTATGGACGAGACCACCTGCATGGTGGATGTGGCCAAGTTCTTCTTAAACTTCACCCAGAGCGAGTCATGCGGAAAATGTACTTTCTGCCGGGTGGGGACCAGGCAGATGAAACTTATTTTGGACAGGATAACAGAAGGTAAGGGTGACAAAAAAAAAAAAAAAACCCAACCCGGTACTCACCACCTTGAAGTACTTCAGGGACGAATATGAAAAACATATTCTGGATCATAAATGTCCTGCGAAAAAATGCAAGGACTTGCTTGTATACTCGATTATCGCTGAGAAGTGTACCGGGTGTGGACTTTGCCGTAAAAACTGTCCCGCCGGAGCCATTTCAGGGGACAAAAAGGTACCTCACACCATCGACACTGAAAAATGCATTCATTGCGGCGTCTGCATAGATAATTGCAAGTTTGAAGCCGTTACAGCGGAATAACCCCAGAGCGGAGGAGGGAAAAAATGGCTACGGTTGATATTTCGATAGACGGAGCGAAAATCAAAGTTGACGAAAATATGAGCATCCTGGATGCAGCCCGGGAAAACGGTATAGACATACCGGTCCTGTGTCACGACCCGAGGCTGGAACCGTTTGGCGCCTGCCGCCTGTGCCTGGTTGAAATGGAAGGGGGGCGCCGGCCCATGCCGGCGTGTGCGACAAAAGTCGGCCCGGGCATGGTAATAAAAACAAACACTGAAGAACTGGCAACCATGAGGAAGACGGCGCTGGAGCTGCTGCTTTCCACACACTACGGTGACTGTGAAGCCCCCTGCAAGAATGCCTGTCCGGCGGGAATAGACATACAGGGATTTGTTGCCATGATTGCCGACGGCCAATTTGACGAGGCCGTGCGCCTGATTAATGAGCAACTCCCCTTCCCGGCATCAGTGGGCAGGGTGTGCCCGGCTTTCTGTGAAAAAAACTGCCGGCGCAATCTTGTCGACGAGCCTGTTGCTATATGCGACCTCAAGCGGTTTGTCGGCGACTTGGACATTGATGGTGAGTCTGTCCCCGCCGCCCTGCCTTCTACCGGCTGTAGTGTAGCCGTGGTCGGCGGCGGTCCCGGCGGTCTTGCGGCGGCTTATTATCTAGCCCTGCAGGGACATGAGGTGACCGTTCTGGAAGCCAATGACAAACTCGGCGGGATGATGCGCTACGGCATTCCAGAATACCGCCTGCCGAAAGCGCTGATGGATACGGAACTGGCCAAGGTGGTTAAATTATGCCGTGAAGTAAAATATAATGCTGTTTTAGGGAAAGATTTCACCCTGGACAGCCTCAGGAAGAAATATGACGCCGTTTTCCTGGCCATTGGCGCCCAGGCTTCCCAAGGGCTGGGGATTCCCGGGGAAGACATGGCCGTTCACGGCATCAAATTCCTGCGGGACGTTACCGATGGCAAGGATATCAATCTTGGCGCCCGGGTGGCGATAGTAGGCGGCGGGAATACCGCCATTGACTGCGCGCGGACAGCTTTAAGAAAGGGCGCGCAGGAAGTAATTGTTCTCTACCGGCGCTCCGAAGAGGAGATGCCGGCCAGCGAGGAAGAAGTAAGAGAAGCGCGCGAGGAAGGAGTCGTCTTTCAATTCCTGGTTAACCCCGTCAGCCTGGAAGGCAGCAACGGTGTTATCCAAAGTTGCACATGCGTCAGGATGGCCCTGGGAGAGCCGGACAGCAGCGGCCGGCGGCGGCCGGTGCCGGTGCAGGGCTCGGAATTCCAGATTCAGGTCGACAGCGTGATCTGCGCAGTCGGGCAAAAGGTTGACACTGCCTGTCTGGAAGGCAGTGAAGTGCTGGATAGAAACAGGGTCTCTGCCCAGTCAGACTCCCAGAAAACCCGCCTGGATAATGTCTTTGCCGGCGGAGACTGCGTCAGCGGCCCGGCTACAGTGGTCGAGGCAGTGGCGGCCGGGAAAAGAGCAGCCTTAGCTATAAACATGTTTTTGACGAACCCTCAAGCGGACCTTGCTGCCAAGCCTTACAATCACTCAAAAGGGGAACTCTCCGAGATCGACCGGGAAGAGTTTAGCAAATATCCCAAGCTGCCCCGTGGCCGCAAGACAGTTATGGATGCCAAAGCCAGGAGGAACGGTTTCCAAGAGGTGGCTTCCACCTTCACCGAGGGAATGGCCCGGCAAGAGGCCATGCGGTGTCTTTCCTGCGGGTGTCTTGACGCCTATGAATGCAAGCTGAGAAGTCTGGCGACTGAATACAAAGCTGAGGCGGACAGGTTTGTCAGACAAAGACAAGACCATTTCATCCAGGAAGACAACACGCAAATAGCCCGTGATGTCAATAAGTGCATACTCTGCGGCTCTTGCATAAGGATATGCAGTGAAGTGCAAGGCATAGGCGCCCTGGGCTTTGTGGGCAGAGGCTACCTGGCGGTGGTAAAACCGTCCATGGGGGTACCGCTTGATGAAACTTTGTGTACATCCTGCGGGCAGTGCATTTCAGCGTGCCCGACCGGCGCCCTGACGGCCAAGACGTACCTGCCCAAGCCCATTCCCTGGAAAGGTGAAAAAATCGAAACAGTTTGCCCGCAGTGCAGCATGAACTGTGATTTGGAACTTAAGATAGCGGGCAAAAAAATCATTGGTACGGGATCTCCTTTAGAAGACACGGTAAATGAAGGAAACCTATGCAAACTGGGTGCTTTCGAGTACGATTTCATCCACAGTAAGGACAGGATTACCAGGCCTCTTATGAGGAAAGAAGGAAAGCTGACTGAAGTAAGCTGGCCGGAGGCAATTTTCGCGGCCTGCCAGGGGCTTGCTAAAGTCAGGGATCATCTTGGCGGAGAATCATTGGCTGTGCTGGCTTCGCCCAACCTCACCAATGAGGAAAGCTATCTTGTCCAAAAGCTGGCACGAATGGCTATGCGCACAAGCAAAGTGGAAAGCTTGAGGCCTTTGCCTGCCGAAATACTGGTAAGCGCCGGCGGTTCACTGAAGGACCTGGAAAAAGCAGACCTGGTGTTTGCATACAAGTGTGACCCGGACGTCGACAGCCCTGTGCTGGCCAATAAGCTCAGAAAAATGCTGAGCGGAGGCGCCCAGCTTGTCTTTGCGGGCCCGCGGGTCACCAGGTTTGCCAAAGAGTCCGAGATGACCATAAAGGTTGGTTCTGATAAAGCAAGGTATATCCTTAAGGGCATGTTGAGTTACCTTCTGCAGAACGATTTGTTGAAGCCTGAGGATGTGGCTGCGGAGACTGAGCGCGACCGTGAGCGGTTGTTAACCGATATCCAAGAACTAGAAGGCTCCATCCGGACAAAGCCCGCCAAGCTTATTGAATTTACCCAGCTTTACCTGCGGGCAAAGAACCCGGTGGTCATTGTCAATGCGGAAAAAACCGACACCGATGAACTGCATATGCTGCGCATCCTGGCCGGCCTGAAAAATTCCGCATCCGGCATCTATGCCTTTAACCCCTATGGAAACCTGTACGGTCAGGCCTTCATGGGAGTAAATCCGAGTCTTTTGCCGGGATGCAGAAACCTGCAGGGCATGAAGGTCAACGGAGCACGGCTGTGTGAAGAAGGCCTCGCGGACGTAAAAGAGAAAGCTGATATCCTCAGCGAGCTAAATAACGGCAATCTGGCCGGCTTGCTGACCGTGGTTAACGATGACATGAAACTGGACGGACTGATTAAAGAGAATGTTTTCAACGTCGTCGTCGCGCCTCTGCTGAGCAGTGAGATCGCCCGGGCAAATGTGATTCTGCCGGCGGCGACTTTTGCGGAAACACAGGGGACATACCTGAACAGCAGCGGTGAAAAGAGAATACTGAACAAGGCTCTGCATCCGCTTGCAGGCAAAGAGAATTACAGCATACTTGCCGAACTAAGCACAAACCTGGGTATCCCCACGGATTACCGAGACATAACCGACTTGCAGAAAGAAATAGACGGCATTGTTTAACTGACCGGTTGACCTGTTTGCCGGGGTTGAAGCCGGCCGGGCTCAAGATCCATGCCGCTATAAGTAAATCACATGAGTCAACGGAACCGTTCCTCTGACTCATGTGATTTTTTGCATGTCGCTGAACGCGAATTTATGTTCAACCCGGTAACGCCGGTTAAATACCATCAGCGTTAATTGTTTCAGACCGTTTTGCGTTGCCAAACCATATCGGGTCGGCTATAATTTTAGTAGTCATGGAATATTCTCCGAAGATCAAACAACAAAAAATATGGCAGGTTAAAACCCCTTTTCCGGCTCTGCAGCAAATATTAGCTCGTGAATTGGGCATTTCTT
>JGI11944J13513_1001871_pt1 | contig 15872 bp, 11 predicted proteins | sample TerdegcoTASludge_FD_13513 | JGI IMG/M metagenome (IMG submission 13513) | reverse complement strand
AACGGGCCTGGGGTGCCACCTTTTTGCACATAATAATCAACCCCGTGTTCAATCGCCTCAATAACGACCTCTTCTCTTCCCTTCCCGGTGAAGAGAATGAATGGTATATCTCCAATATCTGACCGGATTATTTTTAATAACTCAATACCTGTCATTCCAGGCATGTGATAATCAGATATGACAGCATCATATCTTCCTGCCCGTAACTTTTCCAGGGCTTCTCTGCCTGATAAGGCTTTATCTACTTCAAATCCGGAATGTGTTAAAAAGCGGACGGATGCATCGGCAACCAGGGGTTCATCATCGATATAGAGTATGGTGGTCATATGTATGGGGGAACGATGCGACTTTGGCATACATGAATCTGTCAGAATTTAATACTGATTCTCTCATTCGGACCTCAGTCATAGAGCAGGATCGCGTAATATGCAAACCAGTCTGCACCACACAGAAAGGATTGCCGATGATTCATTCAGTTTTCCTGCAGGCACTCTGGTAATTCAGGCATTTTTTCGACGCTTTCTATGCTCACTCCATAGCCCTATAGTATAACATAGGATGGTTGGCATATAAAAGAACCTGATTTCGTGGTAGTGATACATGAGTCCGGGAACGATACCATCAGTATCTTTGCCTTTATGTATCACCATGAAAACCGATCTTGTCGGCTATGAGAAAAATGAGATTCAGGACTACTCCTACAAGAGTCGCAAGGGACATTCCTTCCAGGTTTGCAGGACCCAGGTCGATCATGGTGCCTGATACACCGATTATCAAAATTACCGATACCAATACCATATTTCTCCCATGTGAGAGATCTATCCCTGCGTTCAGAAGCATCTGAATCCCCTGTGCTGCAATTACTCCAAATAGGATGAGTGATACTCCTCCGATAACCGGTTCAGGAATGCATCTGATTGCCACTGAAACCTTCCCACAGAAAGAAAACAAAATTGCCAGGACGGCAGCACCGCCAAATATCGCAGTACTAAATACACGGGTAATTGCCAGTACTCCGATATTTTCTGAATAGGTAGTATTAGGGGTCGCACCGAAAAATCCAGATAAAATAGAAGATACCCCTTTTCCAATAAGCATTCTGGGCAGACCCGGCTCTTTGAACAGATCCTTGCCAATGATAGTCCCCGTCACCTGCACATGACCAAATAATTCCACCAGGGTGACAAAGGATGCAGGAATGATGATAATAATTGCATGAGCAGACCATACCGGAAAATAAAGTGTTGGAATAGAAAACCAGGGTGCATTCAGAATTGGTTCCAGGGAGAACGAACCGGTAAGAGCAGCAAGGGTAGTCCCTGCGACAATACCAGACAGGATAGGAAGGATCTTGAGAACACCTCTGAATAATGTCATACAAATTATGGTAAACAGCAGGGTGAACAAGGAGATAGCAACATAATGCAGGTCAGGATTGTCACCGGCCAGGCCTGCATACCGTGCTGCTGTAGGGGCAAGACCAAGTCCTATGATAGTTACCACAGAACCCATAACCACATCAGGAAAGATGAGTCGTACCCATCCGGAACCTGCACGGTAGATAATGAGAGCGACGATAAGGAAAAAGACTCCGGATGCAATATATCCGGTTAGTGCTGCACCATATCCATATGACCCGATTATCATAAGGGATGGTGCAATATATACGAAACTGGACCCAAGATAGGCAGGAACCTTCCACTGGCAGATAACCAGAAAAATGAGAGTCCCAATTCCATTAAAGAGGAGAGTCGTTGCCGGATCAATGCCCAGAAGGATCGGGACGAGGATCGTCGCTCCAAACAGGCACACAAATGCTGCAGACTTAAAGGGAGGAAGGTGGAGAGTGGCGGTATAACATCAACAGGGATGGGATCTGAATTCATTATATTTCAATTTCGGAATATCGGATGTTTTTACCCTTTCTCCCGAGTGGGAGTGTGGATTGTTTCAGGCGATCAGCCATTACTCTCCGGTGGGGTGCATGGTCCGGTATACCCCTTTTGGCACAATAATCTCAAACACCGCTCCGGACCCGAAATTCCCGGTTTCACGAATGCTCATCCCGGTAATCTGAAGTACTTCACGGACAAGGAAAAGCCCAAAGCCATTGTTTTTTCCAAACCCACGCTCAAAAATCTGTTCTTTTTGATCAAATGGAATGCCAGCCCCGTTATCCTCCCACCTGATAATGAGGGAGTCTTCCTCCAGATGGGTTGTGAGCATGATCCTGGTTACCCGCTCCCCATGTCGGAGAGAATTATCAAGAAGGTTACTGAATACCTGGCTGAACATGGGATCTGCATAGACTTCATAGTCGCCGGTCATTGATGTATACTCAACGTTAATCGGGATTGATAACCGGAGGGTTTCCAGCCGGGACCACTGAGGTTCGTGAGTGCCCAGATTCGGATATACCCGGGTAAACTCAATCTGGCTTTTTATTGCCTGTGTTGCTGATCTGATAACATCGATCTGATGGAGTACGGAAGGGTCCGAAATATCCATCTCGGCAGCTCCCAGCGAGTTAAAGATGACCGTGGTTTTATTGATGATATCATGCCGGGTAATGCTGGACAGAAGATTAATCTGACGGTTTGCATGCCGAAGGGCTTCCTCTGCCTTCTTCCGCTCAGAGATATCAAGCATGGCACCAATCATCCGGATGGCAACGCCCCCTGGATTTCGAAGGATGCAGCCCCGGTCCATCACATATGCATATACACCGTCAGATCTCCTAAATCTATACTCATCATGCCAGTTTGTGCAAGTGGGGTCTTCCAGTGCTGTATCAAATCCTTCTGCAACCCGCTCCCGATCTTCCGGATGAACCCGGTCAGTCCACCATGCCGCGGTTTGATCAGAAAATACAATATCCGACCACCCGAATACCTCTATCCCGACCTCATTCCAGCGTTGTGCATCGTTTATGACGTCAAAATCCCAGATGACATCATTGGTTGCCTGTAATGCCAGACGATATCGTTCTTCCTGCTGGTACAGTTTCTTCTCTACCTTCTTTCGCTCAGTGATATCCCGTGCTGTAGTAAATACTCCGGCAATCTCACCCATTTCATTCAGGTAGACAGAGGCATTGTAGAGCACATCAATAATTGCCCCATCTTTTTTCCGGATTGCAAGAGGATAATCACGGACCTCACCTTTTTCAAACACCATCAGATACCCGGCCCTGGCTTCTTCAGGTTCGGTAAAGTATTCTGAAAAATCAGTACCCACGAGTTCACTTCTGGTATATCCGGATACCGTTTCGGTTGCCGTGTTGACATCCGTGATCTTCCCGTCCCTTCCGATCGTTATCAGAGGGTCAGGACTGGTTTCAATCAAAGTCCGGTGGTATCTGCTTGCCTGTATCAGTTCATCTCTTGCCCGGCCACGACAATCGTACCATCTGCCGGTTTTTGGATGGATAAATTCCCCTTTCATGAGCCCAGTTGGATCCGTCTTCTCCAGTATGAACTTATTTGTGCAAAAGGAACAGGGGCTATCAGCATTATCATACATACAGGTGTGACATTTCTGGCCAATGACATTCCCAAAGATATTTCTCCCTTCTTCATTGATGTACAAAATATCATAGGAGTCTAAATCTGAAACAAAGATATACGCATCAACACTATCGAGGATAGAGTAGAGTCTGGCCTGAATCTCCTCAATATAGCGTTCATACCCGCTGACCTGGGGGGATGAAATAACCTGCTCCGGTCGGTCAGGGGGTGGTGCTTCCGATGGGACTGGTGAACCGGGAGAATAACTGGGAACAAAATCAAAGGCCACCATATCATGGTTTCTCAGATAATCCAGAATCTTCCCTGAATGAACCCACTCACGGTCAAGATTTGTGACCATCTCATCGATTCTTTTTACTTCGTTCTGGATTTGAGCAGTTATCCGAACATCTTCGCTCATATCCGCATAGATGGAGATGAGGGTAAGAGGGTTTCTGATACCGTCATTCAGGATGGCAAGCTGGGCAATGTTTTCCTGGATCTGTACTGCTGCACGCTCTTTTTCCCGCTCAAGGAATCGTTCGGCAGTTACATCACGTCCCTGGGCAATCGTCGCAACCGGGTTTTTCCCGTCAGAATCATAGATAGTAGCAGAATTCCAGAGTACCGTGCGAAGCGTACCATCCTGGTGGATAATTGGTATCTCAACCGTCTCCCACCGAACCCCCTCACCAGTCTTCTGGATAAACTGCATTGACCTTTCTGCCTCATCTTGGGGAAAAAGAGAGGATAGGTGCCTCCCTACCAGATGTCCGGCGGGTCTTCCGGTGAGGATCTCAAAGGCATGATTAACCCTGGTGATGGAAAACCCGGTATCCCAGATGATGATCGGGACATTTGCATGGGTGATGAGGTTTTCCAGATAGGCGTTTGTCTCTAAAAGCTGGTACTCCTGCTGTTTTCTTTCAGTGACATCCCGTATAATGCGGACAAGACGTTCAGGTTCTGGCGAATATGCAGTCCCTTCATAGTATCTGCCAAGCTTACGGTTGAAATATTCAAAATGGATCTTCTTTTCCATTGCTGTTACATCACTACAGGTCTCAATCCAGTCATCTTCATTACCGGGAAATACCTCACGGACCGTTTTTCCGATAATATCAGATGCCTTCAGACCGGTCATCTGTTCATATGCAGGATTTACATTAATGAACCGGTAATCAATCGCTTTTCCGGTACTGTCACAGATGACTTCATGAAGAGCAATCCCTGCATCATTGGCATCAAATAATCGTCTGAACTTTTTTTCACTCACCATGAGATCTGAAGTCTGTTCAGAATATCGGGATGAAAGCCAGGTCACCACTCCGGCGACTAGTATAAATATGGCAATACGGGCCAAAGCAGAATAGACCTCTGACTGGTGGGGCCCAAATAATGCGATGAGAATGACATATACTCCGATGAGAACCAATGAAAAGATAAAGCCCTTTCGAAGATAAAATGCACAGGCAATGATTATCGGAAAATAATAGAGGTTTTGAAAGACGATAGTAATCCCATTTAGGAGGCAGACAATACTGATAAAAATGACAAAAACTGATGTGAATATTAAAGAATATAGCGGTATTTTTGGAGATACTTTAAGTGATTCATGAAGGGGCATGGTATCGGTTCTCAGTATCAGGAAGTACTGATATAGAATCCTTATATAACCCGTGTGGGATAACTATTTCGAATTGCATCCCGGTTCCATAATCCCGATATGAGAGAACCAGAACGCCATTTACTTCCCCGGAGAGGAATGTGGCAGTTGTTACAATCTTTAGGCTCTGTCTTGCCCACACGGTTCTTGCTATCACCGGCATAGAGATACGGGAGAATGGGGTGCATGGTGAAGGGGGAGAGGAATGAGGGGGAAAATTAGTATCCTCTCTAAGCCTACAATTATATAGGAAGGATATATGACTGCCACTATAACCGGGAGATTGACAGGTTCAAAAACAATTCAATTAGATTCACCTCTGATTACTGATGAAACCGAAATTTTGATAAAATTAAAAAAGTCATATACCAGAAAAAAAATTATCGTTCCCGAATCTTATGTCCTGGAAATTGCAGATACTGATATTGAAGAGTTATATTGATGCTTTTATCAGATATTGTGGATTGTTCAGTATTTATTGATACAAATATCCTGATTTATGCTCATACCAATACCCGATTTACACCTGCTTGTGAATACATATTAGATAAAATTTTAGAGAGGCAGATCATCGGGTATTTAAATTCGACAGTATTGGATGAATTTTTTCATAAAATGTTATTGACCCAGATATATGCAGATACTGGCCTCAATGCACAACAAGCGATTCCCTGGATTAAAAAGAACCCTGAAAAAGTAAAAAATTTCATTCTCCCTTTTTCAATCACCGAAGAGATCATCGAAAATTATCCATTTCACATAGTGGATACCACTCCAGCCCTTAAGCAAGCAATTGAGTATGCTCGTCAGTATGGATTACTTTTTTCAGATGCGATGCATGCGGCTTGTTGTACCTATTATTCATTAGACCACATAATGACCAATGATAACGATTTCATTCGGATATCTGATCTATCAGTGATAAAACCTGAATTGATTCACTAAATTCTTGTTTCCATGGGAAGTATCGGACAGAACGGTTCATGAACATGTGGAAGAGGAAACCTGATGAGTGTTGATCTGAGAGAAAGGTTGGGTAATAACCATTTAACAACAGGAATCATAAAAGCCGCGGCTATTATGAATTCTATCTCATCTCCTCAATCATTACCCGGATGTTAAGCCCGAGGACGAAGTTATGCCACGGTTTTTCCTCATCCTTGGGCTATTTTTGATTAAGAAGACAAAGCCAAATCTGAATATAAGGGAGTAAAGCGGTATTTTTGGAGATATTTTAAGTGATTCATGAAGGAGTATGGTATCGGCTCTCTGTATCGGGAAGTACTGATATAGAATCCTTATATAACCCGGCTGGGATTACTATTTCGAATTGTACCCCGGCTCCGAATGTACCGGTTTCCCGGATGGAAAAGCCACCTGCAGATACGATCTCCCGTGCCAGGTACAGGCCAAGACCGGTATGCTCCCCGTACCCGTGATCAAAGATCATCTCTTTTTCTGCAGGATCTATTCCGATCCCATCATCCCTATAGAAAAGAATCAGATCACCGTTTACTTCATCGGAGAGGAAGGTTCCCTTTGTTACGGTCTTCCCATGCCTGATCGAATTCTCCATCAACGTTGAAAAGACCTTTTGCAGAATCGGATCTGCAAATACTTTCAGAGAGGGGGAGATGGTATTTTCAATTTTAATGATATCAGAGGGTAGCTCTGCCTGAGCAGATTCAATCAGTGAATACACAGATATCCATGCAGAATTAGTCAGCCCAAGTCCTTCATACTCACGGGTAAATCCGATGATCGACTCTATCCGGTTTGTTATTTCATGGGCCTTTGAAATATAATTGTACACGGCAGACAGATCCTGTGTTTCAAGGGCTATCTCCTGAAACCCTTTCAGCATCAGCAAATTATTGATGATATCATGACGGGTCAGGCTGGTCAGAAGACGGATTTTATTATTTGACTGGTGTAGGGAATCCTTCACCCGTCTCCGGTCGGTCACATCGGTAATAAATCCCTCGAGGAATAAAAGCCGGTTATCTTCTGAAAATATCCCCCGTCCCCGCTCCCAGACCCATCGGATATCACCGGATTTTGTAATTATTGGGTATTCAACCTCGAACATCCCCCCCATTGTAGAGAAATTTCTGGACTGTGTCCCACAACGTCTGCTGGTAATCGGGGTGAACCAAGGAGTTGTATGAGATTGTGGCATTATGAAGCAGGTCATCAGGAGCATATCCGGTTACGGCGATACATCCGTCGCTGATAAATTCCATGGACCAGTCAGCATCATTGGCACACCGGTATACAAATCCGGGCAGATTGCCAATCATGGTAGAATAAGCCCGTTCACTCTCCACAAGAGCTTTCTCTACGGCCTTTTTATCAGTAATATCGCGGATTATGCCTTCAACACCGGCAATGGATCCTGACTCATCATAATAATAATGACTGGACGTTGATACGTAAACAGGCGAACCATCCTTCTTCCGAAGACGAGTTTCATAGTTCCGGACAAACCCATTTGTGGATAATGAATGAAGAAAATCACCTCTCTCTTCCGGGTTGAAATAGAGGGTTTCAGCGATGGATTTTCCAAGGATCTCGTCTATGGAATCATACCCAAGGAGAGTCGCACCACTTGGACTGACCATGCTGAGAATTCCCTCAGGGGTTGACCGGTAATAGACATCCTGGATATTCTCTATCACACTCCGGTAAAGTGCCTCACTCTTTTCCAGTGACCGGATAGCACACTTCTTCTCGGTGATGTCAAGCAGAGAGGCGATACTTCTTTTTTTGTTTGGGATTACCCCGATAGTAAGATATATGTCCCGGATATCTCCGGAACGGGTGATAAATCTGAACTCATAATGGGGAAGGGCGCGTGATTCATCTTTAAGTCTCGTGCGGTTCTGCTCTATCATCCAGGAGAGATCATCTGGATGAACAAAGTCAACCCATCTCATCTTTCCTTCGATCTCCTCCCGGGAAAATCCACTCATGGAAGCAAAGGTGTTGTTGGCAAGACTGATTATCCCGTCCGGTTCAAGTACAACCGTAGCTGTACCGGTATTTTCAAAGACCGTCCGGTATGATTCCTCACGTTCATGAAGGGCCTCTTCACTTCTCCGGAGGTCATCAAGATTCTGCCTGAGTTCTTCTTCGGTTGCAACAATCTCTTCATACGCAGCATGAAGTTCCTCAGCTTTAGTTCTGAGCTCCTCCTCGGCTTTCATCCGGCTGATGATAGTCCCAAGTTCTGAACCAATGGAAAGGAGGGTTTCAACCTCCTGATCAGAGATGATGGTTTTCTTTGCACTACATAGATTGAGAGCACCGACTATGGTGCCTTTCGAAAGAAGAGGAATACTGGCAAAAGATTCAATATTATATTGAGATGCACACGGGGAGATTGCCGGATAATGAGGAGTAATTAAGGATTCGCCCCTGATAAAGAGTGCATCATACGGGGGTTCGTCTGCTATCACGTTCCGGATACGAGAGACAAATGCCTCAGGGAGGTTTTTATAATGTACAAGCGATGCGGTTTTTTTCTCTTTATCCAGCAGATAAATCCCACCACCATCAAAGTGCAGGAGCTGCAGCGTCAGGTCAAGGGATACCTCAAAGAGTTCAGGTAAGGACTCTGTCTTATGCGTTTCGGAGATAACGGTATTCAGAATTTTCAGGATTTCAGTCTGGTGCTGCAATGATTCATGAGCTTTTCGTAGTGATTCCTCTACCTGCCTCTTCTGAACCGCCTGACGGATTTTATGATAGAGCTCGGTAAACTGGGGTTTTGGATCCCCGCCTTTCTGCAGGTAAAAATCAGCCCCCTCATTTAAGGCCTGGATAACTACTTCCTCCCTACCCCTGCCGGTAAAGAGGATAAAAGGGAGCTGGTTTCCAGATGTCCGGACGGTTTTTAAAAACTCAATCCCGTTCATCTCCGGCATTTCGTAGTCTGATATGATCGCATCATAGGGTTTGGAGTTCAATTTTTTCAGGGCCTGCGGGGCTGAACATACGGTGTCAACAGAACACTGGCCTGTTCGTTCAAGAAACAATTTTCCTAACTCAAGGAGTGTTGGCTCATCATCCACATAGAGTATTTTTGTCACTGCGTTCCCCCTCCTCTCTTATGATGCATCCTCCATATCCCAACCGGAATGGTAATTTCAAACCTGGCACCAGTCCCCGGCCGGCCGGTCTCACGGATAGGAATACCGGTAACGGAAAGGATCTCACGAATGAAAAACAGCCCAAGACCGGTATTTTTCCCATACCCTCTCTCAAAGATCAGCTCTTTCTCCTCATATGAAATACCGGCCCCGTCATCTTCAAACAGGATCACCGCCTGATCTCCATCTATCTGACTTGAGATCTGTATCCCTTTGACGCCTTTTCCATGCCGCATTGAATTGTCTGCCAGGTTATCAAAGACCCTGACCAGCAGGGGATCTGCGTAGAGCTCAATATCATCAGCAGTATTGACGATATGAACAGAGAACCTTGAGACGACATCCTGAATCAGAGATGAGAGACGATGCCAAACCGGTTCATGAGATCCCAGATCCTGATATATTCTGGTAAATTCTATGTGAGACTGTATCAGAGATATGGCGTGGTCAATATGTTCAAACTCCTGATCTGCCGGAGAAGTATCCACCTTTGATTTTGCGATATCTAAAAAGAGCTGCACTGCATTGACCGTATTAAGGATATCATGCCGGGTAATGCCGGAGAGCATGTTCAGTTGCCGGTTTGCCTGACGAAGAGCAGATTCAACTGTTTTCTGTTCGGTGATATCCGTTGCTATCTCAAGACGGACAATTCTGCCATCTATCCACCTGATGGCACGGTCCCGGCACTGGTACCACCGTCTGGTAATCGTATTCTGAAATTCCCACGTTATTGTCCCGGAGGGATTGCCCGCTTCATCTAATAGCAGGTGATTTGTGCAGAAACTGCATGGCTGGTCAAGACCTTTCTGTAGTGACTTATAGCAGATCTTTCCAATGACATCACCCGCTAGCCGCTTTCCATACTGATTTATAAATAATATCTCATGGGTCTTCATATCAGCAACATACACGAGGGCATCAACACTGTCCATCACGGTTTTTAAGGTATCATGAGCCTCCCGAAGAGCATCTTCTGTCCTTTTCCGGCCAGTAACATCACGGATGGACTCAATAGCCCCGGCTAACCAGCCTGATTTATCAAAGAGCGGTGAAGCAATACTCCAGAGAATAACATCATTCCCTTGAAAATTAGTGATAATCGATTCTGATATGACCTTGCTTTCATCGTTTTGAAAATCTGCATATGATGTAGATATGGTATCATCATCCCGCATCGCCAGGTCAATAAGGATGGGCCTTCGTTCCAGATAGAACGGGAGAGAGTATTCATAATTCCCCTTTCCGATAATATCAGATGCCTGAACGCCTGTCATCTTCTCAATTGCTTTATTCCATGCGATGACTGTTCCTTCCTTGTCAATCACAAAGGTTGGATCGGGGAGAAATTCGATGATGTCATAGAGCCGCTGTTTTGACCGTGCAAGGGCATCTTCTGCACGTTTCCGCTCCGTGATATCTATCGCGATATGGATTGCCCCGGTGACTATTCCGTTTTCGATAACCGGATTGCTTCTGACCAGAAAATGGTGCCCGTCAGGAGTTGTCACTTCCCCTTCCTGAAATGTTCCGGTTTTTATTGCCTGCAATGCCGTACAGCCAGGACAGGGGCTGTCTCTTCCCTGAACGAACCGGTAACAGGCACCTGGAAAATTCTGGCCTGGTAACCCGTACCGGTCACATGTCGCCTGATTCACCCAAACGACATTTAAATCACGGTCAACATATTCAACTAATATATCCCTCAGCCCGGATAGTATTGCTTCCCTGATCTTCTCGTTATGTTTCCTCTCTGAAATATCACGGGAGATTGCCAGGGCAACTTCCTGGTTGTGTAATGTGAAAAGATGGACTGATACCTCAACCGGAAGTACTGAACCGTCTTTTCGTTGATGCGTACACTCAAAAGTAAGATGTCTCTTTGCAAACAGGGCAGGGGTGAGCCTTGGAATGAGTTCGTTACTCTCATTAGTATTGATATCGATAACCTGCAGAGAAAGAAATTCTTCCCGTGTATACCCGAGCGTGCTACAGGCGGCATCATTCACTTCAAGTATCTTCCCAGGTTTCCCGTTCGGACCTATTTCATGGAGAATTATCATATCTGATGCATTGTTGAAGAGCTGGCGAAACCGCTCCTCGCTCTCCATAAGTGCTTTCTCTGCTTTTTTTCTCTCGGTAATATCCTGCAATGTTCCATGCAGTCCAGTGAGCATTCCTGTTGCATCATAGACCGGCCCGCCGGTTGCCCGTACCCATACCCGGGTTTTATCAGGACGGATGAGTTCGAGTTCAAGGTCATATGGTTTCCCGGTCTCAATGGCAAGGGTCACAGCTGCCTGCAGTCTATCCCAGCTCTCCGGTACATACAAATCTGACAGACCGGAATATTCGGGGGGAGGGAGGTCAGGATTCCACCCAATTATCTGACAGAGCTCATCTGACCAGAAGATCCGATCCTTATGCATATCCCAGTCCCAGATACCAATACATGCCTGTCGGTGAATCTCACGAAGTTGTTTCTGTGCCTTTTGCAGGTCATGTTCAGCCTGCTTCTTCTCAGTGATATCGTGTAAAATTGAGTTGCACAGGATAATTTGACCGGAATCATCCCGAATAGCATCCATGGTTAAATGTACCCACCGGTGCGTTTTATCAGCCCGGCAGATAATCAGTTCCCGCTCGGTATGCACCCCCTCTTTCAGAAATCCATCAAATATCTCAATAAACCGGCTTTTGCCTTCAGGAAGGTCGGCATAGATATCCAGAGAGGAAGTCCCGATGAGGGTATCAGGAGAGCATCCGAGAAGTTCTCCTGCCTTTGTATTACATCTGACAATAGTACTAGACCGGTCAATAGAAAGAAATGCCAAAGGAGATTCATTATATAACTGGCGGTATTCGGCTTCACTCTGAAGAAGTGCTTTTTCAGCCCGTTTTTTCTTCACTATGGTGATGATCTTATGACTGAGCTCTATAAACTGTGACCGAATCTCTCCCCCTTTCTGCACGTACCCGTCTGCTCCGTTATCTATAGACGCAATGACAACCTCTTCTCTCCCTTTTCCGGTAAACATGATAAAAGGTATTTCATCCCCAGAGGAGCGTATTTGTTTCAGGAGATCAAGGCCACTCATCCCATCCATCTCATAATCTGCAATTATTGCATCATACTTGCGTTCTGCCATACACGCAAGGGCTTTTTGGCCGGAAAGGGCAGTATCGACATGAAACGGAAAGAGAGCAGACAGATACTGGCGGGTGGCCTGAAGGACTATCTCATCATCGTCAATAATGAGGAGACGAAGAGGATCAGAAGAAAATTCAGAAGGATCATCGGTCATAGAGATACACAGTCAGGGTATTACAATATACGATCTGATAGGATATGAACCAGTCAATACGCCCGGCATAAGGTACCTGGAAAGGAACTCAAACATGCTCAAATACTCCGGTTTCAAGTGACAGAGAGAGAACTGCATCAATGTTATTCTTTGCCAGAGCAGCAGAAGAGCAGGCAGCAGCAGTCCAGGAGATCACTGCAAGTATTACCGAGGTTGAAGATATGGTCAGGCAGACGGCAAAAGAAGCGGTAAACTCAGCAGCAGCTACCGAGGAGGTATCAGCCTCTGTTGAACAGATCAACCGGGTTGTGTCTGACGCATCCATTGCCCTTCAACGAATATCATCAGATATGGGTAAATTTAAGGTTGCATAAACCACCATGGGAGCCGGACATATGGGAACATATAGTGTTGAAATATCAGCCGATGCAGTGCAGGAGGATCAGATATCCTCCGTTCCTGCTCATTCATCCAATTGGAACAGAGTAAAACGGGCTGGAACAATCCAGGTCGTGGAATTTATTCTGGGAAAAGAGATGTTTGCAATCGATCTCTTTGATACACGGGAGGTCATTACCCAGACCGAAGTAACTCCCCTTCCCAGTACCCCTGATTATCTAAAGGGAATAATAGATCTCAGGGGATCGATCACAACCATTGTGGATCTCAAAGGGCTGATGCATATCACCACCGAATCATCGGGTAAGAAAAATTCGCGGATTATCGTCCTTGATCGGTCCATTACCAGCAAACCAATCGGGATCCTGGTAGATGATGTCTTCTCCGTCACCACGTATGGACAAGAAGACATCGACCGCGAGAACACCTCATCCAGCGACACGCACCGGGACATCATCGGAGTCATCAGGAAGAGAACAAAAAATGCCGGTGAGAAAGATAAGGGCGGGCTTGTTGTCTGGCTTGATATCAGGAAGATGATCGGAAAGATAGAAGAAGAGTTGTAAAGAGCGTATAGGATAGAGAGTTTATATCCTTTTTTTCATACTACCCCCCTGACATCATCAAGAAAAAATCAGGATTTAATAGACCGGCCCTCTCCCTCAATGCTACAATTGGAACGTTGCTCTTCAATGAATATCATCAGATATTGGTAAATTAAGGTGCTGTATAGACCAGCTCGGAAGCCGGACCTATGGGAACGAATCGTGTTGAATTTTGATACCAACGTACTATCATCAAAAACAGGAAAAAGGGATTATTAAATTGGGAAAAAAGTTATTTTGCTTCGTATTTCTTGATGACCGTAGTCAGTCGGGCTATTATATCCTTATTGAGATCACGGACTTTCCTGGATGCGATCTCGTGTATTTTCTTCTGTGAAAGGTCGGTCTCTTTTCCAAGCTGAGTCTGTGTCACCTTCTTCGCTTGGGTCAGTGCATTAATCCGGTCTGCAATCTCTTTTGGGATTTCAATAATGTCTTCGAGAGCAGATTTTGATCCTGCTTTTGATGCTGGCTTTTTCGCGGCAGTGGCCGTTTTTTTCGCCGGAGCAGAAGTCTTTTTATCTGAACCTGCTGATACTGCTTTTGATGACATTACTGCAGTTTTTACTGGTGCCTTTGCTTTTGATGCCACCGATGCGAGTGCTGGTTTCCCCTCTGACATCACCAGTTTTTTGATCTCTTTCAATTCAGCATCCAGGGACTGAATCATCTTTTCCATCTTCAGGATCTGTTTTGCCTGAAGATCAACAACCTTCTGAAGGTTATTTTCCGTTGCTGCCGGTTTTGCAACCGGTGCCTTTGATGTAGTCTTGGAGCTGACTGGTTTTTTGGAAGTTGTCTTTTTGGTAGCTGGTTTTGTGACCATTATGATCCCCCCATGAGTCTAATGACGTATAATAGTGTAGTTTAAATTTTCTTAAACATTCCGGCCCCTGAATGCCGGATATCACCAATACATCAATAGAGACTTACCAGATAATAGAACGTGCTATTTTATATTTTTTTAGTATCAGGATAGGAATATTCCTTCAATTCTCAAACTCAGCATGAACGAAAAGAGTCAGGGCAATTCATCACGAAATTAATAGTTTTGATCAAATGCTATAAATTTCGGATATTATCAAATAATATTCATAATTATCCTTGTTTTTTTCACAAAAATCCAAGAGAGAGCAGAATGCGTGTTTCACATTCAGGATAAACATATTCAGGTTTTGCAAATTCCAATCTCCTGAAATCGAGAACTATATGGACAGTCTGAATGAGAACCACCAATAGGTTTTTTTATCCAAATTTTTTATGTAGATAGATACCAATATGAGATATTTGCCCCTGATACAGAATAATTTCACTTTCTTGCTCAAAATATTGGCCCTCATGCTGATACTTGTACCTGCTTCCTGTGTGGGCTCCACGGATCCTACGGTTATCATAACCGGATACAAGATATCACCTGATGTCATTCTTCCCCATGACATCGGAACTATAGAGGTGACCCTTGCAAATACGGCCATGCAGGCATCAAAGACGAATACTGAGCCCGGCGGCCAGGAAGAAATGGTTGCACAGTCAAAGACAGTCCCGGTCAATGCCTTTGTTGAATCTGCAATACTCAAGACCACCGACTTTACCGTATTATCCGGATGGTACCAGGACATCGGGGAGATTGGCCCAGGTCAGTCAACAACTTTGACTTTCCTTGTAGAGGCACCTGACCGTGAGGGACTCTACTTCCCTGAAGTCTGGATTCGGGTCAGAGGAGCGGAGAGTGTAAAATATCCGATCCCGGTTAATGTAAATACCAGACATACCCTCATCAAGCAACCATCCATTCGCCTCTCACGGTCTGTACCCGTGAACATCACTCCGGGAAGTGCCTTTGATATAACACTTGATCTGCAGAATGAGGGACTTGCAACGGCCCATGATATAACGGTGGAGATAATTACTCCAAATACCTCGCTTTCATCGCAAAGTCCTGAACGACAGTTTATCCGTGAACTGAAATCCGGTGACAGCACAACCGTGGTCCTTTCATTTCAGTCAGATAATGATATTCCCATCGGTATCAGGCAGATTCCGGTCCGCATCTCCTACATGAATGCAGATGGTACCAGGCTTGTGCAGAATGAACAGATCGGGGTACTTGTTCAGGGAACCGGGGAACTGGGAATTGCAAAACAGATCCTTGATCCAGAACAGATATTTGTTGGTGATATGTTCAGCCTGGTCTGCAGAATAGAAAACACCGGAACTGATAAGGCGAAATCAGTCAGAGC
>JGI11944J13513_1001866_pt1 | contig 15904 bp, 39 predicted proteins | sample TerdegcoTASludge_FD_13513 | JGI IMG/M metagenome (IMG submission 13513) | reverse complement strand
CGGACAGGCGNCCCCCGCCAGCAAATCATAGCCCCTCAGACCGGCCCCGCACACGGCGCACTCCCGCAGGGGCCGCCGCCGAAACGCCCGTGCCGTCCGCACCCCCCCCACCTCCCCAACCTGGCAATAAAAAACGGGACAGCCCCGAAGGACTGCCCCGTTTAGTTACACCTCTACTCGTGTATATCGTATCACGGAATCTCGCCTGCCGTGTCTCATAAATGTCTCATGACTTTACTGATGTTTTTCTGTTATACCTAACCCGTCTGACCCGCTTCCCGTTCCAAAGAGAGACTTTTGTAAGGTTGTCTGTTTTCCATAACGGTTGTAGGTTATTCAAGGCCCAACACTTGACGAACTCTTCGCTATCCGCATACCACAGCTTGGTCACATTCCAAAGCGTGGAAATCATCATGAACACTTATAAAATCTAGCAGGGCGTCATCCCGGAGTCTGTAATAATGTGGCCGGGAAATCATCAGTCTATCGCACACCTCGTCAACCGGGAGATTGCCGAAGTACCGACAGGCTATCAATGACCGCAACCGCACGGGCAACCCTGCCATTGCCACCTCGATTATCCTCACATCATCGCTCCACTTCTGAACCTTGTCAGAGAAGCGGATCCGCTCGTATAAAGCTTCTTCTGCCTCAAGTATCTTCTGGGCCACCGCGAGAGCCACACCACCATCGACACGCTCCCCTTGTGACGGGCATGACGGGCCTCCCATCGAGTCAATCCCGTCAGCCTGGAGGATCCATTTTTGTTTCTGCTCGACCATCGCCAAAGCAAGCCGTCTCTTCTTTCTGGGATAGTCCTTTAGGATGCGCTCGGCCCGTTGCAAGTCCTCCCTGCTCGGCTCGATCTCTGAAACTGCCTCATATAGGCCCCTCAGGCCCGCCAGAACCCCCTGCAGGTCGGCCGCCAGCTCCGGGGCAATCGCATACGCCCTGTTGGCCAGAACGCCGACCTTGTTTGATAGCGTCAAAACCTGTTCACTCACCAGCACTAGGCTTGCGCCTCCCCTCGCGGGTCATCCCCGGCCAGCATCCTTGCGTAAAAGCTGGCCTTGGCGTAGTCCTGCTCCTCGTTCCCTTTCAGGTTGGCCCTACTCAAGTACTTGATGATGCTCCCCTTGAGGAATCCCCGGAACTCGTCCGGCGTCAGCTTGGCCCGGATAAAATCAATCGTTTCAATCCCTCCGGCGGTGTAGTGCGAAGGGGAAAGCACAACGTCCTCATGGACGGCCTTGTCTTTCCCGCACACAGGGGTTTCAAGTTCCCCGTATTCGTGGCTCTCCATGCAGGCAATGGAACAATATTTCGCCCCGTTCTGCCCAATCCACGGGAAAGCGATTACTTTCCCGCACTTGGCGCAATCGTATTCAGGTCCGCTCATGCTTCGGCCTCCACGCCTTTAAGGATGTCATCGAGCCTTCGCCCGATGGCCTTGCAAACCACGGCCTCCTCCTGCAAAAGAAACTCATCGGCAAACGCATCCAAGATGTAGGATATGCGTCCCCGGAGGCTCAAATCCTGCAAATCCCTCAATGCGCTGACCAACTCCCTTTCGAGTGTTGTCATACCGTCACCGCCTCCCTGAACAAACTCGGCGTCGCTTCCGCTACCCGACGACGTGCGATCTCGCAGTACTCATCAGATATGTCTATCCCGATGTACCGTCTGGCGTTAATCTTTGCCATCTTGCACGTTGTCCCACTCCCGCAAAAAGGGTCCAGGACAATATCGCCGGGGTTGCTCCAAGAAACGATGTGGTCGTTGGCAAGCGATTCAGGGAACTGTGCAGGGTGAAGCCGATTTGACGATGAATTTTCCTGTGACATTTTCCAAACATTGTGACGTTGACCAAAACGTGCTATAGTTTTCCTCCCACTTCCCGACTTCGGCCGCATCGAACCATCCCTTTGCCGAATAGACCCGCGAAGAATCTCTCCGGAGCATTTGTTGACTTTGTCTTTTATCGGGTTGAATGTTTTGGGAGTCCCCTTGGATAACACGAACATATACTCGAATACCGGGGCATATCGTGACACTAAACTCCCAGTTGCGGTGAATGTCGGCTTTTCCCAAATCATCGTGTCGTGGAGGTTGAACCCGCAGACATCCTTGAAGTAAAGGGCTTGTCTGAACGAGGTCCCCGTTTCGCTCCCGTTCACCGTGGCGTCATTCACAACCCACACAACGACACCACCGTCTTTGGTAACGCGATACAATTCCTTGGCAATCCCCTCGAAATCAAACACATACCCGTTGTATGTCCGAAGGTTGTCATATGGTGGGGATGTGACCGTTAAATCCACGCACCCGTCCGGCATCCCCCGCATGACCTCCAGGCAATCCCCGCAGATAATCCGGTCAAGGTAGTCGCTCATAAGTTCACAGCCTCCCTCCTCGGCCTGACCGAGGTCGCCCGCCTCTTCCTGGGCCTGCCGGCCTCCGACTCCGCAGGTTCCAACTCCCATATCCATATCCGCGTTTCCGGCTCCACCAGGTCGCCGTCCAGTACCCGCACGGCTAAGGACATGTCCACCTGGCTGTCGTCCACCCACACCCCGGCGTGCGTCAGCGCGTCCCACAACGCCTTCTTGCGGTTGTCCAGATCCCATCGCCTGCAGTCCCGCACGGCGTAGCAGATCAGGATTGCCACTCTCCCGGCCAGCGGGGCCTGTTTGCGGTAGGACGCCGAGATGCGCGGGAGGACGTCCCGCATCCACCCCTTGCAGTCGCCCGTCATGTACAGGCCGGGGCCATGGGGCCTCGTCCGGTACGAGTGGTTGACCGTCGGAGGCAGGCCGGGCAGCCGGATACTTGCGACGGGCTGCCTCTGGAGCGTCGCCGAGAGGGTCCCGATGATTCGCACGGGCTCCGGCGGGNCAACTACCTGCGGGGTGCACACTCGCTCACCCCCACCCGCACTTCGCTGATTTCGCCCTCCCGCACAACGGGCCATTCCCGCAGGATCCGCAGGGCAACGACAGCCACGTCCATCGTCTCCGCCCTAATGCGCCCGATGCTGCGCTCACGGGCATAGATTTCCTGCCCCAGTTCGCCGACCTCCTCCAGCAGGACGGAGTACGCCTCGTGGAGCGACGCATACTCCCCGTACAGCTCCGTGACGTCCTCGACGCGTGATTCCAGCTCCCGCATTAACTTACGCAAGGCACTCGACCTCCTCGATTTTCAGCCCGACCAATTGCCCCTGCGTGAAGCACCGGATACCGTTGCTCGTCTCTATGGCCCAGTTGACCCCGTATCGAGCCACGCAGGGGCCACGGTACACGACCGGCTTTGCGTTCCCGTCTCCGCCTGGGACCCCCATCCACGTCAGCCCCGTGTCGACGATGCGGTATACCTTCCCGACCTCTAGGGACGGCAGCTCCGCAACAGCAGGCATTTCCGGCTCCTTGCGCATCCTGGCCCGTGTCGGCTCCCCTCGCACGCGGTGTTTGTAGCGCGTGTGGTACTCGCGCACCCTCTCCACGTTCGCCTCGCGCCAGGCCTTGCTTCGCGCCCTGGCGCACTCCTTGCACGTGTGAGGCTTCGATTGGTAGAACTCGGTGGCCGGCAGCTCCCTGCCGCAGACCAGGCACGTGCGCGGTGCGTCCGGGGACTCACTCCTTCCCCTTGCCATCGAGCGAAACCCCCTTCCGTTGAGCCGTCTCGACGACGCGCCTCCACGACGCCTCGATCGCTTCCCGGCTCGTGCGGAGCGCCTCCTCGTACCATGCTTCCACGTCCGGCGGGAGCAGGACCTTCATGCGGTCCGTCATGGGGCCCCTCCTAGAACGGGATGTCAGCATCCTCGGGCTCCTCCGGCTCGGGCATGTAGCCGTTGGCTTTCGCCTTCCCGTGGCCGCTCGGGCTCTCCGACACGTCGATGTGCTCGACGATGACCTTCTCGTAGGTTCTCCCGCCGTACTCCTCCACGGTGAGCCTGCCCTCCACGCTGACGCCGCGGACGCCACCCGTGAGCACCTGCGTAGCCTTCTCAGCGTTCTCGCCGAAGGCGATGCAGTTCCACCACTTCGCCGGGCCACGCTCCCACCGGCCATCAACCTTCCGGTCGTCCGACGTGGCCAGGCTGAACCGTGCCATCGCCTTGCCGGATTTCGTGGCCACTTCCTCCGCCGCCTTATGGCAATAGGCTCCCTCGATAGTGACCTTCGCTCTCCCGCTCATCGCGCAACCCTCCCGATTTGAGGTTCCAACCGCTGCGCCATCTGTCTAACCTCGCGGTTGCATTCCCACGCCCGTACAGTTCGGGCGGCCATCCGGTCGTCCATCCCGACCATCCGCGCCGCCCAGTCCAGCCTATTCAGTTTTGATGCCGCCACCAGGAGAGCGGCGTTTCCTTTCGTCACAGTTTATCCACCTCCACGAACAGGATACCCGGCTCCAGCTCGCACGGCTCCGGGTCCGGGATAGGCTCGTATGCCGCGCACCGGCCCGGTACCGACAGCCTCCCCTTCTCGCATTTCCCGTCCTGCCACGCGAGACAGCTGTAACATTGCTCGCACAGACGCTCAGCCATGTATCCCCTACCTCCCCCTGCTCATTCCGCCCATGGCAGGCATCTCGAAAACCGCCTGCTGGGGCTTCTGCCTCATAACCTCTGCGCTCCTTCCCGTGAACGTCATGCTGTGCCCACGGTATTCGAGAGCAAAGCTTTTCCCGTTCAACCCCCGGCGGTTCTTGGCGATGGTGAGAACCAAATTCGAATGTCCGTCTATCGGAGCATCCTTCAAGAGGGAAAACACAAAGTCAGCCCTCTGTTCGACGATTGAACCCCCCATCCCGTTGCCAGTAGTTACGCCGTTGCGCTGGTTGATCTTTTCCATCCTGCTCATCTGGTTTAACAAGAAGAACGTTATCTTGTCGCTCCGAGCCAGCTCCTTGATTACCGGCATTACCGCTCGCGTGCACTCAAGCTCGGACTGGTAGCCGTCTACAGCTGTGAGGTAGTCGATTACAACGACGTCTGGGATCTCGGTCCTGATAAGGTCGACCATCCTCTTGAGCGTCCATTGCCCGTCGACGATCAGGAAACGCCCGCCATATTCGTCGAGCGCTTCTACCGCCTCCATGTATTCGTCCGTGCCGGCTACCATCTGCGCCATGGCCATCCTCTCGGAGCAGTCCATCTTGGCCATGATGCGCCTCAACTCTACCTTTGAAGCCTCCATGTCCAGCGAGAAGTACAGCACCAGCCCCTGGGTGTGTCGCAGGTAGTCGTCGATGGCATGGAGCGTGAGTGAAGTTTTCATTGAGCCTTCGCTTCCGACGAGGACAGCGACCTCGCCGGGGTAGATCCCGCCGGAATACTGTTCGTCCACGCCGGGGATCCCAAGGCGGAACTGCGCCATGTTCCCCCAGGATTTCACTTCCGCGATAAGTCTTGCACGGTATTCGGCTGGATCTGTGATGACGGGTTCGCTCACGTTCTTCTTCGCTTCCTTGAGAGCCACCCTGACCGCCTGTTTTATCTCGTTGCGGGACAGCTTCACCGGAAGGTTGACCGTGTACGTGATGGCGCGAATCGCATCGAGCGGGGCGAATCCCATTGAGAGGTAACGCTTGGCCTCTTCTGTTGCCCTGTCGATGGAAACATCCTTGAGGACTTCGGGATCCAGTTCCAGAGGAATCATCGCCACTCACCTACAACCTGGAACTCCGGCGTTTCGGGTTCTTCCTTGGGGAGTTTCGCCACGGCGTCCGCTTCCGCACGCTTTAGCCAATTCAGGGCGAAGCGTCCGAAGTCCTTGTACTTCCCTTGAGGCTGGCCCCTTAGCCATGACTGCATCCGCATCAACTCTTCCGGGATGTTCACATGCGGGTAAAGCATTCCCCAACGGGCAATCGTCTTTAAGGCGGTCTCGTCATCAGGGAAGGTCTCAATTGGCATGTCGTGAAGGAGGTCGAGGAGGGGTTGGTACTTACCCTCTTCTCTTTCTTTACTTTTATTTTCTTTTCTTTTCTTTTGCGATGTGGTATCCATACCGTTCCCATAGGGTATAGATACCGTATCCATACCATCTGCATAGGGTATCGATACCATATCCATTTGTTGGCTACCGTCGCCTGTATGTTTACAGAAAGCCACCAACTCCTTATCCTTGACGCTGGTAAGTTCATTCTCAATGCGGGTCTGGACTTTAGGTGATGAAGTGGTGTTGTACTTCGCCCAATTCTTGATCGCAATCTCGCGTGTTGTCGGGTTGTACTTCACCTTTCCCGTGGCTTCAAGGCGGGCTATCAACTTCCCTATCGTGTCAGTGTTGTACCCCGTCTCAAAGGCCATTGTCCTGATGGCGAGTTCGTAAATCCCGCATTGTGACGTGTGTTCGTTGGTCAGGAGGTAGAGGTAAAAATACCTATCCTCCGGCGACATTTCAGCCATATCAGGATCGCTCCAGAAACGGCATCGGATGTAACGGTAATCAGCCATCTCTAAGAGACCCCCTCCTTGTCGAACATGTCCATAGGGAACCGCCTCATGCGACCGTCCTTGCAGAGGACGTAAGCCACGCCGTTCTCAATTCTATCCAGGTGGAAGCGGTCGCGTTCACAAATCGCCACAAGGCGAAGGATTGATGTTCCGCTAAGTGGTTCTGCCATGTTCACACCCCCAATCGTTCCGAAGCAAACAGGCTCGGCGTCGCTTCCGCAACTCGCCGTCGTGCTATCTCGCAATACTTCTCTTCGAGTTCAATCCCGATGTAGTGTCGGCCTGTTTCCACGCAGGCAACCGCCGTCGTACCGGAACCAAGGAAAGGGTCAAGGATGATGTCGCCGGGGTTGGAGTGGACGGACAACAAATGCTTGATTAACTTCAAAGGTTTCTGTGTCGGATGTTCTGTCCGCTCGAATCCCCCGCAAATGCTCGTTGTGATAAAGTTCGTCCCGGCGTTTGGCTTATTGAAAACGTATGGGGAACCCTTAACGAACCATAGGCAATACTCGACACAGGGGGTATAAACCTTTGCGATTGCAGGGAACGGGTTGTTTTTTACCCAATGAATAATCTGTTGTAGACGCATCCCGTCCCATTGGAGGTATTCGGACAAGAGATGGTTAGAACAAAACACCAATGCGCTCCCGTGGGGGGTCAGGACTCGGAGGATATTTTCTAGGGCGTCCATAGGGGAAAACCCTTTGTCCCACTCTTGGTTGACCGTCACGTACCCTTTACCGACGAACCCCACGTTTGAACCACTTGCGTTATACGGCGGGTCGGTCACGACGGCATCCACGCACCCGTCCGGCAATCCCCGCATGACCTCCAGGCAATCCCCGCAGATGATACGGTCGAGGTAGTCTGTCAGCACATTCACAACATTCACACCCCCAATCGTAAAGGGGGGATTGCTCCCCCCTACCACCTCGCTATCGTCCAACTCACCCGCCACGTCCGTTCCGGGCGGTCGATGCCGTCGTTGTAGTCCGAGGCCATCCAGTACAAGGCCATCGCCGTACCCGCTCCCCATAGCCACCGTGCCAGGGTGGGGTTGCGCCTGTAAAGGTATTCCGTTCCTAGCCCGTATCCCACGTTCAGGGCCATCATCTGCCCGTCCGAGGGATGCTCCCCGAAGAGAGCGGTCAGGGCCGGGTTGATCTCATGCATCCCGTTCGCCTGTTGATGCGAAGCCCATGAGAGGGAGAGGCTTGACGACACCCAGAACAGCGTCCGCAATGTTGAGTCCGACAGGCGAAGGTGTCCGTAGCGCACCAGCTGAACCACGGCTCCCCCCGCCGATGGTGGCAAGAAGGTCCATCGGGTCGAACTCGCCACCGGATAACTCGTCATAGCCTTCTTTGAGTGCACCGGCGATTGCGGAGGCAAGCAAGCCATCCTCTTCGGCAACGTAACTAACGAGGCCCCCCGCTAGAGCGTGGAGGGCTTTGTCGTTGGCGTATGCGGTTGTGGTGAGCGTGAGGCTAACCAGGAGGGCGAGGGCTAGGCGACGCATCCTCTTCATCCCCTTCCCATGCAGACAACAAAGATTCCTCATAGACCACGTTCCAGGCGTCCACGGCCTTATCCAAGTCGTTCACGTGTGGCCCTTGCGCCTGGCATTCCCCGCACTCTACGTAGTATCTTCCCCTGGCCACATCGTTGCGGGTCAGGCCCGTGTCAGCAGAACCGCAGAAAGGGCAAGGCCTAATTTCCATCGGCTTCACCCTTCGTCCGGTCGCAATCCTTTTCCGCTCGTACCCATTTCCTACACCGCCTGCACCATACTTCCTGCCCGACAAATGCGGGGCCGACCTTGGCCCCGCATTTCGGACATGTCACGTCAACGCATTCCCGTTCATGCCCAGGCATTATGAGCGCCCCCCAAGGCCAAGGCTCGTATTGCTGTCGCAGATGTCAGCGCACCGCAGGTCAGCCTCATTCACTCCAGCACCCCCTCGTTCCCTAGGGCAACCTGGGCGCGAGCCATCGCATGGTGGATGCCCAATCGGTCGGGGGCCGATACCTCATCCCCGAACTCGTTGACCATGAACTCAAGCTGTTCGTAGAGTTCCTCAACGGAGGCCTTGAGCATGTTGTAGCGTTCGGATTCTTCAAGAGTCATCTTCGCTCACCTCCAGGAGAGCCTTTGCGTTCGCGATGTCCATGCGGATTTCCATGAGGCTCGGCTTACACCGAAGGGTTGACCAGAACTTCTCGCACCACACGGCGTAACCGAGTAGGTGCTTCATCGTCTCCCGTTCGTCAGCGGTCATCACGCCACCTCCCGCTTGTCCTTGTTGTCCAACTCTTCCTGCATCAGCCGGGCGAGTTCGTCGATGTCGTCCTGCCCCATGTCCTTGAGGCTCATGCCGAGCCTCTCTTTAGCCCATGCCTGCACCTCGGTCTTCTTCCAGCCGAGCAGTTCGGTCAGCTCGGAGACCTTCGACCAGTCGGGGCGGAATTCAGGCTCCTCCCGGAGCGATTTCGCCGTCGATGGCTGTGCAGGCACGACATCCACAACGTATTCCGCGTTGGAGGCCTGCCCCATCTCCTCTTGCGTGTAGAGGCCGGACAGTTCGAAGGGAAAAGCCTTGCGGAGCGCCAGCGATTCGGCGCATTTCGCCAGCATCAGGTCCGGCATCTTCGCCCATAGCGGGGTCGGCTTGCCTTCCTTGTTTGTTTGCACGTAGCCGCGGTATAGCGCGACGGCCCAGAGGGGCTCCCTGAAATCGCTCCTCAGCACCGCCACCTTCGCTGCCACCGGCGGGGTCGGCTTCAGCCAGACGTCGACCCACTTCCCGTCCTCCCCGCACCACAGGGGGCCGAGCTGGCCGGCGTATTTCCCTGACCGCTCGGCGATGAGGCGAGCCCCGTCGATGGAGATCTGCGGGGTCATGACTTCCTTGCGCTGGGCAGAATCCCAACGTTTGATAAAATAGATTTGACGCGCGAACGGGTCAAGCTGTGTCCGCTGGACGATCTGCACGGCGAGTGCGAATTCGTCGTCGCTGGCCCCCTTGCACACGGTGTTCTTGAGCAAATCAAGTTGTTCCCTCGTCATGCCCCCAGTAGCAAGGGCCGTTTCCTCTTTGTGTTTCGCAAGTGCTGTCGTCATCCATATCCCCCCCTAAAGCTCATACCGGGACGTGACCCAAGCCATGTTGGCCCGGTCCTCCCAGCCGGAATTAGATTCCGGAAGGCCGAAGCGGGCTTCCGCCCGGTTCAGCTCTCGGATCTTTTCCGGCGTCAACTCAACGCCACTCCAGTCTGGCCTCCAGTCCCTCGGCGGAATCGGCGTCGCCCCTTCCGCCAGTTCGAACTCCCAGCAATGCTGGAAGATGTCCGGCGTCCGCTCGCAGGGATAATACCGGCAACAGGAACAATCAGGATGCTCCATCCTCGTCCTCCTCCTCATTCGCCATCGGCAACGGGCACCACCACGGGATGTTCTCGGCATCCTTCACCCGCCTAGGTAGTGCTAACTCCGGGGCCTCGCACTCACGGGTGAAGCGGTTGTAGCACCCGCACTCCCCGCAACTTTCGATGGTGCAAACCACCTGTCGGGGCACCATCACCTACACCTCCCCGCTACCCTGCACAAAAACTCCTTTTGCTTCCCGGTCAGTAAGTAATCCAGTTCGTGGTCGAGGATTAAACTTGCAACGGCGCGGGGGTTCTTGCGGAACGCCTCGCGCATCAGGCTAGCGGTCGCACGTTGCGGGAAAAGGTCGTCAGCGGGAGTCATCTACATCACCCCCACCCAACTCCAGAATTGGTACAACCCGTAGAACGTGGCCCAAATCAGCCACGGGAGCGCCATAGCGACAACCGCCACGGTCACTCCGGCGCAAACGTCCAGCCAGTCGTTAAACACGGGGGTCACCTCCGTCAGACTTCGCCGATTCGTTTTTCTCGTCTGTAATCTGCAATGCGTCAGGGGTATAACTTTCTTCGCCCGTGTGTTTTATCCTTCTCGTTTTTCGAGCGGCGGCCAATGCGCTCTTTTGTGCCTCGGTCATTTCCTTCTTCGGCCCCTTCTCCGTCCGGTACGGCATCCACGGGTAGAGAGGGCATCCCTTTATCTCGCAGTCATATTTGCCATCCTCGTAATAGGCGCAACAGTCGAAGCACTTAGCCTTGATTGCGGCGCTCGCACAGTTACGCTCGCCCTTGAGGTGGCGTATCAGTTCGGTGCGTCCGGCGAATTGCTTGGATTGCATGGCCTGTTCAAGTTCGGTCATCAGCAGTCACCTCGTTTGAAGGGTTTCCGTTGATGAGGTCATCGAGTTTGCACCCGAATATCTCCATCAACCTGTCCAGCTTCTTCCCCTTCGGGAACGAATGCCCCTGCTCCCACCTAGTCACGCTTCGTCCGGTCGTACCAACCTTCTTGGCAAGTTCCTCCTGCGTGAATTTGTATTTTTTCCGCAGGAGTTTGAGACCCGACAATTTCATGCAAACTCCTCCTTTTAGTAGTAGAATGTCCACCGTCTCGGCGTTTGCCTCCCGCCCCCAAAGTCTCTGGGGGAATTAGAGGACTGCGGATCATGGCCCCGTGGCTCCCCGAATTCGCTAGGTGGACCCCGCGCTACGTCTCGGCGGGGGATGAGGTAGGTTGTCAATGTCCGTCTGAACGTGTCTTATTTTAGACGTTCTGCTTCCTTTTACAAGGGACCATAGGCCCAATTTAGACACGTTATTACACCTTTTTATGGGTCTATAGACGGGTATTGACGATTGACCGGCGAGATGTCGAGACAGTAAAGTGTTAGGGATGGGGAGGGGTGAGAGCATGGCAGGGATGGCAGATAGGATTGTCGAGGCGAGGAAGGCCATGAAGAGGGCGGTCCTTGAGGCGTGGGGGAAATTGAGGGATGACATGGAGAAACCGGAAGTGTGGGCGAAAGCGATGAGGGCGTTCAACCCCAATATGTTTATAGCGCCGGAACGGGCTGGCGTATATCGGGAGGACATGCTAGCGCAGGTTGACCGTTTCGTCCGCTCCCTGAGTAAATTTACTCAATACTCTGCGCAATTATAACTGAAATATGGGGAGAGAAACGGGTGGATGCTGCATGATGTTCGGTTGGGGTGAATACGGGGGGTTGCAGGGGGGCATGCTTACGAAGTACAGCATAGGGGGGGATAGGCGGATCGATGGGGGGAGCGTCCCCCCCGCCGCCTCACGACGACGGGGGTACAATATGCTTTAAAAAGGCCTATTTATACGGGTGTGGGGTATATACCTATGCGAGACACGTCTGCGGAAAGTTTGATAGCTCTACGTGGCTCTTAGACCCCTTATCGGGCAAATCCGGGGCACCTTTTATCCCTCGTTTTTCTGTGGGCATGGATGTATGGTCTCGTCCTTGGCCCACTCCTCAAGGCTATTCTCGCGGAGCTTTCTCTTGACGTCCTCCCACGAGATGAGCCTGCCGGGAATCCGGCACAGCCTGCGGGGGCGTTCCAGGAGCATGCGGATCCGTTTCCTCTGTCGCATCTCTCAGATAATCCCCCCGACGACGAGGCCGACGAGCAACATAGTCAGCCCGTTCCTCCTGGATCTCCGCTTTTCCGCGTCGAGCCTGTCCTGCCATGTCTTCCGTTCCGCCTCCATCGCCTGAATCAGCGCGTTGGTGTTCTCGATGAGCCGGTCTACGTCCTGCCTCTCGGAGGCCAGCGCATCCCTGAGTGCTTCGTTCTGGGCCCGGAGCCCCTTCACCTCGCCCAGGAGAAGCCGGGCGTCCTCCACCGACATGACGATCTCGTTATTGCCGATCAGCCTGGCTTCGGCGTAGCTCGTCGAGCAGGGCATTAAGCTCAGCGACAACAGCGTCAGCAGACAGATTAGTGACCGATTCCTTGCCAGACTGGTAAGCATCGCGAACGGTCTCGTCATGTTTCGTCCTCGCCTTTCTGGCGCTCTCCGCGGCAGACGTCACTGCCTGCGACGCGGCATTCACCGCGGCCCCTGGGGCAGACGGAGGGACCGTCCCCCCTCGCCAGAATCCGGCGAGTAGTGCAATTGCACAAAGCAGAGCCAGGGTCATACCAGTAACAGCCGCCATCGGGTGCGAGCACAGCCAGTCTCTCAGCCATCTCATATCCTCCACCTCACGGGCGGGCTACCCGCCTCAGGTATGGCACATCGCCTCTTCCCATTCCTCCCAGGTCGGGGCCTTCCTCCGCCCAGTCGGATCCGCCTGGTGCGGGGAGCCCTTCTCCCGGCTCGTGTCCGTGTAATCCAGAGTCCTCTCCGTGTCCTTCCTCGTCGTCGTCCTCGTCGTCCTCGTCCTCCTCCTCTACCATGCGGAAACGCGCGTTCAGCCCGGCGGGCAGCGCCATGAGCAAGGTGCTCAGGTCGGACGCCACGACCACGTGCCATTCCATCAGGCCCGGCCCAGCCGGGATAGCCGTGTCGAACGACACCGGGAGCGGAAGGAAGGGGTGCATGGGGCACCCCCTCCCTACTTCTTCAGGTCGTCAATCTTGTCGACGACCCTGTCGCGAGCCTCCTCCAGCTTGTCGCCGACGGCCTCTACGCCTTCCTTGACGGCGTCGTGCACCGGGTCCATCACCTTGTCGACCTGCTCGAAGACCTTGTCCATCACGGGTTGAAGCTTTTTTTTCCTGAAGAGCACGATCATCACGACGGCGAAGAGAAGGAATACGATAACCCCATAGTCTCCCATACCGCTACACCTCCTTTTCCCTGTCCTTGCTCAGGTAGCCGACGATGCCCCCGAGGACTGCGGACACGACGACCCCGTCCACCTTGCCCGACCACGCGAGGGCACAGATGCAGACCACGATGCCCAAGGCCAGGATGTCGCTGCTGTGTATCTGCACGTGGTTCAAAGCGTCACCTCCACGTCCTTCTCCCTGCCGTTCAGGCGCAGCACGGGAGAACCTATCCTCAGGGGCTGGTAGCCCTTGCAGACCGGGTACCCCTGTCGCTCCAGGTAGCCCCCGCTCGAAACGTACCATTGCTCCATCTGGATGACGTTGCCGTTATGCTGGTCTGGGAGGAAAAGAGCCGAGTTGAACGCCGTTATCTGGTGGGTATGCGCCGTCAGGTAGATGTCGCTCACGACCACCTTGCCGCATTGGACCATGGCGTTCACTTTCCCCCCGACACTCCGGCCCCCGCCCCATCCGTGCGTGGCATACACGGTGTAGGTGACGGGCTTCTTATTGGGCTTTTGCCCAAAGCGGATTTTGATGAACGCCTCGTCGCCGAAATATCGTATTCCAAGCTCCTTCGCAATTCGATAAGCGGGGTTCACGTTGACTTCCCTCGTCGTCCTCCGCTCGTGGTTGCCCGACACCATGCCGACGATGAGTTCCCGATACGGCCTGAACAGCTCCACCGCATAGTCTATCTGCGGGTCGCCCGGCGGGATGACCTCTTCGTAACAGGCCGAAATTGAGGACTTCACGGCGTTGTTTACGATGTCTCCATTTAGCAGAAAAAGGCCCCCGATTTGGGCTCCTTTTTCCAATGTTTTCTTCAGCTCTCTTTCGTTAAAACCGGGGTCGCCGATATGCGTATCGGAGACGGGGATCAGGAACAGCTCTTCGAGGTATGACGGTTCCTCTACGGTGTGGAGTTCCATCTGCCCCTCCCTATCGGTAGGACACCCAGAGGGCCGCCCAGACCGCCAGCAGGCCCACCGCTACGCTGGAGACAAGGGGGAGTATCCAGCGCTTGTAGTCTGCGAGGGCCTCCAGCTTGCTCACCGCAATGGTCAACTCCTTGATGCTGTCCGACAGCTCCTTCAGAACGCCTGATTCCATGCGGTCCTGCCACCCCTCCAGAGCACCGATGCGGCTTTCGTGCTCGGCCAGCTTAGCGACATGCTCCGATACCATCCCATTGGTGTGCTCCACGCCACAATCACCTCACATTACCCTGGAGTGCAGAAACGCTTTCATTTCAGGCTTTAGCACATCCCGCCGGCACGCCTCTATGTAGGACGCCCTGAGACGCTCCTTCCAGTCCGTGCCCAGAAGACCGGGGGCCAGCTTCAGGACTGCGGTCGATACGGACCGGAAATACGCCGGGGATGTCGCCCACTTGCCCTGCAGCCCCGCCACGTAGCCCCATACGCAGTCCGCGTTCGCCTTCGACACGGGGTAGTACAGGTCGATGAGCCTCGCGTGGTCTTTCAGATATGTCTCCAGCGAGTCATACCAGCGGAAGGCCAGTTTGAAGTCCGAATACTTTCCCCCGATGTACTCCTGCGTCTTGAGGGAAACGCACTTGCGGGTACTCCAAGGGATGGAACCGTTGAGCCAGTTTGAGGAACACTTGATACCAGCCAGGTTTGTGTTATTCTTTCCGCAGGTGTGACGGTATCCGCCCGTCTCGTGCCACGTCTGCGCGGTCACGCCCAAGGCATTGAGGGGAGTGCTTAGGCTCCCCTCTCTGTTCATCCTCCATATGGTGTCGTAGACTTCCCTAGCCGAGAGCATCCGCTTCCACCTTGGCCTTCCAGCCCTCCGGCAACTCGTCCAGCACCTGCACCTTGGCGGGCACCCATGCCTTGAGTTCGTTCACCTGTTCCTCGCTGAGTCCGTGTGCCGTCCAGCAACTCCCGTCCTCGCCCAATACGGTGCAGACGGGAACCCATGTGCCTGACTCGTCGAAATGCCCCGCTTCGTGTATCAGCGGGGCAGAGAGAAACGCAATCAGGGCAACCATTCCGGGGCATCCTGCGCTTCCTGCCACCCCTCCGGGAGCCAATCCGGAGGAAGTGCCTCCCACCACGCCAGCGCACCGGTATTGAACAGGCTCGACCAATACGCTTCAAACTCTGCCATGTCCCGCTCGTCCCACGGGTAGGACTGGGCATACCGTCCGTCCGAGCTCTGGACAGGCCGGACGACGGGCGTTGCCGTCAACTCGGCCTTGAGAGGGGTTCCGTCCGCATCCCGCGGAAAATCCCCCCGCAAATGGCAGATGCCGATAAACGGCATTTCGTTCCAAACGAGGTCGAGGGTCCCCTTATCTTTATAGACCAGAATCACTTCGACCGCCCCCTCTCGGCGTCGAAAACGGCTTGAATCTTGGCCTGCCGTTTCTCCTGACGCGCTTTCGCTGTGGTCGGACGCTTGGAATACTTCGACACTTCCGCTGAATCCATTCGCACGGCCTGCGTCAAATGGCTCATGATTCCGTCACCGTCCATCCCCGCGAGATCAGGGTCGCCTTCGCCGCGTCCGAGGCGGAACTGCGTTTGCCTGCAGAGATCGTGAGGGACTTATTGGTCAGGCTCCCGTTGGCAAGGTTGATGAGGCTGGCGTCGCACTCGGCTGTGCTCCAGCCGATGCCCCGTAGGTTGAGGGTCGTGGGGCACCAGGTGCCGTCCAGCGTTCCGGTAACATTGAAACAATTGTAGAGGCTGAGAATGTACGTGACCCTTGGCA
>JGI11944J13513_1001859_pt1 | contig 15944 bp, 15 predicted proteins | sample TerdegcoTASludge_FD_13513 | JGI IMG/M metagenome (IMG submission 13513) | reverse complement strand
AACGGCTCGTATAGCTCACCATAGTGTGTACGCGACCTCTCTTCTTCAGAAACGAGCTTCCGATAGTCGGCGATCCAATCCGTTGCCATGTCTTCCCGGTAGAGAGCGTCCAGGCTCATGTCATCTTCCTGGCTTACCTCAGCTGCAATTTTCAGCTCCTCTAGCATCAAGGATAGCGGGGCGGCCTCAACGTAGATGCTCGGCGCGATACAGCCGTGACGACATGAGACCGAGAGCACCTGAATCTGTTTATCGTCTTTGTACAACAGATGCTTACGAGGCCAATCCACATCGACTCCCTTCACACTGAACAGATCCAGCAAGTTTTTCGCGATGGTATGCGCCTGAGGGGCGTTCTTATCCGTTGTCTGCAGATCAAGTTTAAGCGCGATATCACCCGAAAAAGCCCGCCGTTTGAAGAGCGTGAGGTGTTCGGCGATGGCTGTCTGAAGACTGCTCCTTTCTACCGGTGGCATCTTCTTTGACTTAGGTTCAATGCCGTCGATGTATATTCGCACTCGGCGCCGCTGCCGCTTAGCATGGATAGCCTCCCTGCCCACTTTGCTTTTCGAAAAGTCCTTGAATTTACTCATCTACTTCCATCACCGACCAACCGGCTGTCATAGGCGTCACCAGGCTGGTGACGCGGTTCTAAGATGCCGCCGATGGCGACAGCCAAACTCCCGCCAAAAAAGTCTGCCGTAGTGGCTCCCTGATGTCACCCTATTATGTGGATGAGTGAATACGAGGCTCGCAATTTAGCCGAAGGCCCTTAACCCTTCGCCAGCTCGCGCACCTGCGTCATCGGGATGCGAAGGCGTTAGCTTCCGTGGGGCCTGCCTGCGATAATCGCCGTACTACCCGCATGAAAGTTCTGGTGCATGATGGGGTTGGTGTCTGGCTGGCCGCACGACGGTTGAACCAGGGTAAGTTTCACTGGCCAGGTATTCGACAAGGTTGCGAGATGGAAATGGACGCCGAACAACTTCAGGCCCTGGTGCTTGGCCTGCCTTGGCAGCGTGTGGGCGCAGGAGGCACCATCACACAGCTTTAAAAATGTAATTCGCGTCTTGGCGTTCTGTCGCCAGCGATCTGCTTTGGTAAAATCCAGGGCATGACTTCCTTGCCCAGCCTCGACCAAATGACTTGCGACCAACTGCGTGTGTTAGCAGCGCAGTTGATGTCGAAGGTCGACACCATGGGTAGGAAGATCCATCACGATCAGACCCTCATCGAACAGCTGACTCATGAAATCGCCGTCCTCAAACCTGCGCCTCCTGTTCATCCTTCAATACCCTACCCTCGCGGCTAGTCAACAACGCGCAATATTCGATTAAAGCGTGCTTGAGCGCCAGCTAAGTCGCCAGGTGCAGCTCAACCACCTCGGAATTTTCGACCATGCATATTCAACTGGATCTTAACCACAATGATCGCGACGCGCTGTTGCGCCACTGCCGGGAGTTTACTCCCAGCAGTGAAGACGCGCGTGAGGATTCCCGCTTGGCTGACGCCTTGGAGGTGCTTGCAGCGGCACTGGAGGAAGCCGCGCTAGCGAGTTAAGCCTTCAACCAATCTCCAAGATTCCGCGGGTAGTGCCTGAGGTTTTACTCTGGCGGAAGGCTGAACCAGTCAGGCACCAGCTTGGTGTCTCGCCACTCTTCGGTCAGTACAACTCCTGGAATTTTTCCCCAAACGCCATCGTCAGCATGATCGAGCACGATGATCTGCAGCCGTCCTTCAGACGAATTGACCGCGTCGGCGAATGCCTTGAAGACCTTACGCACCGCCACTCGGTCTTCATCATTGAGCTCATGCTCTTCTTCGACCTGCGCGGCACGTTTTACCGGAAAGTAGACTTGGCTGGGCTGATCGAATACTAGGAAATGTGGCACTGGGTGCTCGACCGCTTTCTTCGCCATGAATAGCTTCTGCAGCGCGAGGAGCATGGCCACATGGTAGGCGAGCCAGTTCGCACCACTACCAATTTCCCAAAGGAAGTCATCACGGCCATCATGGCGCACCTTGATGGCCAAGTCCGTGATCGACAGCCCAATCCTCGCGTCCTTCCACTCAGCATCAAGAGTCGGGGTGATTTTCGCGCAATAAGCACTCAAGGAATCCAGGATCTTACGGGTGTTCGCTCTGATCAAATCCACGGACACTAGTGGTGCAAGCTCCGTCATCCGCTTGTCCACCTTCTCCAACTCGCTGGCTAGGGTGCTATCGAATTGAGCCTCTTTGTAATTTTTGACTGCCTCTTCAAGTCTTCCCAGGTATCGGTCAATGTCTGCTTCGCGTAACGCTTGTCCTTTGGCTTGCGCGTCGACCAACTCAATCGCTCTAATCTCTTTGCGGATGGCATCAAGTTCATCTGAGTCCTCGTTCATCGCGTTTCGGAGCCGTAGCGTTTCGCTCTCAATCGATATGGGAACTACCGGCGCGACGCGCGCGCTGTCTTCGATGCTGCTGAGGGCCTCGCATAGCGCGTCCAGTTCACCCGATGCCGACAGGGTTGGGGACACGAGTGCACCGATAGGTGTCACATTTTCTTTTTTCACCAAGCCTTTGAGCCATGTCGAGAGAGACAGGCGATCCTTCATAGTTTCTAGGGCAGAAACGTAGGCATCTGCATCTCTCTGCAGTCCGCTCAGCTGATTTAGCTTCTGGCGACCTGCGAATAGATTCGCGGCAATAATTTCTTCCCTGATCTTGAGCTCACCAATGGTGGTGATCGAGGCCTGGATTGTCTCTAGTTTCGGTTGAGCATCCCTTGAGGTTTTCATCAGAATCGCGGCAAGCTGTTCGACCGCAACAGGCCACTCCTCGGAGAGCACCGAGTCGATACCAACCAGACCATACTCACGCGCTCGGAAGTACCAGCTATTGGCTTCTCCCCGCAGCCGAGCTGACGCGTCCGCCAGTGTCTTGATTTCTGACCGAAGCTGTTTTTGTCTGCGCTCCAGATCCTTCATTTCCCAAGACGCCAGCAATGTCTGGGGCGTGACAGCACCTAGGATGAAGGGAAAGATGTCTTTCAGTTTTTCCCGGTGGCCAGTCGTGTCTGCCTTATAGAAGAGGACATCCGGATTGGCGACAATGTTCTGCGGCTGAAAGGTGAACGCCATCAGGTCTCGGAAGCTGGGCCGGTTCTTGAATCCGAATTTGACGTCTTCGCCGAAACCGATGTTGGGCAGGCCTGACAGCCGATTCAGGATCTCTTTAACGATGTTGCGATTGGAGTTTTTTCGTTCGATCCTGGCTGGGATAGAAATGCTCTGCCCCTCTAGCACGAACATATCATCGGTGCAGCGCTGGCGGCCCGGCTCGGATCTCGCGAACAGCTTCATGCCCTCATCCGTGTCCACCAGCAGTCCAAACCATGCACAAGTATTCCTGATCGTGCCTACAGGAATCGCACATTTCTCTGAGGCCAGGCAGTAGTCGATAATAGGAATGACCGCGGACTTGCCCGCCTTAGAGGAGCCGCTGATGACGTTCACAGCACCAGGTGTAAACTTCACTTCACGGTAATGGCGACCATTTTTTGGCCACAAAATCAGTTTTTCAATTTGCAGTTTCATCAAAAACCTATCCGTAGGGCGGTCTGGACTTCCTGGATGGAAAGCGCTCCACACCAACCACCAAGCTTGTCTGCGTGTTTGCCTAACTCTCTTACCGTGTCAGGGATGTTGGGCGGGTATCGCTTGGTGCTGTAATTGACGACTGCAGTGGTACAGTCGAGGGTTAACAGGCCACTGTCCAGTGCGATGCTCACGCTGCTAAGCGATGTTTGTCTCAGCGCTAGCATCCGGCGCTGGATGGATAACAATAACTCCTGTTCTTTGGAAAATTTGGCGGCGAAGAGCCGTAACCCTGAGGTTGAATTGGTCCTGCCTATGATCGTCCGTAGGGGCTCACTGAAGATTATCGGCAATACGAGAAATAGGAACGGCAGCGATGGGCCAGCGCCTGTGCATTGCCGCTTATACCCTTTGACGAACTCCCACATAAGAACCGCCCCAAGGGCAGGATTTTGCACCAAGTAAATCTCGTCGTTGAGCCGAGGAGACATTTTGAATTCAGGGGTTTCCATCCTGGCCAACCTGTTTCAAAGCCAAGCCGCATGCCTCCAGAGGGAGCCGGGCAGCCAGCGGTTATAGTATTTATTGACGGGATTCAGAAGCTTCCATCAATCTTCGAGCAGGTTCAGGTAGCGAGGATGCCAGCCAATTTTCTTCACGTTGGCGAACTCCTGATAGGTTCCGCGCACGAAGAACCTTGGGGGCTCAGTACCGTCCAGAGGCTCGGATATATCCATGCACTCCATTTTCAACAGCTGTCCTTTATCCTGTTCTGAAGCGCTGGGATAGGTCATGTTTGTCTTCTTATTCAGAAGCTCCCATTTGTTGAATAGAGTCTTGCGGAACGCCTCAAAATCCTGGTCGCACACCAGGCCTTTCTCGCCCCATCGAACCTTGTTCGTTTTGGACTGCAAGAAATCTGACACCGCTTCGAACCCATCCCCTGCCTTGTCAATGAGGTCTAGCTGACGAAGCAATGTCAAAACCAAGGGGCGGCACTCCTCGATTTCGTCTTCGGAGGGCGCAGGTACGGTATAGGTCTTCAGGAGGTTCAGGGCGCTTCGACTAACGAACGTCGACATGTAGTCTTTGAAAGCGTTGCGCGACAGCGCAGGGTATCGCCTTGCGGCGATCAGCGCATCGGAGTTGTTTTTGACCCAACCAATGGCAACGTTGCAGGCGTCTTCGAGCCTGTCATCTGGAACGGTAAGCGCGAAGAAATTCGAAATCCTGCCGATCAGATCGTCATTTCCTGTTTCGAGCTCGAAGGCCATGACAAGGTCGGCCCGCTTCGCCTCGTCGTAGTCGAGAAATTTTTCAATGTAGGGTTTGCACTGCTCGGGCTTTTCCGCCTCATAGGCATCACGGATCTCCTGCACGACTCGATCAACCAGCGTCCTCGTGTGGGCGAAGTGGAGATGGTTGGCAAACTCGCCGTCTTTCTTCTGCAGGACGTACAGACGAAAGCGGGTTTTGCTCAAGTCGATTAGGCCCGCCTCAATGACATCGATCCAATTGGCGAAAGTCTTCCATAAGTCGACAGAAAAATTGCTGATGGGGTTGGTAACCAAGCCGCTTTTTGCCTGCTCAAGTAAGCCAGAGCCGTCGGCATGGTGGACATCCGTATCATCGAAGACCTCCAGTGCGACGTAAGAGCCCTGTAGGGCGTCGCACAGGTGCAGACACATCCGGGTGGACTGCAGGGAGAACCCCAAGAAAGACCCCGGCCGGCTGGACTTAAGTTGAGGAGCCTGGGTTGGTATTGGGTTTGATTCCGAGCCAGTCACATTCATTCATCCCTGCTCTTCTATTAAATTGCGCACGTTTTGCCCAGGTCGAGCCAGGCATGGCCACCGTACGCATGCACGCGAAGCCCAGAAGACGCCAAGCTTGCCAAAAAGATCGCACATTGCCATCACTGCAGGCAGGATATTAACGTATTTGGGGCGCCGGAAAAACCGAGATAAATCCGCCAACATCATGACCTCACTTAGCCCGGACGAGTGGGGTACGCCTCTGCGGAGAAAGAGTATATTTTTACTCCATCAATTGCTTAGCGCCCGCCTTCATGGTCTTTAGGCGATTCACCAGCTGCGTTCAAAGTACGTAACACTTCTAACTCTGCTTCGCACTGTTCAAGCTGCTCCCGTAATTCCTCAACCCTCTGCTGTGTTGCTATTCCTACCGAATGGACTTCAATGGCCTCTTTTGATTTGGCTTCAATCTGATGAGTGAGCAGTTCCTTGGCACCTTCCGCACGTGCAGTAGCAGCATTGGCAATGCTCAGGTCGCCCCGCAGGGTTTCGACAGCCTCACGATGTTGCAAGGCTTCCCTGGCATGCTGGCGATTTTCAGCAATGAAGCGCTCGTTATCCCTTATCAGACGCGAGATCTCCTCTTGCTTAACCATGAGCGTCTGCTGGAGGACGGTCACCTCTTGCTGCATTTGATAGACCTGGGATTCATGGCGGCTCAGATCCTGGTCTCGCTGTTCCTTAACTGAAGCACGATAGTGTTCGAGGGCCTCCCGGGCGTGTGCATGCCTTTGATCCAAGGACTGGATCTGTCCATCCTTCTCTAGAATCCGCACCTCTAGATCAGTGCAGCTCTGGCTGAGCCTGGCGTTGCGCGTGATCTCAGCCTGCAGTGTGGACTGAGTGGTTTTGAGCTCTTCAGTTTGAGCAGCCAAGACATCTCCTTGCGCCCTGAAACGGAGCTTGAGTTCATCGAGCTCGCTCTCAAGTGCCTTGGCTCGGGAGACCAATAGCCTACGCTCATGCTCGAACTCTGCTCGTGCCTCAAGAAAAGCCTGGCTGCCCTCCTCCTGGACTTGATCCAACAAGCTTTCGACGACCCCGCGCAGCGCGGCGCTCATGCGTTCACGAGGGTTCGCTTCTGATCCTGGTGATTCCAGCTGCTTTAGATACCGAGCGATCGTGGTCTTTGAACCCGTATTTCCGATCTCTACCCGGACTGCATCAATGCTGGGATATACGCCACGCATTAGCAGGCTGTTCCGGGCCTTTTGCACCACCGCTAGGTTAACGCCGCCTCGTGCCATACGCCCTCCAGACTATTTCGTGTCATGTCACATGTCATGCAATTACATAACACGAAAAAGCCAAACCTTGCTGGAAAGTTGTCGACAACTGGCAAGCTATAATCGAGGTTTATAGCTTGTTAGCTCTAGCAGCCGGGGTAAAATGGCCTGAAAGTCGGTACAAATGGTCAGGGCGAGCCGCCGAAGGCTGGGATGGGTAAATAGGGTGGTTGAAGTGGTCAACAAGGCAGACAGATACTTGGAGGCGAGCGTTCGTCAGAACACGTCGAAGAGCTATGCTGCCGCCCTCTCCCATTTCGAAGTCACCTGGGGCGGGTTCCTGCCCACCACCACTGAGTCCGTGGTGCGTTACATCGCTGAATACGCCGACCAGCTGGCGCTGAGCACGCTGAAGCAACGCTTGGCTGCGCTCGCAAACTGGCATCAAAGCAACGGCTTCCCCGACCCCACTAAAGCCCCCAAGGTCAGGCAGTTGTTGAAAGGCATCCGGGCGGTACATCCCGTGCAGCAGAAGCAAGCAGCTCCTCTGGCGCTACTGCACCTCGAAAAAGCAGTGGCCCACCTAAAGGATGAGGTTGCTCAGGCAAGGGCCGCCGGCGACATGGTCGCCGTTCTCAAAGCGACCCGCGACATTGCCTTGCTCACCATTGGCTTTTGGAGGGGATTCCGCGGAGATGAACTAGCCAGGCTCACGATCGAGAACACGTATGCGGAGCGGTACGTCGGGATTAAGTTTTATCTGGGCTCGAGTAAAGGAGACCGTCAAAACATCGGCCGTGAGTACAAGACGCCATCGCTGAGCGAGCTCTGCCCGGTGGAGGCGTATCTGAACTGGATCGAAACTGCAGGCCTAACTCGGGGCGGAGTGTTCCGGGGAATTGATCGCTGGGGAAACATCAGCGATCGGCCTCTCGCGGCGCACAGCTTGATACCCCTCCTACGCGACACCCTAGAACGGTGTGGCTTGCCGTCGGAGATCTACAGTGCTCATTCGATCCGCCGAGGATTTGCCACCTGGGCTGCAAGCTCAGGCTGGGACATCAAAACGCTAATGGAGTACGTCGGCTGGAGTGACATGAAGTCCGCGCTGCGTTATGTCGAGCCTGCGCAGCAGTTTGGTGTGCTTATTAGAAAGCTTGAAGGCTGATCACGAGAGAGCAACCACGTGGTCGTGATCGCCCTCACGCCAATAAACACTTTTGTGTCGATCTAATGGTTGCCTGAGGAGGTTGCATGGTGAGGCTCGCGCCTGAAAACCGTAAAATGCTTCGTGAATTGTTGAAAGCTTACGATCAAAGGATGTGGTTTCTCGTTTCGTATGCTCGAGAAGCTGAACTACTGAAATATGATCCAGAGTATGCGACCACCAACGAAAGCATTCGGCGCCTTGGTGCCACAGCTCTGAGAGAGCTTCAAACTCAGATACTGGCCAACGATCTTGAGATCCCAGTCTTTGCAAAAGCAATTGAGGCAGGCGAGTTGAATCTCAAAAAGATAATCGCCCACCAACCCAGGGGTGATGTCCGGTGGCATCTCAACAACGCGCGCCACGAAGTGCTGAATGAGATGAGGAAGGATTGGGCGAATGTACGTATCACCATCCGATACATCCACCCCGATGCATGAGCAAGTGTTCGTATGCTGCCTGCGAGATGGTCAGCGATGATCAAATCGCACCCGTCGCTTGTGGCTGAATCTGCGAAACGTCTGCCCTTACCACGATCAGCAGAAGAGCTGTTGCAACCCGTTTAGGCGAAACCTTAAGCCTGCGCGGGTTGATCTCTCAAGGCGGGGTATTTCGTCGACGCATTCAGATTGCCTAACGCTGAATCTCGAATTTCACGGTTAGCACCTGAAATAAACCTTTTTTATCAATGACTTAAAGAATCGTACCCCCGTGACGATAAACCCATAGAATCATCACGTGGAGAGAAATTATATGGCCAGTAAGCTTACCCCTGAGGATCACCTTAACGATTTTGGGGGCAGGATCGCGGACGCGTTCCAATGGGTCGGTCAGCAACTGGCTAGCCAGTGGGCTCTCAGCATCCTCACGCTGGTCGCGACAGCAGGGTCTACGGTGGCAGCATTCTTCACATGGGAAGCGGCGCTTACCGCCAATAGTGTGTCTTCAGCGTCGCAGGCTTTCGCCCAAAAGGTCTACAACGACCAGATCGCGATGGGTCATCCCTCTATTTCAGTTTTGTCGGGGGAGACGACCATCTCTGCCGTCACATTGGACAGCCGTCAAGAGCAACAGCCGGAGTTTACCGCCACTGTGGTTCTGAGGAACTCTGGGCAACGTGACTCGCCTCGAGTATGGGTGACACTAGCATCCGAGTCTTCTATTGGGGAGCAGACCTCTGCAGTGCTGGTAAGCCTGCCCAAGGACATAGATGTCCCGGTGCGATTTAATCTCAACTCTCAGCCCCAAACCCGCCGCAGTGAAAGCGGGTGGTTTGCCGCGGTAATCTACGAGGATGAACGCCCTTCGCCCATGAGCGCCCCAGGCACAGCATCCGCCCCGGCGCAGATGAATTTGGTGTGTTCGAAGCCTACGGTCTATAAAATGAACACTTGGCCTAAAGACCCCAGCCAAAACTTAGCGGTACGTGTGTTCTCCTTGGGCTCGCCGGTTGTAGCTAACCCTAACCCGCAGGATCCATTTGAGCGCTCCACGGCCTCGAGAATCAAGGCAACGAGCGACCGCGTGCTTCAATCCGCTCGTGCCGAGGGGGCCTGCAACTAGGTATCGAGACATCTTTCCGTCACGGAATGAGCCCGATGAGCTACATCCCTTGCAAGATCATCACTTCTTGCAGGGGGAATCAGGCTGACCAAGATCATTCCTGACAGCCGTCGGTGCTTTTACTGGGCGTGGCGCAGTGGCATCATTGGCGCACTCACCCCCTCTCAGGATGGATATCACGTGCAAAAGTGGGTGTCGAATGGACGAAGTGCTGTTCGTTGCCAACCACGCATTCGACTGCTGAGGCGCCAAGGCTGCTGGCATGCGCAGCGCATTCATCGATCGTCGGAATCGCCCGTTCGGCGGCACTCCTCACCAACCAGACATCTGGGTCAAAGACATGAAGTCCTGGCAGATGCGATGGTTGATTATGCCTACCAGAGCCACTGAATCGAGAAGGCATGCCCCAGGGCATGCCTTTTTTGTGTTTGCTCCAAAAAATTCTAAGCTTTTTGGCCAGCTCAACAGGAATTGTACCGCCCCATTTGTTTCGTCTTGACACATGCCAGCAGATTCAAAATAGTGGCATTTCGATGGCGTTGTTCAATTGAGTATCCACCCTTCCACATATTGGTACCAGGACGTACGTATGCAGAACACACCGATGCCTCTATCCTCTGGCTCCCGTTGGTTGAGATGGGATCCCCATCTACACGCCCCAGGAACGTTATTCAACGATCAGTTCAAAGGCGATTGGGATGGTTACCTCAAGGCTCTAGAAGAGGCGACGCCCACCCTGAGCGCAATCGCGGTGACTGACTATTACCTGCTTGATACCTACCGGCAGGTGAAAGACCACAAACGTGCAGGCAGACTGCCTAACTGCGACCTTATCTTCCCCAACGTCGAACTGCGCCTCGACGCCGGCACCGCAAAGTCTTGGGTAAATGCCCACCTGCTGGTATGTCCTGATGATCCAAACCACCTTGAAGAACTTGAGCGGTTTCTGGCCTCACTGACGTTCAAGGCATTCGATGATGAGTTCCCATGTACCCCGAGCGAGATGAAACGGCTAGGCCGGAAGTCCAAGCCTGAGTTGACTGACGACCACGCGGCAACGCGTCACGGGGCGGAACGATTCAAGGTTTCCTTCCAGCAATTGAGGGAAAAGTACAAGCAAAGCCAATGGGCGCAGCAGAATCTGATTTTCGGGGTGGCTGGGAAGCAGAATGATGGTACCGCTGCGCTTCAGGACGGTGCCGATGAAGTACTTCGCCAGGAGATCGAACGCTTTGCGCATGTAATCTTCGCGTCCAATCCAAACCAGCGGGACTACTGGCTCGGTCGAAAAGGTGTTTCGGGTGAGGAGATCATCCGCAGGTACGATGGTTTAAAGCCTTGCTTGCACGGTAGCGATGCGCACCAGACATCTAAAGCAGCTGCGCCAGACGGGAAGCGTTACAGTTGGCTGAAGGGCACGGCTTCGTTTGATACCCTCCGCCAGGCGTGCATCGATCCAGAAGGCCGAGCCTTCGTAGGCGAGGAACCTCCACCCCACGGAAACTCTTCCGAAGTTCTTTCAAAGATCGAGATCAAGAACGCTCCGTGGCTCATCACCCCTAGCCTGGAACTGAACCCAGGCCTAATCGCAGTAATCGGTGCGCGAGGCTCAGGAAAGACGGCCTTAGCCGACGTGCTCGCTGCGGGCTGTGATGCTCATGGTAGTACCATCACCGGTCACTCATTTCTACGAAGAGCCGAGGAACACTTACGAGATGCTTCGGTTGAAGTCTCCTGGTGCAACGGCGACACGCACTCAACGTCGCTCGGGCAGATCGAGGTCGATGACTACGTTTATCCCCGCGCGAGGTACCTCTCTCAACAATTTGTTGAGGAACTGTGCTCCGCAGACGGTATGACTGACGGCTTGCTTATGGAGGTTGAGCGGGTCATCTATGAGTCTCACTCTACCTTGGAACGAGAAGGCGCCGTCAGTTTCACTGATTTGAGAGACCTCCGCTCGGAGCGCCATAGAGAGGGTCGTCGACGTGCTGAGGAATCATTGGAAATCCTTTCCGAACGCATCAATACGGAGCTCGAAAAGCGTAGTCTAGTGCCACAGCTGCAAACCCAAGCCCAAGAGAAAGAGGCTCTTGTGAAGCGGCTGACTGCCGACCGAAGCAGATTGGTGGCTAAAGGAGCTGAGGCGAGAGTCGAGCGTTTGGAGGCTCTCACCAAAGCCTCAGAAAAGGTGAGCGGCTACATCAGATACTACAAAACTCAAGAGCAACAGTTCCTGCTCATGCAGGATGAAATCAGAAACATCAAAGGTGTTGTTGCGCCTAACGACCTGCGAGCGATGCAATCCAAGCATGCGTCAAGCGGGATTGAGGGTGATGACTGGAGCGCGTTCTACAGGGACTTTAACGGGAACGTGGTTGAAATCCTAAGCGCCAGGCTGATTAGCGCCCGCAAGAATAGAGATGCCTGGGTCGGCACCCCTCCTCCAGTTATCGAGGACTTGAATACCCCTTACCTCGAGGATTCGGCAGAGCTTGAAAAGCAAACGCTGGCGCTGCTTGAGGCAGAAATGGGTAGACTCCAGCAGCTCGTCAGCGTGGACAAAGACACTGCCACGAGATTCAGGGAGATATCCCAGAAAATAAAGACGGAAACGGAGCTGCTCAGGGCAAGTACAGAAAAGCTCGTGGATCACCAAGGCGCAGCATCCCGCTTGGAGCAGTTGGTAGCTGAGCGCTATACGACGTACAAAGACGTCTTTTCTGCCCTTGTGTCCGAAGAAACGGTGCTCAACGAGCTCTACTCTCCCATTAAAGAGCGGCTGGACAACTCAGAGGGCACGCTCAGCAAGCTGTCCTTCATGGTTACTCGCACTGTAGACATCGACGCGTGGGCGGATGAAGGCGAAGGGCTTCTGAATCTTACTAAGAAAGGGCCATTCCGCGGCAAGGGTTCGCTCCGTGAAAAGGTGCAGGAAACCCTGTACACCCCATGGAAAACCGGCAGTGATGAAGATGTCCTGGGTGCGCTCAAGGCCTTCATGTCCAGCTTTCAAGCGCAATTGCTCGAGCATGCGCCTGTAGCATCAACAGACCTGACTGAATATCGTAAATGGACAAAAAAACTGGCGAAATGGCTATATGGAACAGATCACATATCGATCAGGTATGCCATTCACTATGATGGGATCGAGATCCAGAAACTATCCCCAGGCACTCGAGGGATAGTGCTACTCCTTCTTTATCTTTCCTTGGACGAAAATGACAGTCGCCCACTGATCATCGATCAGCCAGAGGAAAATCTTGATCCAAAGTCTATTTATAATGATTTGGTTCCATTGTTCATGGAGGCGAAAGCCACTCGTCAAGTAATCATAGTGACACACAATGCTAACTTGGTGGTCAATACCGACGCCGATCAAATAATTATTGCAGAGTGTGGGCCTCATGCGCTCGGTGAGCTTCCACCCATTACTTACACATCGGGAGGCCTAGAGGATCGAGCTATACGCGACCGAGTCTGCGAGATCTTGGAGGGTGGAGAGACCGCGTTCAAGGAACGCGCGAGAAGGCTTCGGGTAAGGCTTTCACGATGATAGCGGCGCAGTAGGTTTTCCGCCAATAAGCCGCCTGGATATCCGGGCGGCTGCACTGGATCAATTGCTTACACTGCTGTTGAGCGCTGAGGCACCTGTTGGTCTGGCACTAGAATTTCTGGAGCTACGCGTGCATCTGCCTCTTTCCAACCTCATTCGTTCCAAGCTCTCCTTCCCATTTGGCTACGACAGCGCATGCGATCGAATTGCCCACGGCATTGGTCGCAGACCTGCCCATGTCCAGGAACGTATCAATGGCCATGACTAAGAGAATGCCTTCCTCGGGCAGTCCGAAGTGAGTCAGGGTGGCCGCAATCACGATCAGCGAAGCACGCGGTACCCCTGAAATAAAACATCTCGACTGAACAACCCGTAGGAAGCGTCGCCTATGAAATAGCTATCACCACTTGGCCGCTGGCCCGCGTGGGCTTCACGTAGGGCTTCAATGGCACTCCCCCAGTTCATGACGGATAAAATGTCATGGGAGGAAAAAATCTTCATTCTTTGTCTGCCTATACCATGTGTGTAGTCCCTATAGGGGCGCGCGACCTAACCCGTAAAGTTTACTGAGTTTGCCGGCTAAGCATCCTTTTCGGCCGAATTGGGAGGATGAATGAGATGATGAGTCCCAAGCAACGTCGTTGCGAACATTAAGTCCGCCGTGTCGCGGATCAGGTACCCGCCACACGCTCGAATATTGCTCCGACCCCATCACGACTTTGGAATATCACCTGGCTAGCTGAAACTACCTTTCCGTCTCCGGAGCTTTTCGCATTGTCAGGGGGCGGGGCCAGCATCGCCGGGGTCTCAGCAACTGCCGGAGCGTTATCAGAAACCAGGTTTTCTAAGGCCTCCTCCAGCACGTCGAGCCTACAGAACGGCTGCATTGTCCAAGCACCTTGATCGCCCAAATCGACAATTCGTCGTTTGCCTGTGTACACGGAACCTAGATCATCGATATCTACTGCACTTCGCCGAGCAGCATCCATTTCGGCTCTCGCTAGCCCCAGAGGGCCACCAATGAAATGGTTGGCCATAGCGTTTAAACCTAAGAGATAGAAAGCGTTGGTGAAATTGATTTTCTGAACAGTTTTTATCGCTTTGCTGGTAGTGCTCACTCGGCTCGAATGCCCAGTGCCCGGAGGAAGAGAAGAGCCTAGAAATCGTCCGTGCGCGGTTACCAGGCCGACACCATTCGGATTTGCCAACGAGGCCGCGATAATGCGCCCCTCGGTAGCCGTGCCACCGCCAGCTAACTTTACTAGTCTGTTTGAGTAGATTTGACGCTTCCACTCATTCTTGGCGATCTGTCGCACTTCCTTCATCGTTCGAGCAGACCCCTTAGCATCGACTAAACATACGTTGCTCGAGGAAGCAAACACAAAGTCAGGCGCGGGTGCTTTGGTTTTAGCTTTGGCTGAGCCGGAAGCCTTCGACGTCGATGCTGCGGAGCTTGTGATCAAAACTGCGGGAGTTGTACAGTCCTCCCAATGACCGCACCATGCGTATCCTAGATCTTGCATCTCCAAGTAAGCCAAGGCTGCTCCGATTGTTCCTTTTATACTGGAACCAATGAAGTCTTTGGTATAATTAAAATTGTGATGAAGAAAAATCTTATTAGTAACCTTTGCGCCCGGACTGTAGAGATTAGGTGTCAGATAGCATAAAGCAGCTGCGCCCAGCGCTCGTCCAGCCAGCTGACCTCTTAGTCCAATTTTTTGCCCGAGTATTGATGCGCGGGTTGACGCATAAATAAAAAGCGTTGGATCAATAGCTAGCGGTGGCCCAGTTGGAATAACGGGTTTATCCCATGAAGCCTTCGTTCGGACTTGTTTCAATTTGTAAAGTTCGTAACGTGGAACATCCTTAATTCCGTGGAACCACATTGGGCCGTCTCCAGTCGTTTGCACATGATGATGGAGTGCGACGATATCATGGTGCCACCTCGAGCAGGATCCCTGGCAGCAGCCATGTCGCTTAGATGTTGGTAGCGAAAGCCTCGAGGATGTTATCCGGGTATGGTTTAGTTCGACGTCCCCGCTTGCCTCTTCAATTCGGCAACCTTGAAAGCGATTTCCTCTTTGACGCTCAGAGGGGGGATCTGGATTGGAGGCAAATCCTGGATGCTTTTCAACATGGCCCATGCCGCGAAGTCATGGAAAGGGTTAAGCCCCATCACATTGCCTAACGTTTCATCCGCCTGTAGCTTACTCGAGGCAATTTGCGCAAATCGGCTGACCGCAGCGTCCAGCTGCCAGTCGGAAATGAACAATAGCAGTGCCGAAAACGCCAACAGCGGTTTGACATTTTTCAGCCCATTCAAGGGGTAGTGAGCTTTCGACAATCGTCTCAACGGGCTATGGTTTGAGCACATGAATGTTGCAAGCCGGTTAGTAAGCTGGAAGTGGTTTTGCAGAACTGTAGGGTCATAGACCGATTTTCCATGGTAGTCAGTGGCCAGCTTTTCGAGGCGCTCAACCATTGCACCTGGGTACAGGCGTTTCTCCCGGATGATGTCTAGCGTAGCGCGATGGCGCTGAGAAACCTCTCGCGTTGCTGCTGCCTCGAAATTAAAACCGGGAATGCCCAGCACCTCTGTCGTCAGCTCAATAGGCACAGCATCCAAATCTTGTGACCATGAGACATGACGATGCAGTCCATCCAACCATCCAGGCAGTTTGGGATCCAGCGTAATGGTGAACTGCGACTGTAGCTTGGTCTGGAAGAACCACTCGCGCATCCGCCGAATATCCCACTGCGTGAATATCTCTAGCTGAATGCCTTTGCATACGAGCTCCCGCACAACCCTGGAGACGCCATCCTTCGCAGACGAAAACTGGACAAGGTTTTCCGGGATGAACGCAGCTGAGACATTGCCCGAAAAGTCACAGAATGGATGGTGTCCTGTTGAACTATCGCTTTGAGGGAACCGGAAGTACGCCTGCCGCACATCGTGACCATCGACCTTGGACTTTTGCTCGCCCTTACCACCTCCGC
>JGI11944J13513_1001851_pt1 | contig 15995 bp, 14 predicted proteins | sample TerdegcoTASludge_FD_13513 | JGI IMG/M metagenome (IMG submission 13513) | reverse complement strand
CTGGGGGGGCCAGACGGGTTGAGCGCCAAGAACCCCGATCCGTCGAGCTTCGAGCGGCAGATCATCCCGACCTGGACGCCGGGCCCCGTGGGGGGAGCCGAGACAAACACCAGGTCCCTGCCGTCGTTGGACACGTCGGGCCTGAAATAGTAGTTGCCTGCAGGCATGCCGATCTGGGCGAGGTCATCGCCGTCGTCCTTGATCTTGCAGATTTTGTTTCCCTTCACGAAGGCCAGCTCGCCGGCACAGCCCACCAGGAAGACGAGGCTCATCAGAGCCACCCAAACGATGCTCTTTCTCATGGTGCCTCCTTTCTCATAGACGCTGCGCGCTATGCAACGTTTGCGGCAATCGCGGTGCGAAAGGGTTGTGTGTGGCCCCGGGCACGCCTCAACGGTGATGCCCGGGAGATTGCCCCCGGCAGACTTTCTTGATGGGACTTCCTGCCGGAAGGACGCCAATGCGCGTCAGAGGGTTGATACGGGTGCTTGGATTTGTGAAGGGAGTAAACGAGTTAACGACCGATTGGTTGCGTCTGTTAAATGGGTAGCAGAAATGGTCTGCCGGCGCAAGGGTTTCTTCTCTCAGGGGACAGGCCCCGTCAGCGCTTTCCCTTCCCCTTTTCCTTGCCCTTCGCGTCGTGGCCGTTGTAGAGATCCTGGCTTCTCTTGAGGGCGTGGAATTCCTTGGAGCCGGGCTTGATGCCGAGGCTCTTGGCGATGACCCCCCATCCCTTGCCCTTCGAGGTCTTGTATTCCCGCAGCACGCGGTCATAGGGCCTGCCCGACATCTCCCCGAGCCTGAACACGATGTAGGCATCGGCCGGGCTCGCGACGTTGCCGATGACCGCCGAGATCTCGGCATCGCCGATCCGGAAGCGGGTGGCAAGCCGGGCGCGGAAGCCCGTGGGGTCGGCCTGGGCCTGGATGTTGAAGTCGTTCACCCAGGCGAAATCCTGCGCCGCCTGCGCGGATGCGGCAAGCAGCAGGATCAGGGACAGTGCCAGGACAATCGTTCGTTTCATGGTTCCCTCCCGTGGAGATGATGGATCCGGGCTCGGCGCCCCGGCGCCGATCATGGGTCGTTTATAGCCCTTCCTTCACACTTTGTAAATTGCCCCCCTCTGGATCCCCATGATCTCGCGGGCAAGCTCCCTCTCGAGCTCCCTGTCCATGTGCGTGAAGCGGACGGCGACGAACTCGATGCCGTCGCAGCGCGCATCCGACGGGGTCCAGACCCGTCTGACCACGGCGGGGATGGCGTGCCGCTTCCCGTCGCCGTCCCTGTAGGTCACCTCGACGGTGCGGTTGTGCTCGAAGGGTTTCTCGATGCCGTGGCTGAAGAGAGCCCCGCCGATGGAGATGTCGATGAGGTTCACCGCCCGGGAGTCGACCTCGATGCGCGTCGACCACTCGGAGCCGGGCCTCACCCGGTAGTGCATGCGCAGGTTGTACGACTCGAGGTCCGAGGTCTTGCGGATGACGAGGGCCGGGACCGTCCGGGAGGAGTTCAGGGGGTATTCGCGGATGATCTCCTCGAGCTTTCCCGTAAACCCCCGGCGATGGAGCTGATCGCCCTTCCGGTTCAGACGGGTCACGCGCGCATCTTTCCCGACATCGGAGAGCCGGACGGGAGGGGTCGTCTGGGAAAGGATGAACCGGTCCCCCTCGACGTCGTGGACGATCGCCCTGCGGACGTCGATCTTCTCTTTCAGCTCATCCAGTTCGAGGATGATCTCTACGTTGGAGCCGGGACCGATGTTCATGACCGTCGACGGGGCGGCATGCCCCCGCAGGTTAGATCGAAAAATTCAGCAAAACCTTTACCATCCATTCCCCTGCAAGAAACGTCCCAGACCTTTCCGGGGGCGGGCGGTCAAACCCTTGGTTTTCCATGCCGATCTGCTCTATAGTGGATCATCGACAAGGAAAGGAGGGCACGGGATGAGTCGAATCCGGAAATGTGGAATCTTCGGGATTGCGGCAGCGCTGCTCCTGGCTCTGACGGCCTGCGCCACGGCGCCGCAGCTGGGGGGTCAGTCGACCGCGAAAGAGCAGGTGTTGAGGGTCTCGCACCAGGAAGCATACCCCCAGGTCGCGGCGGGGAAGGCGCTCCTGGTGTGCGCCTATGAGAACGAGAAGACCTGCAGCACGATCATGCTGGAGAGAGCGATCACCTGAAGGAATTCCAGGGCCGGCTGGCAGGGCTGAAAAAGGACCAGCCCATCATTTTCTATTGCGCCTGACCCAATGAGCATACTTCTGCCGGTCTGGCAGAAAAATACCTGGGAATGGGATATACCAACATCAAGGCTCTCGGCGGCGGCGTCGAGGCCTGGAAGAAGGCAGGATACAAGGTCATCGCGAAGTAGTGAGCGTCCCTTAGACAGAAATCGTGCACCAGGATGACAGGGGGTCGGCCTTCATCGGGCCGGCCCCTTTCCATTTTCCTTCGCGGGCCCGATCGAGGGGCATCTGCCTCTGTTTACACCGTTGCCTCAGCGGGTTTCGCTCGAGTTCGACACGACGGCGCCGTCGGGGAAGGTCACGACGCAGTCCGCCACGCGCCTGACCTGATCGAGGTAATGAGAGACAACCAGCACGGTGAACCGCTGCTTCAGGGCCACCAGCAGCGTTTCGATGATCTCCGTCGCCGCTGCGTCCAGCGAGGAAGTCGGCTCGTCCATGAGCAGCACCTCGGGCTCCAGGACGAGCGCCCGTGCGATACAGAGCCGCTGCTGCTGGCCTCCCGAAAGGGTGCGGGCATCGTCATCAAGCCGGTCTTTGACCTCGTCCCAGAGGTAGGCCATCTGCAGGGCCTGCTCGATCCGGTCCTGCAGGAGCCGCCGATCGCGGTTCCCGGCCAGTTTGAGGGGAAAGGCCACGTTCTTCCGGATGCTCATCGGCAACGGGTTGGGGGTCTGAAAGACGAGCCCCACGCGCCTTCGCAGTTCGGTCACGGGGTAGCTCCCCTCGTAGATGTCCCGCCAGAGGCCGCCCAGGCTCATCTCCACCGTGCCGCTCATTCGCGCATCGGGGATATTCTCCCACAGCCGGTTCAGGGTGTAGAGAAAGGTGGACTTGCCCGTTCCCGAGGGGCCCACCAGGGCGGTGATCGCATTCCGTTCGAAGCGGACGTTCAGGTTCGTGAGGATGCGGCGGTCGCGATAGAAGAAATCGAGACCCGTCACCTTGATTTTCACCTGTTCATCGTTCATGGCGCAACTCACGGGCGATAGAGTGCCAGATAGGTCAGTCGTTTCTTGATGAGGAAGGCCGCGAAAAACAGCATCGTGCAGAGCAGCAGCAAAATCAGCGAGGCCCCGTAGCCCCGGAGAAGCTCTTCGGGGCCGGCGTACTGGGAAGAGATGTAGTAGATGTAGAAGGGTAGGGCCTCGTAGGGGCCGAGCAGGGACGTGGGCACCCCGGCTGTGACCACGACCCCCGTGAGCATGATGACCGCCGTGTCCTCGGCGCAGCGCCCGATCGCGAGGATGAGGCCGCTGAGCATCCCGGAAAGGGACTGGGGGATCAGCACGTGGAAGAGGTTCTGGGGCTTCGTCGCTCCAAGGGCCAGAGCCGTCAGGCGGGTCTCGCCGGGAATCCCTTCGAGTGCCGCCTGGGTCGTTCGGATGATGTAGGGCAGCACGAGAAAGGCCAGGGCCAGCGCCGAGATGAGCAGGCACGGTTGGATGCGGTTCGAGAAGTGTTTGTGCAGGAAAATCGCCAGCGCAAACCCGAAGAGGCCCACCAGGATCGACGGGATGCCGGCCAGGACGTCGAATACCAGGTTGAAGAGATTCTTGACCCGGGCACCGGCGTATTCGGCCATGTAGATGCCCGTCGCGACACCCAGCGGAACGGCCAGGACGATGGAGAGGCAGACCAGCAGAAACGTGCCGACCATGGCGGGAAAGAGCCCGTCAAAGACGCGCTGCTGGAGCAGAAGCGCCTGGAGCGGCGGCGTTTCGCCGAACAGCAGCTTCACATCGATCACGCCGGCCCCCTGGTGGGCGAGGTAGGCGACCAGGAGGAAGAAGATGCCGGACAGGATGAGCCCGCAGGCCCAGGAAACCCCGATGAGTGCATTCTCCCGGAAGCGGTTCATGGCCTCTCCCCGCTTTCCGGCATGGCCAGACGGCGCACCAGCACGGTGATGACCGTGATGAACAGGTAGAGGATCAGCCCGCAAGCGAAGATGGACCGAAACTCCGGGCTCTCGTAGTCTGCGGCGATCACCAGGGCGATGTGGGCCGTCAGCGTCCTTACCGAGTCGAGCACCGAGCCGGGGACCTGGACCGCATTCCCCGCGAGCATCAGCGCGATGAGCGTATCCCCCGCGGCACGGCCGAAGGCGAGGATGACCCCGACCAGGATCCCCCTCCGGGCGGCGGGCAGCACGACGTAAAGAAGCTTCTGGGCGCGGTCCGCGCCGAGGGCGTCGGCTGCGGCCAGGTGGCTGCGGGGGACCCTTTCGAAGCTGTCCTGGAAGAAGAGGATCATCGTCGGGGCGATCAGCACGCTCAGCATCAGCGCCCCCGTCAGCAGGCACATGCCCGACCCGGTTTGAAAGAATTCCCGGATGAGGGGCACCAGCACGAAGATGCCGACAAAGCCGTAGACCACGGTGGGCACGCCGGTCATCAATTGGACGATCCGGCGCAAGAGCGTCCCCGGCGGCCTCTGACCGTAGAGGCCGATCAGGCAGGCGCAACCGAGACTCAGCGGAAACGCCAAAAGCAGGCTCAGGGAGGAAATCCCCGCCGTGGTGACCAGCAGCGGATAAATGCCGTAGAGTCCCTTGCCGGGCTCCCAGTGCTGGGTCAGGAGGCTGAACAGCCCTCCACCGCGCAGAAGGGGGAGGGCCATGACCAGCATGAACCCGAGGATCAGCACGGTCACGGACGCACTGACGGCGGCGGAGACGAGCAGGATCCTCTCCGTCGCCCTTTCGCTCGGCCCTATCATGGATGGGGAATGAACCCCTTTTCCTGAACGATGGCCCGGCCCTCCGGCGAGAACAGGTAGTCGATGAACTTCCGGGTCAGGCCGGTCGGCGCGCCCTTCGTGTTGCTGTAGAGCCCCCTGGCGATCTTGAATTGGCCGTTCCTGACGGTCTGAACGGTCGGGACGACGCCGTCGAAAGCCACCGGCGCGACGGACGCGTCGATATGCCCCACGGAGACGTAGCCGATGCCGTAGGGATCCTGTGAGACGGCCGACTTCATCGCGCCGTTGGACACCACGACGTTGGCCTTGGCGGCGATGGGGCCTTTCTTGAGGGCCTTTTCCCAGAACACCTCGCGGGTGCCGCTGGCCTCGTCACGGGTGTAGAGGTTGATGGGCCGGTCTTCGCCGCCCAGCGCTTTCCAGTTGCCGATCGCGCCCGCGTAGATACCCGCGACCTGGGCCTGGCTGAGCGCCTTCACGGGATTTCTGGGGTGCACCACCACCGCCACGCCGTCGAGCGCCCACATGTGCGGCTTGAGGCCGTAGCGTGCGATCTCGTCTTCTGTCGGAGCCCGCCCGCTGTTGCCGATCTGCACGAGGCCTTCGCCGACCTGCTTGATCCCGACCCCCGAGCCGCCGGCGGCGATGCTGATCTGGATTGCCGGGTAGGCGCTCATGATCCTCTGCGCCGCTTCCTTCATGACGGGGATGTGGGCCGTTCCCCCGGAAATCTTCAGGACACCCTTCTCTCCCTTGAAGGCGTCGAGATCTCCCGCAACGCCGGTTGTGGATGTGAAAGCTAGAACACAGGCAGCCGTGAACAGCAGAAACAAGATCTTTTTCATGTCGGACACCTCCGCCCTGTGAAGTTGAGTCTTTCGTTTTTCGGCGTGCGGCGAATTATAGAGCATCCCCCCCGGTAGTCAAATGCATTATTGTTATAGCAAATACATAATATGCCTTTACTTTATAACCGGGGCGGTCCCGATTTTCGCCCGCTGCTCTCGTGCGGGTTTCCCGTTGCGCCTTTCCGTTTGCATTCAAGGGCCCGATCGTCAATAATCTTTCCGTCGTGCAGGAAAGGCGAAGGGGGCCATGAGAAAAGGTTACGATTACGACCTGATCGTCATCGGCGCGGGCATCGCCGGGATGGTCTCCGCCGTGACGGCCGCGAGCCTGGGCAAGCGCGTGGCCGTCGTCGAGAAATCGAGGGTCGGCGGAAGCTGCACGAACACGACCTGCATCCCGAGCAAGGCCCTGATCCGGCTGGGCCACGCAAGCCGCGAGATGGCGCACCTCGAGCGCCTGGGCCTGCTACGCCTGCCCGCGGGCGGCCTGGAGGGCGCGCGGATCATGCCCCGCATCCGCGACATCGTCCGGACGGCCTACGAGAAGGACCTCCCGGAGACCTTCGAGCGGATCGGCATCCGCATCGTCCCGGCGCAGGCAGCGTTTCTCGATCCGCACCGGATCCGCGCGGGCGAAGAGACCCTCTCGGCGAAGAAGTTCATCATCGCCGCGGGCACGACCCCCCTCATCCCCGATATCCCGGGACTTGCCGCCGTCGACTTTCTCACCAACGAAACCCTCTACCGGCTGGAGACCCTGCCCCGGTCGCTCGTCATCCTGGGCGGCGGCGTGGACGGCCTGGAGTACGCCTCGGCCTTCGGGCGTTTGGGCGTGGAGACCACCGTCGTGGAGATGGCCTCTCGTCTTCTTCCGTCGGCCGACGGCGATCTGGTCGACCGGCTGCTCGCGACGCTGCGGGCAGACGGCATCCGCCTGCTTGCCGGGACGAGGGCCGTGGGGGTCGACGGCAGACCCGGCGGCATTGCCGTCGCCCTGGAAAGGCAGGATGGGGTGCGGGAGGAGGTCGAGGCCGAGCGCGTGCTCGTCGCCGTGGGGCGCAAGCCCGACCTCGAGGGGCTTTCCCTCGATAAGGCGGGCGTCGAGTTCAACGCCCGGGGCATCGTCACGGACCGCCGGCTGCGCACCTCGGCATCCCACATTTACGCCTGCGGCGACATCGCCGGGCCCTACCTGCTCGCCTCGACGGCCGAGGCCCACGGGATCGTGGCGGCCACCAACGCCTGCCTTCCCGTCAAGCGCAGCGTCGATTACCGCAACAACGTCACCGTCGTCTTCACCGAGCCGCCGCTGGCCTGGGTGGGCCTGACGGAGGATGAGGCGCGCAGGAGAGGCGGCCGCGGCCTTCGCGTCTACCGCTTTCCCTACGAGACGATGCGCCGCGCGCTCGTCGACGGCACGAGGACGGGGATGGCCAAGTTTCTCTGCGACCGCCGGGGGCGCATCGCGGGAGCGCACATCCTGGGGGAGGCCGCGGCCGAGGTCATCCACGAGGCGGCGCTCATCCGTGCGATGAAGAAGCCCCTTCACGCGTTCCATGCCCTGACCCACGCCTACCCGACCTACGCCCAGGCGCTCGTGGGGCGGGCAAGCCAGCTGGCCTATCTCGACCGGATGGCGGAGAACCCCTTCGTGAGTCTCGCCCTGCACGCGCTGCCCGGCTACGCCCACCGCATCCGTCTGGCGCGGGAGCGCCTCGCCGAGACGCACACCCTTGCGCCCACGGAGTTTTCGAGCGAGGCGCGGCCCGCCGGGCAGGGGGAATGCGTCGTCGAGCCCCGCGAGGCCGCAGCGGGTGTTCTCATTCTCGATGTCCGGGGCGTCCTCGATGCGTCCTGCGAGGAGCCGCTGCGAAAGGCCTTCGAAGAGGGCCTCAGGCGATCGGCTCGCCTCCTCCTGAACCTCTCGGCCCTTTCGCACATGGATCCGGAGGGGGCGGGGGCGCTCGTCGCAAACGCCGTCCGCGCCAGGGCCGGGGGGGCCGGGGTCGCGGTCTGCGGCCTCACGGCCGCGCTGCGCGACGTCTTCCGCCTGACGAGGCTCGACGAGATCGTGACCGTATTCGAAAGCGAGGGACAGGCGATCGCGGCGAAGGGCTTTCCCGCCGGTCGGCCCGCCTTTTCACCGCCCTATGAAGGCCCGCTCCAGCCCGGCTGGGCGCGTTCCGTCGAGCGGCTCTCGGCGGGCCTCATCCCCGACGAGGCGATGGAGATCAACGTCAGCGGCCGGGAGCTTGCCGGTCCCGTCCGGGGCTTCGGGCAGCTCCGGGACAAACGCTACCGCCTGCGCATCCAAGGCAAGGCCCCGGAGCCCCGTGAGATCGTCACGCTGTGGAAGGCGGAATTCCCCGATTTCTGGCCGGGAGGCAACCGCTTTTTCGCCTCCGGCGGGGCGCCGATCGCGCCCGGCACGGTGGCCGTCCTGAACCTGCGCCTGCCGGGCGGGCTCGTGGTCGCCACGGGCCTCATGGTCCTCTACGTCGCCGACACCGCCTTCAGCTTCATCAGCATCGAGGGACACGTCATCGCGGGCTGGATCACCTTCAGCAGCTTCCGCGAGGGCGACGCCGTGGTCGTGCAGGTGCACCCGCTCTTCAGGCCCGGCGACCCGCTCATGGAGCTCTCCTTCCGCATCGGCGCGGGCGGCCAGGAGGACCGCTTCTGGCATACCACGCTCGGCAACCTCGCCGCGAGGCTCGGCGTGCGGGGAACCGTCGAGCAGCGGGACACGCTGGTCGACGGCAGGTTCCAGTGGGGAGAGGCGGGCAACATGCTGCTCAGCGCGCCCGTGCTCTCCAGCCTCTATATGCCCTTTTACCTGCTGAAAAGGGCGCTGCGCCCCTGACGCCGGCATTTCCCTCTCCCTCGAGGGACAGGCTCTGCGCGCGGGAGAAAAAGGTCAACCGCCCGTGTCCTTTGCTCGAGATCATTACGATGCCGTCGTCGTGGGAGCGGGGCCCAACGGGCTGGCCGCGGCCATCACGCTCTCGAGGCGGTTTCGGCACGTTCTGCTCGTCGAGGCGAGCGAGACGATCGGGGGCGGTGCGCGCTCGGCGGAGCTCACGCTTCCCGGCTTCGTCCACGACATCTGTTCCGCCGTCCAGCCTCTGGCCCTCTCGTCGCCCTTCTTCCGGCAGCTCGGGCTCGAGCGCTTCGGCCTCGAGTGGGTCCATCCCGAGATCCCCCTCGCCCACCCCTTCGAGGACGGAACAGCGCTGTGCCTGCACCGGTCGCTCGGCGCGACGGCCGACGGTCTCGGCCCCGACGGCGGCGCCTGGCGCGCGCTCGTCGGCCCCTTCGCGGGGAGCCACGAGAAGCTCCTGGCCGACATTCTCAAGCCCCTGCCGATCCCCGCACACCCGCTCCTCATGGCCCGTTTCGGCCTCAAGGCCCTGCGGACGGCCCGGGGCCTCGCGGAGGCGTCGTTCCGGGACGCGCGGACGCGCGCCCTCTTCGCGGGGCTTGCGGCCCACGCCATGATCCCCCTGGAGAAGCCCGCGACGGCGGCCTTCGGCATCCTGCTCGCCCTGCTCGCCCACGGCGTGGGCTGGCCCGTCGTCAGGGGGGGCTCCCAGAGACTCGCCGACGCGCTGGCAGCCTGTTTCACGGAGAGCGGGGGGGAGATCCGGACGGGCGTCGAGGTGCGATCGATGGGCGACCTGCCGCGGGCCGGGCGCTATGTCTTCAACGTGACGCCGCGGCAGCTCCTGGCGATCGGGGGGCTCAACCTCTCCGAGGGCTACCGCGCGAAGCTTGCCCGGTTCCGCTACGGCCCCGGCGTCTGCAAGGCCGACTGGGCCCTGGCGGGGCCCATCCCGTGGAAGGCCGACGCGTGCAAAAGGACGGGCACCGTGCACCTGGGGGAATCCCTCGAGGAAATCTCCGCCTCGATCCGACACGCCCACGAGGGGAGGACCTGCCGCGCGCCCTACGTGGTCCTCGCCCAGCAGAGCCTCTGCGACCCGACGCGGGCGCCGGCGGGCCGCCACACCGCCTGGGCCTACTGCCACGTCCCGCACGGGTCGCCGGAGGACATGACGCCGGTCATCGAGGAGCGGATCGAGCGCCACGCGCCCGGCTTCCGGTCGCTCATCCTGGCGCGCAGCAGCATGCCCGCCCCGGCGATGGAGCGCCACAACGCGAATTACGTCGGCGGCGACATCAACGGCGGCGTGCAGGACCTGCGCCAGCTCTACAGCCGCCCGGTCCTCTCGCTCTTTCCCTACCGGACCTCGCGCGGCGACGTCTACCTCTGCTCCTCCTCCACGCCGCCCGGCGGGGGCGTCCACGGCCTCTGCGGCTACTACGCGGCCAGGGGCGTCTGACGAGCGGGCGCCGGGCGGAAGGCCCCCACTTTGACGTTGACACCCTGCGGGGCGCCTTTTTATACTTTCTCAGCTTTGAAGGGCTGCACGGCCTGTTCGCTCCCGTTCCACGATCCGCATGCGGGGAGGGCCCTGAATGTACCGCATCGCCTTGAAAATGCTCATGGGGGATCGCGGCAAGTACCTGGGCCTCATCATGGGGCTCACCTTCGCGGCCCTGCTCATCACCCAGCAGTCCTCCATCTTCGTGGGCCTCATGACCCGCACCTACAGCTTCATCAACGACCTCTCCCAGCCCGACATCTGGGTCATGGACCCCAAGGTGCAGTTCATCGACGACGTCAAGCCGCTGCAGGACACCGAGCTTTTCCGGGTGCGCGGCATCGCCGGCGTCGAGTGGGCCGTGCCCCTTTACAAGGGGCTCCTCAAGGCGCGCCTCGAGGACGGCAACTTCCAGATCGTCAACCTGCTGGGCCTCGACGACGCGACCCTCATCGGGGGGCCGCCCGTCATGCTCGAGGGCAGCCTCGCGGATCTGCGCCGGCAGGACGCGATCATCGTCAACGACGTGGGGGCGTCGACGCGGCTCGCCAAGAAGCCGAAGGAGCCCGGCGGGAAGCCGATCCCCCTCCAGGTGGGGGACGTCCTGGAGATCAACGACCGGCGCGCCGTGGTGGTGGGCATCTGCCGGGTGCTGCGCACCTTCCAGTCCCAGCCCGTGGTCTATACGACCTACAGCCGGGCCACGACCTTCGCCCCGCGGGAGCGCAAGCTCCTGTCCTTCGTGCTCGTCAAGGCGGCCGGCGGCGTCGACCCGCAGGAGCTGACCGGGCGGATCGCGCGGGGCACCGGGCTTGCGGCCTACACGGCGCAGGAGTTCAAGGACCTGACGTTCAACTACTACATGAAGAGCACGGGGATCCCCATCAATTTCGGGATCGCCGTCATGCTGGGATTCCTGATCGGCACGGCCATCGCGGGCCAGACCTTTTACAACTTCACCCTCGAGAACCTGCGCTACTTCGGCACCCTGAAGGCCATGGGCACGTCCAACGCGGTCCTGCTGCGGATGATCGTCCTGCAGGCCCTCGTCGTGGGGGCCCTGGGGTACGGGCTCGGGGTGGGCGCCGCCGCCCTGTTCGGGTATGTGATGCGGGGCACGGAGCTCTCCTTCCGGCTCGTCCCCGAGATCCTCGTTCTTGCGGGGGCCGCCATTGCCGTCATCGTCACCTTCTCGGCCCTGCTGAGCATCCGCAGGGTCATGAGGCTCGAGCCGGCCATCGTGTTCAAGGTGTAGGGGGATCATGTCGAACAACGGAACGGCCGTTTCCCTCCGGGGCGTCACCAAGTTCTACGGGACGGGCACGTCGCGGGTCCAGGCCCTGCGCGGCGTCGACCTGGATGTGCGTCCCGGGGAGCTGCTCATGCTCGTGGGGCCCTCGGGCTGCGGCAAGACGACCCTCATCTCCGTCGTGGCCGCCATCCTCGATCACGACGACGGAGAGATCGTCGTGTTCGACCGGGACCTCCGGTCCATGAGCGCGGCGGAGAAGACGCGTTTCCGCGGCGCCAACATCGGCTTCGTGTTCCAGGCCTACAACCTCATCCCCACGATCAGCGTCACGGAGAACGTCGCCATCCCGCTGTTGATCCTCGGCAGCCGCCGGGCCGATGCCATGGCGAGGGCCGCGGAAATGCTTTCGGCCGTCGGGCTCGGGGACAAGCTGGAGGTCTTTCCCGCACAGCTCTCCGGCGGGCAGCAGCAGCGGGTGGCCATCGCGCGGGCCCTGGTCAACAACCCGCGGCTGATCGTCTGCGACGAGCCCACGAGCGCCCTCGACGCCGACACGGGCCGGCTCGTGATGGACGTCCTGAGGAAAAACGCCCTCTCCGAGGACCGGGCCCTCATCATCGTGACCCACGACAACCGGATCTTCAGCTTCGCGGACCGCATCGCCCGGATGGACGACGGCAGGATCATCCTCGTCGAACCCCAGGTGGCGACATCCTAGGAGGCCCTATGCTCAGAAAGTACATGATTCCCGTCCTGGCGCTCATCGGCGTCCTCTTCGCGATGTGGATGGTGCGCCAGGGCTCAAGGCCCGTCATCCACGCCGAGCCGGTGGCCGACCCCCCGCGGGTCGAATTCGCCAACCGCATCTCCGGCGCCGGCATCGTGGAGGCCAGCACGCGGAACATCTCCGTGGGCGCCCACATCCCGGGCATCGTCGCGCGGGTCCACGTCAAGGTGGGCGAGCGCGTCGGGGCCGGCAGCCCCCTTTTCTCGATCGACGACCGCGCAAGGCGCGCCGACCTCGCCGTGCGAGAGACGCGGGTGCGGGAGGCGGAAGCCAACCTCCAGGATCTTCGGGCCCAGCTCGAAATCGCCGAAAAGGTCAAGGACCCGCGGGCGATCAGCGCGGAGGACCTCAACAAGCGCCGCTTCGCCGTCCAGGCGGCCGAGGCCCGACTGGCCAATGCCGCGGCGGAGGTCAGGGCGGCGCAGGTCGACCTCGACCTGATGACCGTGCGGGCGCCCGTGGACGGTGCGGTCCTCCAGGTCAACGTCCGGCCCGGCGAGTATGCCGCCAGCGGCGTGACGGCCCAGCCGCTTGTGCTCCTGGGCAGCCTGGAGAGGCTCCATGTCCGCGTGGACATCGACGAGAACGACGCCTGGCGCTTCACCGAGAAGGCCCGGGCGGTGGCCTACGTGCGCGGCAACCCGAACCTGAAGACGGACCTGCGCTTCGAATACGTCGAAAACTACGTGATTCCCAAGCGCTCGCTCACCGGCGAGAGTACCGAGAGGGTCGACACGCGCGTCATGCAGGTCGTCTACAGCTTCAGCCGCTCGGACCTGCCGGTGTTCCCGGGGCAGCTGATGGATGTCTACATCGAGGACCGCTCGGCCGCGCCGAAGGCGGCCTCCGGGGGGACGAAGAAGCCGTGAAGCGATGCCTGCTGACGATAGCGGTTCTCGCGGCGGCCCTGTCGGGATGCTGGGCCGCGGGGCCCGATTACCGAAGAGAGGACCCCGCCGTGCCGGCGCGCTTCTCCTCCCTCGAAGAGGCGGCCCCGGCCGCACCGGGCGCCATACTCGACACGTGGTGGAAGGTCTTCGACGATCCCCTGCTGGATTCCCTCATGGGGCGCCTCGTGTCGAGCAACCTTGACCTGCGCATCGCGGCGGCGCGGCTGATGCAGGCGCGGGCCCTGGCGGGCGTGGCCTCTTCGGCCTTCCTGCCCGAAGGCGGCCTCACCGGGGAATACCAGCGGATCCGCCGTGACGAGGCGGCCGTGCTGGGCGCGGCGGCGACAGCGGCCAGGGGCCGGGAACAGGACTTCTGGCTTGCGGGCTTCGATGCCGCGTGGGAGATCGACGTCTTCGGCGGCATCCGCCGTCAGGCGGAGGCGGCCGATGCGGACCTCGCCGCCTCCGGCGAGGCGCTGCGTGATGCCCTCGTCTCGCTGCGGGGGGAGCTGGCGCGGAATTACTTCGAGCTCCGGGGGCTGCAGCTGCGGATGGAGATTGCCCGGCAGGAGGCGGGGATTCGCAGGGACAACGTGGAGATCACCCGGGAGAGGGCCCGGGCGGGCCTCGCGAGCGAGCTCGACTACGCGAGGGCCTCGGGGGAGCTGGCCAGCGCCGAGGCCCGCATCCCCGCGCTCGAGCGAGCCCTGAAGGCCGCCGTGTTCCGGATCGGCGTCCTGCTGGGGCAGGAACCCGCAGGCCTGGAGGCGGAGCTTCGCGCGGCGGGCGCCCTTCCCGCTGCGCCGCCGGATCTGCCCGTGGGGCTGCCCTCGGAGCTGCTGCGGCGCCGACCCGACATCCGAAAGGCCGAGCGCGAGCTGGCGGCGGCGACGGCCCGCATCGGGGTGTCGACGGCCGATCTCTTCCCCCGGTTCTCCCTCACGGGGGCCTTCGGCTGGCAGGCCGGCGAAAGCAGGCTCCTGTTCCGCGACGAGAGCAACTTCTGGGCGATCGGCCCCACCCTGCGGTGGCCCATCCTCAACTTCCGCCGCATCCTCTCGCAGATCGACGTGAGCAAGGCGGTGCGCGAGGAGGCGCTGGCCCGTTACGAGCGATCGGTCCTGACCGCCCTCGAGGAGGTCGAAAACGCCCTGACGGCCCTGTCTCGCGAGAAGGCCCGCAGCGTGTCCCTTATCGGGGCCGTGGAAGCCAACAACCTGGCCGTGAAGCTCGCCATGGACCGGTACCTGGCGGGCGTGCAGAGCTACCTGGCCGTCACGGATGCCCAGGCGGCCCTCTACGCGGCGGAGGACCAGCTGGCGCAGAGCCGGCAGGCCCAGTCCCAGGCGCTCGTGGCCCTCTACAAGGCCCTCGGGGGCGGCTGGGAGGAAAACGCGTCCTCACCGGCAGCCGGTGAGGAATAGCCGGGACCCGGTTGACCGGTGAAGATCGGGATCGACGACGGGAGGGTTCGGTCGATGGACAGGATTCCCTGCGTGGGCGAAGCCGCCCCGGATTTCAAGGCCGCTGCGCTTCATGGCGGCAGGCAGGTCGAGATCATGCTCTCAAGCTTTCGGGGGCAATGGGTCGTGCTGATCTTCATCCCCGGGGACTTCACCTGCGTGTGCCCGACGGAGATCGCCGCCGCGGCCGTGAAGTACCCTGCATTCCGGGAACTCGGCGCGGAGGTGCTGGCGGTGAGCACCGACCCCGTGGAGGCCCACCGGGATTTCCAGGAAAAGGAGCTTGTCCGCGTCGTGAGCGGCGGGGCCCTGTTTCCCCTCGTCTCGGACCCGACGGGTGCCGTCGGCTCCCTTTACGGGCTCTACGACGCCGGGCGGAAGACCGAGCGGCGGGGCCACTTCCTCATCGATCCCGACGGGGTCATCCAGTCCCTCGAGGTGCTGGCCGCCCCGCTGGGGCGGAGCATGGCGGAGATCCTGCGCCAGCTGCGGGCCCTGAGGGAGCACCGTGCGACGGGGCGCATGACGCCCTGCGGCTGGGAACCCGGCAAGCCGACCCTGCCTCCCGTGGACGAATCGGGCGCCCCCGCGAGGCCCTGGGAGCAGTGGAAGCCGCGCGAGGCGTTCTGAGCCGCACAGCCGCCCGCGTCGGGGCAGTGCCCCTCAGGGCCCGATCTCTCGGTCTCGTGTCGACGTTTTTTTCAAACCCCACGTCCCGTAAAGGAGGTGTCCCATGCAGTTCAAATACGGCGCGCGATTTGCCCTGGCGGTTGCAGGCCACGGCTGCATCCGTTACGAGAACCGGCGCTACGGCATCAACCTGGGGTGGTCGAGCGACGCCCCGTTTCCGGAATGGGAATTCCGGCGCGCGGGTGTCTCGGGAAACGTGGACCCGAAGTTCCCCCTGGCCCTTTACAACCGGGTTGCCGATGATTGTGTCGTCTGCGCCGAGCGGTCCTACGGCATCAGCCTCCGCTGGGCCCGTGACGCCCGGCGTGCCGATCCCCATGAATGGGTCGTCGAGGGCGACTTTCCCGTTTTTCGCCTGAAGAATCTCGCCGCCGCCCGGAGAGGTGACGCCTACCTGCTCTACGGAGAACAGCGCTACGGCATCAACCTGGTCTGGGGTCGGCGGCCGGCGGGGGGCAATTTCTTCCTCGAGCCGCTCGCCGAGCCCGCCCTGCCGGACGCGGGGGATTATGTGCCGGGCGAGGCGTCGATCAGCACCCGGCGCCCGCAGACGTGGGCCGTGGAGTGGGACGGACGGGAGGGGCTCGATTTCGAGGCCTACGCGACCCCGATCCGGTCGCCCTATATCCAGAACGTGACCTGCGACGCCGCGACCGTCCTCTGGCGGGTGGGGATCCCGAAGGGATGGGACCCGCGGGCCTGGGCGGGCAGGCTCCAGGCCCGTGCCTGGG
>JGI11944J13513_1001837_pt1 | contig 16076 bp, 14 predicted proteins | sample TerdegcoTASludge_FD_13513 | JGI IMG/M metagenome (IMG submission 13513) | reverse complement strand
TCATAGTGGACTCAGCCCCTCCCATGTATTCGGTCATGTATGAGGCAAATTCCTCCGGTGGAAGGCGTTTTAAGTTAATCGGATTGCCATCATAAAAGCCCAGATATTTCTGGTAGGTCGCTTTGACTCCCATGTAGATCTGGCCATAAAATCCGTAAGTGTACCAGAATTCCCTGAGAGATTCGGGAGGTTCAATCATACTCGCGATCTCATCCATGGTATATCCTTTGTTGATGAGATTCAGGGTTTGGTCGTTGATGTATTTGTATAAATCCCTCTGGTTTTCGAGGAGTTCTATAACTTTATCATTCCCGAATCTGGGCCAGTGATGGGAACAGAAGACCACCTCAGCTTGATCTCCGTATAACTGCCTGGCTTCATCAAGAGCATTTGCCCAGGCGAGCGGATCCCTGACCTGTGCTCCACGGAGTGTCAGAACATTATGGAGCGTTGCCGTGCAGTCTTCTGCCATCAGGAGGGCTTTTTTCTGGGGGAACCATATGTCAAGTTCTACCGGTGCTTCGGTATTTGTTGTCAGATGGAATTCCATGTCTATTCCATCAATGGAGACCTTCTGTCCGGTATGGGTGATATCAATGGTAGGAGCGATGAGTGAAGCAACTCCAACAGATGGACTTTTCCCAAGACCTATATCGACATTCCCTTTTGCATCCTTTGGAAGCTGAATACCGTACTGGTAGGTCGCTCTTCGTTGCATGGCATTGCCTGCATATACATTTTCACTGAGAGCATGCTCCATAAAATGCTCGGGTGCGATGATCTGGACATCACCCGTCTTTACTTCCTCCTCGGTAATGACTCCCTTTACGCCCTGGTAGTGATCAGCATGGGGGTGAGAATAGATGACGGCTTTAACGGGAAAATCTCCAAGTGATCTATTCACGAGTTCCATTGCAGCTTGTGCAGTTTCCACGGAAGTCATCGGGTCAATGACTATCCAACCGGTATCTCCTTTGATAAGGCTCATACTGGTGACATCATATCCCCTTACCTGGTATATCCCATCGGTGACTTCAAACAGACCGTTGATGTTATTCAACTGGCTCTGTCTATACAAAAGCGGGTTAATCGTATCCGGACGGGTATCATTATTCAGATATTTATATGCCTCCATGTCCCATGAAATATACCCGGGATATACCGAAGGGATAGTCAGCGGATCATCCGTCGCAATAAAACCCCTGGTTGCAAAATCAAAATCTTCATCATTGTTATCCCAGGCTGGAGTGTCATTCATTTTTTCATGGATAGCAATGGTGTACTCTGATGCATCATTCCTGTTATCCGCAAATCCTGTCCCGCATATCAAAACGAGACAGAGAATACTGATCAAAACCCTGAAAAATTTCATATGTGAACATAGCATGATTAATTTTTGTGGGTATAATAGGATCGGTTTTCTACCTGGAATCAGGAGATTTTGAGTATATACTATTTCATTGATCAAAGGTGTAAAGGATTATTATATCCAAAAACAATAGGAAACTGTGAAAATTTGTATGAGAACAAGTCTGGTTTTTGTTATTATCCTATTTATTATAGGATGTTCGTGTGGTATTGCTTATCAGCCTGCTGTTGATGAAGATCCTTCAGACATCCCCAGTCTGGTTGGTTACTGGATTGTCGAGTCAAAGGGGGCAGTTTTAATGTAAGAGGATAAAAGTGGTGATTTCACGCATCACGAAGGAAAGTTTAGCAACCTCACTGCTCATGCAGAGATCACTGAGCAGGAAGGCCGTGTGTTATATTGCGAATTCTCATCTGACAAAGGATTAAATGAGACAATTATCGGAGTAATCGGTCTTGATGATAAAACAGTTCACTTTGCCGATATGGATGTTTTTACCTCATGCGAATTAATTTCTGATGATTTCATGTATGCTCTCTATGGCCATGTTACTGATAATGACTCGGTCGTTGCTGCAGGGACCTGGACACGGGTACCATAAAAACCCTCTTTTATCTTTTCTCACCGAAAAATAATGCATAGTTGAAATCAAGAAAAAAGGCTGGTTAATATTTTAAAAAATTCCGAAAAAAAAGGAGAGGGTTCAGGCCTGTGCCTTCTTGACCTGAAAAGCCACTCCTACAGAACATATCCCCGCAAGTAATGCAAATGCTCCAGCAATCAGTGGAAGAGCAAGTGCTGCTCCCCATGGGAAGATGAGTAGGATGATACCAAAGACAATACTGAGTGCTCCAAGAATACCTGCTCCGGCATCTTTTGATCGCATCGCTTCATAGAGTTTTGTTCCACCAATGAGTATACCCCAGAATCCGATGAAAAACACCAGCATTGTCACGACAATAATTGATCCAAACAGGGGTTGTGCCATGATTGCGATTCCAGCGAGGATACTGATGATTGCAAGAAAAATCTTCCATCCCATGTTTGTTTTATCACTGAACAAACTCGCAAGGGTGAATATTCCTCCAACAAACCAGTATACTCCCATGAATAGAACCAGGTAATAGGTGGTGATCAGGGGAGTAGTGATAAACATCAGACCAATTATGATAGCCATTATTCCCCAGACAAGAACGAGCCACCAGGGCATACTCCTGACAGCCGCATCTATTTCTGCGTTGGTAATATCTTCTTCGCTCATGATATCTGTCGTATATGGACTTGTATAAGAAATAAGACTTTGCTTTTCTAACTTTTCAAGACACGGTGTTCCGGATTATCGCAGGAAAAATGCTCTGCTTATTTAGAGTCGGATGAGAGAAGCTATGGAAAGGGAGAATGAGTATCTTACCAATTATTCCTCCTCCAATTAGCAGAAATGAATATGAGAACTGCTCCGATTTACCCGTTAAAATGATGATAATCGTAGATATTCTTAATATACTCCTGCTTTCGATGTTTACTTCCCTTTATTGGTGGCTTGAGATATCCGATATCCGGGGTCTGTTCTGCCCGGCAAAACGGGCAAAGGGCTGCATCAACATCATGTGACTTGGTTCGGACCGGGCAATAATACTTCCCGTCTATGAAATCGACTTTATCTCCTCCGGGGAAGGGCATGCCGACCGGATGACCGGGTATCTCCTGGACGAACATACAAAAACCTGAAAGGAGAAATTTTAAAAAACGAAGTCGGTTTCCAGGTATATCTCCGGTTGAGCATTGGTCTGCAACCATCATCCAGTATTCTTTCGCTTGATCTGAAACTGGTTCCTGAATCGTTGCAAACGAACCCTGCTGGTTCATGAGTCGGATGTTCTGGTATGTTCCGTCAAGGAATACAGCAATCGTCTCCTCAAGCTCCTTTTTATAATCTGGTGATAGTGAATCTATTTTTTCGGAAAAATTCACCTTCATCTGTTTCAGGTCTTTGGGTGAGTATGTGAGCACGATATCAGCAATTGCAAGACCTAAGTCTCCTCGCATCAGAAGCGATGCAAGTCTCATACAGGCATTGGGAATTGTGTTATTGCCTGCTGCTTTTCCTTTATCTAATGAGAGAAATCCAACCATTCTACTAAAATCTCCTGGTTTTTGTCCATCATAGATTTTTCAGAAACAAAGAATGGCAATACGTCTCCATCCAATAATATTTATAGGCTTGAGTATCCGAAATGATATCATAGTATCACCTGATTGGATTGGAACACTCATTGTTTCGGTACAAAGTGAATCTGATGTAATATTCAAATATTATTATATATCTAGGGGTGCGCTAAATAACCTTTAGATGAGAAAGGATCTATTTTAAACCTTGTCAATGATTATATGTGAGTATATCTGCTCAATATCAGGTATGCATTCACATTCCGGAATCATGTATGATATCAGTACTCTATGTGGATGACGAGCCGATGCTCCTTGACATATGCAGAATGTTTCTGCACCGGTCAGGGAATATGCAGGTTACCACGTCCACTTCCGCTCTGGAAGGATTAAAGCTTCTTACGTCAGGGTCTTTTGATGCCATCATATCTGATTACCAGATGCCCGGAATGGATGGAATTGAATTTTTAAAGGCAGTCCGAAGAGATAATATTACGATTCCCTTTATCATTTTTACCGGAAGGGGCCGTGAAGAGATTGTTATTGAAGCTCTGAAAGAAGGGGCTGATTTATATCTTCAAAAGGGCGGAGAACCTCAGTCTCAGTTTGCCGAACTGAAAAATAATATTGAACAACTTGTCCGGCAGCGAAAAGCAGAAGCAGATCTCATCTACAGTGAAACACTCTATCATACTCTCTTTGAGGCAGCACAGGATGCAATATTTGTCATGGATGGTGACCGGATCATCGAATGTAACCATCGCACGGCAGAGATGTTGTCGGCTGATATTGAATATTTCGTCGGAAAGAGCCCGGTTGATCTCTCTCCTGAATTTCAAGATGATGGTACCTCTTCCAGGGATAAAGCCGGTTTTCTCATCCATGAAGCTTTTGAAGGAAGGGCCCAGTTTTTTGAATGGAAGATGAAAAGGACTGATGGGACATTCATTGATGTTGAAGTGAGCCTGAACAGGATCGAAGTAAAGGGAACATATCTCCTTTTGTCTATCATTCGTGACATATCTGAGCGGAAACGAATTCTGAATGAACTGGAAAGAAAAACTGAGGACCTGGGTGCATCATATGAGGAGATCCTGGCAACTGAGGAAGAACTGCGACAACAGTACCTGGCAATCTCCCAAAGTGAGAAGGCACTCCGCCACAGTGAAGAGAAACTTCGTTCTACGCTTGCTTCAATGGATGATTTGGTCCTGACCCTGGATCCGGATGGTGTTTTTCTTGATGCATATAAAGAAAAAGCCGGGCAATATTTCATTCCCCCCGAACTGTTTATCGGGCATCATTATCGTGAGATACTCCCGCCGGCCCTCGCTGACCTTCTGGGCACCACAATGAAAACTGTGATTACCGGAGGCAAAACCGAGCAGATATCCTATGATATGAATATTTCAGGAGAGATTCGTTCTTATAGTGCAAAAATGTCAATCCGCCTGGATGACGAGAATAATATTTCAGGGTTTACCATTGTTGCACGGGATATCACGGATGAACAGAAAGCACAAAAAGAACTTACCGAAAGTAAAACAAAACTTGAAGCGGTTATTCAGGGAAACCCCATACCCCAGTTTGTTATCGATAAAGATCATATCGTGACTCATTGGAATGAGGCACTTGCTGAGTATAGTGGGATTCCCTCCAGCAGTGTCATCGGAACCAAAACCCATTGGATGGCCTTTTATCTGAACGAACGACCCTGCCTTGCAGATCTTCTCGTTGATGAAAAGGTGGAAAAAATTGCGGAATGGTATAAGGGGACTTATTCCAGATCCGATCTGGTAAAAGACGCCTTTGAAGCGGTTGACTATTTTCCTCGAATGGGGAAGTCCGGGAAATGGCTCTATTTCACTGCCGCCCCCATAAGGAATGAGGATGGAGAGATCATTGGTGCAGTTGAAACCCTTGAGGATATCACAAAGCAGAAAGAAGCCTACCAGAAACTGGAAAACGAAGAGATCATACTGAATGCAGTCATTCATGAATCTCCGGTTCCAGCGTTCGTGATAGATAAAGATCACAAACTTCTGTTCTGGAACCTGGCACTTTCCATGGATAGTGGCATCCCCTCTCCGGAGGTCATTGGATCTACACAGCAATGGCGGGCATTCTATCCGGAAGAGAGACCATGTCTTGCAGATCTGCTGGTTGACAATGCTCCTGACCAGATTGATAAATGGTACGCTGGTAAATACTCCCCATCAAAATTAATACCCGGTGCATATGAGGCGATTGATTTCTTCCCTTCTCTTGGAATGCATGGGAAATGGCTCTATTTTACTGCAGCTCCAATCAGAAATGAAGATGGAGAGATCATGGGTGCAGTTGAGATCCTGGAGGATATTTCTGATCAGAAGAAAGCCCAGGAAGAGTTGCATTCGGTTATGCAATACCTTGAGAGTGTCATTCAGAATGCTCTCGTATGGCTCATGGTTCTGGACAAGGACACAAATATTGTCATCTGGAATGAAGCTGCTGAAGAGATTAGTGGCTATACTGCCGATGAGGTTATCGGAACAAAGTGGATATGGGAATCCCTGTATCCAGATGCGTTATACCGGAAAAAAATAACCAATGAAATTATTCACATCATTTCTGAAGATAGTCATTTCTCAAATTTGAAGACACAGATACATGCAAAAAATGGAAGTCTGCATACTATCACCTGGAATACCCGGGCATTACGGAACGAAATTGGAGAAATCACCGGATATGTAGCGGTGGGTATAGAAAATCTGTGTAGTGCAGAGATACCCTGATAATCATTCATTTCATTGGATATACATATGCTCTTCCTTTCAAAACAGGAAACAGAACTCTGGACTCGTCTGGGTCGTGAAATTCTTCAAACCGGGACAAAACCGGAAGAATATCAAAGCCTTATTCGAAAAAACCTCCTGTCAGCATTTTATTATTATATCGGAACCACCCTTGCCTGTTTGGGACACCATGAACGGACTGGAGAATGGTTACATGCTGGAACACTCTGTGAAGAAGATGGTCTCTACTCTTCGACATATCTCCTTGGATTTTTACAGCGTCATCAGGGAATGATGAAAAAACCAGCGGTAGCCTTTGAGGATCCCCGTCCGTTTATCCATTTCTCACAGGTTCCGGTAATGGAAACAGCCAGACAACAAATGATCCAGCAGTTTTCTCATTCAATTCCGGAATTTGATCATCCTGTTCGTTTCATGGATATCGGATGTGGAGATGGTGCACTTACCTGCCGTCTTTTGGCTCATCTCATGGAATCTAAAAAAGTGCCGGAAATTAGTGAGGTTCTGCTCATTGATCCATCTCCTGCAATGATCTCCATGGCAACAGAAAAGGTGAGGAAAGCCTTTCCTGATCTGATTATTTCAACTGATAATACCCGGATTCAGGATTGTTCGTTGTCGTTTGATCGTCAATACGATATTGCGATGAGTTCCCTTGCTTATCATCATATGCCGGTAGAGGATAAACGAATCCATCTCTCAAGGTTAAAGCCATGGATAAACCACTTTCTTCTGTTTGAACTGGATGCGAATAATGATACTCCGGAGATGTATTCCCCGGAACTTGCGGTTTCGGTGTATCAGTCATATGGGCGGATCATGGATTTTGTTTTTGCTCATGATGCTCCGGTTGAGGTTGTTACTGACTGTATCGATTCATTTCTGATGACTGAAGTTGTATCAATTCTCTCTGAACCGAGAGGAATCAGAACCGATTATCATATGCTTCGAACTGAGTGGTTAGATCTCTTCAGTGAGGTTCTTGAACCGGAATTCTCTCTTCGCTCTGATTCGACCTGTTATGGAGATGAGTATGTCGGGTTATTCACCATGCATTATGGAAGGGATGGATAATAATCTGTCGATTATTCGTTTTCTGTGCCTGTTTCATGAAAGGGCATGTGCAATCGTAACTTCGTCATCCGGAGGAAGGCATGAATAAAAAAGTAGTATATCTGACTGGTCTGGGATTTATCATCATTGCTATGATCATTGCTGGAATCCTTCTTGCTACCTCGACTCGTCATGACCCGGTACCAGATGAACATGATATCCGTACCATTTCTGTGTCAGTATCTACTCCTCTTACCATGGCAGAGAATGGCGATGTGCTAACCCTGTCATATGGTCTGGAAACTTCACGGTTTGTGGAAGATGAATTAACTTTGACGCAAGTTGAAGTTCTTGATAAGGATACTGGAGAAGTAATTCATGTTTTAGAAAAAGAAGATCTTCAAAGATTTTTTTCTGTTGGTGATGATACGGACAATCCAATCATCACTCTTAAGTACCAGATCAGTTCAGAATTACTTCCCGCTATGATAACACACCGGTTGTACTTCATATCGGATGGCAGGGCTATTTTGCCTTTTTCAGTTCTGGGTGGAGAGATTCAGATATAAATGGTTATAAATTTTAATGATTATCTGTTGGCACTATCTGGAGAAAAACCGCCATCGCATTTTTTCCTGTCTGTAATGCCGTAACCTTAAATATTGCACTCACTATATTCTGCCCATCATCATAAATCTGTCTTTTTCTGACTCTTTCTCCAGTGCGTACTACCTGCCGGTACAGGTCCGGTATATTCGTTTTTGCCAATTCCGGAAATGCCTCTCCAATTGGTTTCCCAATAAATCTGTTATTATCAATCCCAAGAATGGTATCCGCTGCCTTGTTGGATCCGGTAAAGATTAAACGTTTATCGTCCAGAAGTTTATAACTATGGATGCCGAATGGTGCATTCTGAATTATCGTCTCAAGATGTTCTTTCTTATCCATAAGTTCCATCTCAATCTCCTTTCTCAAAGAAATATCTTTGAAAATTCCCTCAACACCGGCGATATTCCCCTCATTATCGTAGTAATAATAACTTGAGACTTCAACAATAAAAGGAGTTCTGTCTTTTTTTCTAACGGTTATCTCTTCATTCTCAAGATATCCTGTCTCCTGGATCTTCTTTAAAATGATGTTCCGATCTTCCGGATGATAGTAAAATGCATCTGCTATCGGTCGGTGTAAGACTTCATCAAGTGATTCATATCAGAAGAGCCTGGCAAAACTTGGACTTGCAAGAATAAGATTCCCATTTCTATCACTTCGGTAGTATCAGTCCTGAATATTCTCGAGAACATTCCGGCATAACTCTTCACTTTTCATTAATTTATTTTCATTCTCTTTCTGCTGAATTATATCTGGAATTGATTTGATTGCTCCGATTATCTCTCTCGCTTCATTATAGAGGGGGATGTAATTACCCATGCAATCATGGGAAGGCCCTGCTTTTTCGAATATGCAGTTTCTGCAGAGATTTTTCCTTCCTGATAGATATTGTGGTATCTTATGATTTGTATGTCTGTGATAAGTAGCCAGTATTTATTTAAACTCTGCCGTGGATTACCCACGTATGACAACAACTCTGTATGTATTTACGGGAACCGGAAATTCTCTTGCAGCGGCAGAGTTCCTTGCACAAAAACTCGGTGACACGGTCATCGAGTCGATTCCTTTTCGGATGAAAAAGGCGGGTGTAGTGATTCCTGATACGAATAAGGTAGGTTTTGTATTTCCGGTTAATTACTGTGGTGTACCATTTATACTGTCAGAATTTATTCCACGAGTCTCCCTCTCTCATGTCCCCTATATTTTTGCCGTTGTAACAGCGGGAGGTATTGGAAGATATGCCCTTCTTCAACTTGACAAGATGCTGAAAAAAAATGGGACTTCACTTCAGGCAGGATGGTTGGTCCGGATGGTTGATAATTATATTCCGTATGGGGGAGCTCCGGATGAAAAGGCTCAAACAAATCTTCTTTCAGATGCAGAGAGCTTGCTTGCCGACATTGCAAACTCCATTCAGGCAGAAAAGAAGGAGATGCCAGGATTCCCTGTACTGAGTCAGCTACTCCATTTCCTGCTTTATCCCCGGTTCATCAGAAGTCTTTCAGAAATTGATACCCGGTTTCATGTTGATGACACTTGTAATGGATGTGGTATATGCAATCAGGTTTGTCCTGCTGATAACATCCGGATAATTGACAATAAGCCGGTTTGGCAGCATCATTGTCTCTTCTGTCTGGCATGTATCAATCTCTGCCCCAAAGAGGCGATTCAACTGGAAGAGAAACACAGGAATAAACGGAGGTACCATAATCCATCAGTCCCTCTGAAAAAATTGATTCAGATCCAGAGTGGTTTTGACAGTCCCTCTGATCAGTACTATGGATAGACCATTCATGAATGCTACAAATACTCTGAAGAGATGAAATGCGATGATATCTGGTAAAATCCCCGGTTTAATGCCCCTACGGAGAGAACAAATCATTGTTGCTGCTGACATCCTCACATCAGCCTTTGAGAATGATCCAAAAATTGCTTATCTCTTCTCTCAAAAAGGAGAAGGCCATACCATCCAATCCGAGCTCTTCCGGTTTGAATTAACGTATACTCTGCGATATGGATGGGTGTATACTACCCCGGATCCTATGAGAGGTGTCGCCTTATGGCTTCCATCAGAAAAATCAGAGATTACTACCTTCAGAGGTCTTATCAGTGGTGGAATACGGCTTCAGCGGAAGATCGGAAAAGAAGCTATGGACAGGGTTTTGGAGTTTTCTCATTACATTGATAAAAAGCATATGACAGAGATGCCCTATTCCCACCTCTATCTTTTTGTACTTGGTGTTCATCCCGATTATCAGAATCAGGGTGTTGCAGGGCGACTTATCAGACCTGTTCTTGATCATGTGGAGAAAATTGGAACTGACTGCTATCTCACAACGCAGAATGAAGAAAACATCGGATTTTATGAACATTTCGGATTTGAAATGATCTCAAATGAATACCTGGAGTTAATGCAAGTTCCAGTAATTACTATGAAAAAACGGGGAAAAATTAGGATACTCCGGTGATACTGCTCAATTTCCCCCTGAACTGGCTCATGTAAAGGGAGTAGTAAAACCCTTTCTTATCCATCAGTTCAGGATGAGTTCCCCGCTCGATGATCTCTCCCTGATTAATAACCAGAATACAATCTGCATGCCGGATGGTGGAGAGCCGGTGAGCAATAATAAACGATGTTCTTCCTTCCTGCAGATGTAAAAGACCATTCTGGATGAGTTTCTCTGTCCGTGTATCAACATTGCTGGTCGCTTCATCAAGGATAAGCATATGGGGATGGGCGACCATGGCACGGGCGATGGTAAGCATCTGTTTTTGTCCCTGAGAAAGATTCGCTCCTCCGTCTGTCAAAAATGTGTGAAAACCATCGGGTTGAGCCATGATAAATTCATATGCCCCGGCCTGTTCTGCCGCTTTGATGCACTCATCATCGGTAGCTCCTTCCCGTGCATACCGGAGGTTTTCCATAATTGTTCCGGAGAAGAGGAATGGTTCCTGCAGGACCTGGGCAATCTGACTCCGGAGGCTGTCTTGCTTGACGGTATCAATGCCAACTCCATCAACCCTGATTGAACCGGATACAATATCATAATACCTGGTCAGAATGTTGATAATGGTACTTTTCCCGGCACCAGTCGGACCGCATAGCCCGAAAACCTGACCGGGCAGGGCATGAAAACTGTTATTCCGTAAGACAGTTCTGCCAGGTACATAGGCAAAATCAACATTCTGAAAAACTACGTCTCCGGTAATCGGGGGCATTGGCTGTGCATCCGGATTATCAGCAACAACCGGTTTCTCATCCAGAATTCTAAACACCCGTGATGCTCCTGCGATAGCATTCATGATAAGAGCATATTCTGAGAAGATCTGTGAGAGAGGTGAGGATATACTTGATGAGAGACCCAGAAATGCAACCATTTCACCAAGTTTGATCTCCCCGTCAATGACCATTGCACCACCGACGACAAGGAGCAGGATCATCTGCAGATTTGCAATGATGGTGGTTGCAGGCATGGATGTAAGAGCGACAAATTCTGCTTTCCCTCCGATTCTTGCAACATGTTCTGACAATGATAAAAATCCAATGGTCGATGATTCCTCCTGACGGTATGCAATAGTCACCTTTTGTCCGGCAAGTCGTTCTTCTGCATAACCGTTTAATTCCCCAAGCTGATCCTGCATATGCTCAAATGCCGGTCCGGAGATCCTGGCGATGGCACCTGATATCCAGATAAGGCCAATAACCGCAAGGTAAACCAGAAGAGTCATGAATGGATCGATAAAGACCATAATTACGGTAAGGACAATGACGGTGGTAACCGACTGGAGGACCTGCTGAATGCCATTTGAGAAGAACTGATCTATCACATCGGTATCATTAGAGAGCCTGCTCATGAGTTCGCCGATCGGTTGCCGGTCAAAGAACCCAAGAGACAAGGTCTGCATATGGGTGAAGAGATCATTTCTCAATTGATACAGAGCATCCTGGGAGATATCTGAAAGGAGACGCTGGGCGATATGACCACATATCCATACCGCTGCAGCATCGAGGACAAAGAATATGAGTATATGCTGCAGTTCTTCGAGTGATCCATTCCCTGCAATTATATCGGTTGCTGCTCCCATGAGGGTCGGGAGGATACCCATGGCACATGCGAACCCAACCATGAGTATTATGGCACCAGCGAGTCTGAATTTGTATATCATCAGATATGAGAGTAACCGCATTATGGTCACTTTCATCTCTCCAAGGTTCCCCTGCTTTATACCCGCTGGTGCCTCCTCTTTTGCAGTCATGCGATCCCTCCTGAATGAAGTCCTGCTCCCAGTTGTGACTCATAAATCTCCTGGTACAGGGAATTTTCTGCCAGTAATTCTGCATGTGTCCCGGTTGCGATAATCCTGCCCTGATCCATCAGGACTATCCGGTCTGCGGTGATAACAGAAGATATCCGCTGGGCAACAATGAATTTCGTTGCATCCCTCATGTTGTGGGTAATTGCATCCTGGATCCTGGCCTCGGTAGCGACATCACAGGCACTGGTACTGTCATCAAGGATGAGTATCTTTGGCCTGACAGCAAGAGCACGGGCGATGGACAACCGTTGCCGTTGCCCGCCGGAGAAGTTTGCTCCTCTCCTGGCTACCTTACCGTCATACTCTTCCGGAATATTTATGACAAACCCGTGAGCATCGGCAGCCTCTGAAGCAATAAGCATCTCATCGTCAGTCATATCAGGACTTCCAAAGGTAACAGATTCTCTGATGGTTCCGGAAAACAGGACTGGTTCCTGCAGGCACATGGCGATAAGGCTTCGAAGAGTCTTTTGGGACATCTCACGGACATCAATGCCATCGATGGTGACTTTTCCTTTCGTTACATCATAAAATCGTGGTATAAGTGAGATGAGGGAGGTTTTTCCACACCCGGTCGCACCAAGAAATCCAATCGTTTCTCCAGGTTCAGCAATCAGATTTATGTCATGAAGTACCTCGCCTTCAGGTTCACCTCTCTCGTTCCGGTAGGCAAATGAGACATCATCAAATACAATCCGACCTTTCATGTCGGAGGGGTTTATTGGGACCGGGTGAGGTGGGTCACGTATTTCAGGTGTCGCGTCAAGGATTTCAAATATCCTGGTCAGGGATGAGTTTGCCTGGGTGATAAATGGCAGCACGATTGCGATTATCAGAAGTGGCATCATCAGGATCAGAATGTACTGGGCAGCTGAGGTTACGTTTCCAATCTGAAGTCCGGTTTTCGAGAGAGCTTCCACTCCTCCGAAGTAATAGACCGCTCCAAAACCCAGAAATGAAATGGCGATGACGGTTGGCATCAGATATGCCATGACATGTTGGGGACGGAGTGCGGTCATCCTGAGTTCTTCTGTTGCTTTCCGGTACTTGTCAATCTCGTACTCCTGCCGTACAAATGCTTTTACGACTCTGATTCCGGTCAAAGTCTCCCTGAGGGCTTTATTAACTCCGTCTATTTTTTCCTGTTTTTTGCTGAACTGTGGTTCAACGATGATGAAGTAGACAATAAGGCTGATGGTAAAGGCGATGAGAAGCAAAACCATGATCCACATCAGGCTCGGTGCAGTATAGTATAGGATTACAATAGTCCCGACCAGAAGAAGGGGTGCCTGCATCAGGTTCATAATTGTCTGCAAAACCGCAGTTTTTACATTCATAATGTCGGTGGTAAGCCTGACCAGGAGATCACTGGCCCTGAATCGGTCAATATTTCCAAAAGAGAGTGTCTGGATCTTCTCAAATGTCTGTTTTCGCAATATGTGGGTACAGTATTCAGATGCCCAGACGGCGATGGATGCATTCGCTATCTGACATACCCCTGCAATGAGAGCGGCAATTAGCATCAGGAAACCGATATCAAGGACATTTCCGAAATTTTTTTCGAGGATTCCATAGTCGATGAGTGCTGCACTGAGTGCAGGTATGGCAAGGGCGCCGGCAGCAAAAATAATATTCAGGCCGATTGAAAGAAGAAACCAGCGTCTATACCCATGAAACAACGTAAATAACCGTTTGTAATTTGACACCGCCATCTGGTCACCTGGTGAGAGGAGATATGTTTGATTTGTTTTTATTGGTAGTGAAAAAGATCCAGATTCTTCAAATCAGATGATGTGCGAATGGATGGTTGACAAAAATGCCCGGATTTAATCAGAGGTACCAATAATTTATGAGAATTTTCATTCCTTTTTGCATCCCTCACACAGATATATGCGACAAAGGTCAGGCCTTGTCTGATGGACCGTACACATGGCAAGGCTTTTATCATCAAATCGAAGGAATGGACAGGCAAGTGGTTGTTTATCAAGAATTGTGGTAGAGGAAAAAATTTCCTCTTTGTCCTGGTCAATGGTTACAACCTGCTGAACTCCGGTGATCAGGTACTGGATACGATATTCAAACGGTCCGCTCTGCTCCATGATACCAAAAACATCTCCCATGTAACTGCAGCAATGGCCACATCGGTTGCAGGTATCCGTTTTTGAATAAGATTCAGGCATGGTAATGAATGAGAGGAAATGTGTTATGGAACTGGTCATTATCCCCGGAATTTTCGATATATCCCCAATATCGTTTCCTATTGGCCGATCTGGGGAAACACCTCATACTACTGGGTATGGATAATGGTATATGATAGGGATGTATGTCAAGATGTCTGATTGCAACTCCGGGATAATATCCGGGATCATACCACATATGATACGATCTCCATATATGGAAACACATTAATAGGATCCATCTCACATATGATATCATGGTTACTCCGGAGGATCTGGAATGTCTGAAACGAATCGCCCTCATGGGCGGTCTGAACACTCCGGTTTTCCTCAAAACGATAAGCCTTGGTTCTGAACTTGGATTCAGTCCTCAGACGGCATCCCGAAGATTACGCTCGCTTGAGCAGCAGGGTTTCATCAGCCGGACTTTAGGAACTGACGGACAACAGGTGACCATAACACATGGCGGCGAAGATGCTCTCCGTCAGGAATACTGTGATTACTACCGTCTGTTTGGCCGGCAGGAAAAATCTCTGATGCTGAATGGAACCGTTCAGTCCGGTCTTGGAGAGGGGGCTTATTATATGAGCCTTCAACCCTACGCTGATCAGTTCCAGAGAATCCTTGGGTTTACCCCATTTCCCGGTACTTTGAATATCCGCCTTCTCCCTGGAGCAACCCTTCAGAGGAAGCGTCTTTCAAGTGCAGAGTGGAAGGTCGTGCAGGGATTTGAGTCAGAAGGACGGACATTTGGAGATGTCAGGTGTCTTCCCTGTTTTATCAGGGACGTTCCCTGTGGCATTATCATTCCCGGGCGGACCCATTATCCGGAAGAACTTATCGAAGTTGTCTCTCCTGAAGGCCTTCGAAAACGATTTTCTTTAAAAGATGGCGATGAAGTAACAATTGAGGTGACATTATGACAAAAGACGCATTTACTGCACTCAGGCAGGGTGAGATGGTCCTGCTGTATGACTTTGATGACCGTGAACGTGAGACCGATTTTGCCATGCGGTCTGATATGATAACTCCCCGCGACATCTGCCGGATGCGAAATGATGCCGGCGGACTTATCTGCACGGCAATACCCTTCCAGGCAGCTAAGAAACTAGGTCTTCCATTTGCCCGTGAAGTCCTCCGAAACTGTGCCATGGTTGAAAAACTGGGAGATATCCCCTATGATCCGTCCAATAATTCCTCGTTCTCACTCTGGGTCAACCATAGGGATACCTTCACCGGGATTACCGACCGGGACCGGACGAAAACTGTAAATGCACTTGCTGAAGTGGTTCAGGCGGTCATGAACGGAGAGCCTTCATCATTCAAGGAACATTTCAGAACTCCGGGTCATATGCCGGTTCTCATCGCGGCTGAACATCTCTTGTCCCAGCGTCATGGTCAGACCGAACTGTCGATTGCCATGGCAGAGATGTCTGGTATTATCCCAAGTATCACCATCTGCGAAATGCTTGATGATGATTCAGGATATGCTCTCTCTAAAGAAGATGCAATACGATATGCAAAACGTCATGACCTTGCGTTCATAGAGGGTTCAGAGGTTCTGGACCGGTGGGAAAAGGTGGCATATCC
>JGI11944J13513_1001834_pt1 | contig 16081 bp, 15 predicted proteins | sample TerdegcoTASludge_FD_13513 | JGI IMG/M metagenome (IMG submission 13513) | reverse complement strand
TTTTTAAGCTCCTGTGGGGTTAACGTTCTTTCTTTTCCTGATTGTTTGACAAACTCCAAGACATCTTCAAGAGGTAAAACCTTAATTGTTTTGCTTTTATAATCAATGTAAGAAACGGTCTTAAAGGAAGTTTCAAGAGTAAACTTTTCGTAATCGGTGCGTTTTAAGACAATGTATCCCATACAATAAAGTATTAATTTTAAGTAATACTTTTATATATTGCCAACCTGTAGAAAACGAATAAAAGAGAATTAAATAAAAGGAGGTATATCATGGAAATCTTCAAATGGGGGCTTGTTTTATTCAGCCTCGTAGGGGTGGTCTTGAACAACTACAAGCGTCCAGAGTGTTTTTACATCTGGGCGGTCACTAACTGCTCGTGGTGTATCGTAAATTTCGCTCACGGTTTTATCCAACAAAGCCTATTATTCTTCACTTATTTCGTTCTTGCCTTGCATGGGCTTTACAAATGGAAAAAGGGGCTTTAATGCCCCTTTTTTTGTTTTTCTGCTTTTGGTTCTGGTTCGTTTAGAAATGGATTTAATACTTTGTCAAAATGAGTGCATTTCGGTATTCAATAAAGAGTATTATATATATAAATACCTTGACACTCTGAATGATGATGATATAAAGTTATTTTAAGGATAGAGAAGATGATACCTTATCAAAAAGAAAAAATAGAAAATGCCATATGCTTTTTTGCATATGAACACAAAAAGGCAACACGCAAATTTTTGACACAAACTTATCTTTATAAATATCTTGCTCTATTCGATTTCAAGTGCCTTGAAGAAACAGGCAAACCAGCACTTGGCTTAAAATATATGGCAATGGAAAAAGGGCCAGTCCCTATTGATATTTATAGCGAAAGAGACAAAATCAAAAGTAATTGCTTTGAGTTTAAAAAAACTAATGAAAACATTTATGTAATTTTTCCTAAAAGTAAACCAAATCTTGACTACTTTTCTGAATACGAAATTAAGGAAATGAAACGTCTAATAGAGATATATGCTGACAGATTTGTGAAAGCATCCGATATGAGCGAAGCAAGTCATCAGACTATAAAAGCATGGAAAAAGGCATGGGCTAAACAGCCCAACAGCATAATTGATTACGATTATGTTTTTGATGATAATATTTACACAAAACCTGAAGAATCACTTACTGTTGCTGAAGAATGCTACCTCATGTATAAAACTTTCCAAAAAGCCTGCTGAATGGATGCAGGCACAGTTATAAAATGGAATAATTTCCCTTTTCCCAGAATCGGCGATGTGATAAAACCACGCTGGTTTGTTTGTCTAGGTAGCAGCAGTGCTGAATGGATGCAGGCACAGTTATAAAATGGAATAATTTCCCTTTTCCCAGAATCGGCGATGTGATAAAACCACGCTGGTTTGTTTGTCTGGGCAGCAGCGGTGCTTTATCTGAACCTGTTTTTCTATATCTCTACACTACTACCACTAACATTGATGACTTTGAACAAGGCGGTAAAAGGGAACGCCATACACATTGTCACCTCAGAGCAAGCGATACCCCTTTTGATGAAGATTGTGTATTAGATATTGATGTCGATATGTATACTCCAACCGAATCTCAGGTTATAAAAGACTTAAAAAACATTGAAGTTAAAGGCAGGCTGAATGAGCAGTATATGAGAATGATTTATAACCTTATTATAAGGTCAAGCAAAATCAGTAAAAAAATAAAAATTGATATTCACGATAGTTTTAACAAAATCGGTATAACAGGTTTAAAAATGCCTAAATAAAAACTATTTAGCTTTAGAGAAACATTAAGGGATGGAAAAACTGACAATATTTCCATCCCTTTTTTATAAAAATTTACTTGCAAGACTCTTTCAACTCTTTTCCCGGTGTAAATTTAGGAGTTTTCTTTGCAGGTATCTTAATCTTTTTCCCTGTCTGAGGATTTCTCCCTGTCCTTGCCTTTCTCTCAACAACAGAAAAAGTGCCGAATCCTACTACCTGAACTTTTTCTCCTTTTGCTATTGCCTCTTTGATTTTATCAAACACAACACTAACCGCCTCTGCTGCCTTTTTCTTTGTCATTCCCTCGATTTCCGCCACTGCACCAATAAGGTCTGCCTTGTTCAATACTTTTCACCTCCTTTCTCTATTGGATTTTTTTTCTATCAATATAATTTAATCCTTTGATAGTCAAGGGTTTTTGCATGGTCTGCTGTTTTATATTACTTTTTTCAAAAAAAATAATATAAGATTATAAAACCACAGCAAGGAGGTTTTTACGTGAAACTGACAAAAATAGTTTTTCTTTTCCTGATCTCTTTTTTTCTTATATTGCCTGCCTATGCTTTAGAAATCTCAGGCATTGTTGTCCGTGTGCTAGATGGTGATACAATTCATCTTCTATCGGAGACAAGTCTGCCCCCTCATATAAAAACTCATAAAAATCAAACTGTTTCAATCCGATTCAGAGGAATAGATGCCCCTGAAAAAGACCAGCCATTCGGACCAGAATCAAAAGAAAATCTGAAAAGATTAATTGAAAATAAAAAAGTAATTGTTGACATTAAAGATGTAGACCGATATGGTAGGATTGCTGGTTATATTTACTGCAATGGTAAAAATATTAATCTTGAACAGGTAAGACAGGGTTATGCATGGGCATATACAGAATATCTTGACAGGCCTTATGCAAGTGAATTTTACAATGCAGAAAAAGAGGCAAGAAAAAATAAATTGGGGCTTTGGAAACAATCAAACCCAAAACCGCCTTGGGAATGGAGAAAAATAAATAAAAAATGAGGAAATAATAATATGGATAAAATTTTTGATAATTTTTTAGATGAATTAAAATTATTATACAATCTACAAATTTTAAATCCTCAACAATCCCAACTCTTTAAATCAGCAGAACCAGAATTTAAAAATGAATCCTTAAAAAAATATTTCGATAATATTAAATATGGAAAACCAGAAACACAAACAGAAGAACTATTTAATATAATTAGAAACTTTATTGAATTAAAAGAAAGAAATTCCCAAATTATTTCACAATTAAAAATTGGTAAATATGCAATAGATAGAGCAATTATAGATGAATCAGGTATAATAGGTATAGAACTGAAACCATTGCACAAAATCCAAAAAAATAAAACAATTGTAACCAATTTGGATGACATTTTAAATGAAGATAGAACTCAAGAACAATTAAAACATTATCTCTTTCATCCAAAAATGAGATTTTTAATCTTAACCAATTTATGTGATGTCTTTATATTTACCAAATGGAATATAAACAAAGATAAAATAACATCTCATTTAAGATTTAATTTTATAGATTTTTTTAAAGAATATTTAAAATATAACCGATTTAAAGACCTTCTTATCAAATATTTCAGAGATTACCCAATATGGAATTTAGATAAACATTTTTTTAAAGATTTAGATGAATATTGGAAGTCTATAGATTTTTTAATTGCTGATAAAACAGAAAAAATTAAATTTATTAACACTTTAATAATGGTAAGACTTTTAGAGGATACAGGTGCAATTCCATATGGTAAGGTTGAAGAAGAATGGAATAGAGCAAAAGAATATCATGGTAAAAAATTAGAAAAAAGACTTAAAGCTTTTTTAAATGATTTTATTGTTGATATATTATATGAATATTATGATACAGAATTATTGAAATGGAATTTTAATGATTTCTTAGAAAGATATAAAAATATTTTAGATAAAATTATAATATCAACAGGTAACATCTTAGGATATGAAGGTTTCCAAAGTGTTTTCTTTAAGGGGTTAAAATTTTATGACTTTAACACAATAAATGAAGATATTTTTGGTAAAGCATATGAAAATTTTTTGGCACAATTAAGAAAAGAAACAGGTATATTTTATACCCCAGCTTTTATTACTGAATATATATCGTATAAAATTATAGAAAACAGATTTAAATCAATATATGAAGACATTAAAGACATATTAAATAGCGAACCATCTAATGAATCAATTGAAAAAATTGATAATATAATAAAATTACTTGACGAAATTACAATTTTAGACCCCGCTTGTGGTTCAGGAAGTTTTCTTGTAAAAATATTAAAAAACATCTATTTCTTTTACAAAAACATAATTTTAATAATTGATGCGAAAATCAATTATTATCAAATGTTAAACTCAGAATCAGATAAAGGTCTTTTTGGCAGCTCAGAATTTTTAGATAAAATAGGAATATTGAAAAAAATAAAAGAAGAAAAATTCAAATATAACAATATATACAATTTTATGAAAAATATTGTTACTAAACATATATATGGAGTAGATTTAGATTCTACTGCTTTGGAAATTGCCAAACTGAACATATGGAAAGAATTGATTAAGTTAGAACCTGAAGAATTTGTTATAGAAAAAGTTAGAGATTACGGTCATCATCATGTATTTCCTGATTTAACATCAAATTTTAAAAATTTCGATAGTGTTTTATCTTCAATTGAAGATTGGAAAAATGCATTTCCATCTGTTTTTGAACAAGGAGGGTTTTCAGTAATAATAGGAAATCCGCCTTATGTAAGAGGTAAAAACCTTGAAGAATCTTCAAGAAATAATTTAAGAGAAATGTATCCTGATTTATTTTTAGGACATATAGATATTTATTCTGCCTTTATAAGAAGGGCTGTCGATTTACTTAAAAACAATGGTTTATTTGGATTTATTATCTCCAATAAATGGATGAGGGCAAAATACGGAAAACCATTAAGAAAACTTTTTTTAGAGGAAGGCAATATTTTAGAACTAATCAATTTTTCTGATTACAGAGTATTTGAAGATGCAACTGTTGATACTGTAATTATCTTGTTTGAAAAAGGAAAAGATGAAAATAAAACAAAAATATTATCATGTGTTGTAAATGAAGATTTTAATAATTTTATAAACAATGGAAAAAATTTATTTGATTATATATCTGATAAAGGCATTGAAATTGACAACACTTTTTTATCTGAAGATGCCTTTTTACTGCTTACTCGTGAAGAATATGATTTAAAGAAAAAAATAGAAAGTATTGGAAAACCTTTAAGGGATTGGGATGTAAAAATTTACCGTGGAATATTAACAGGTTTAAATGAAGCATTTATTATTGATGAAAAAACAAAAAGAAACATTTTAAATAATTGTAAAACAGAAGAAGAAAAAGAAAGAACAGAAGAATTGATAAAACCTATTTTAAGAGGTAGAGATATAGGAAAATATTGTTATAATTGGGCAAATTTATGGTTAATATCTACATTTCCATCAAAAAAATATAATATAGATAATTTTCCAGCAGTAGAAGAATATTTATTATTATTCGGAAAAAATAAATTAGAACAGTCAGGTAAAAAAGGGTCACGAAAAAAAACAAATAATAAATGGTTTGAAACTCAAGATAATATTGCTTATTACTCTGAATTTGAAAAAGAAAAAATTGTATGGCAAAGAGTATCACAGGAACAAAAATTTACTTTAGTGCCAAAAGGACTATATTGTGAAGCTACTACCCATACAATTACAGGTTCAAATCTTAAATATTTACTTGGTATTTTTAATTCTACTCTTTTTAAATTTTGTTTTTATAAATTTTATATGGGAGGTGGCATAGAAGGAGAAATAAAAGGTGAATTTATAGGAAAATTTCCAATTATACCAATTACAAAAGAAAATATTCACATTACATCCCAAATAGAATCTTTAATAACTCAAATTTTAAACGAAAAACAGGAAAATAATAATAAAGATACTTCTGAACTCGAATCTCAAATTGATAAACTTATCTACAAACTATATCAATTAACCCCGGAAGAAAAAGAAATTGTAAATAAATAAAAATACCCCCTCAAATAATATAAATGAGGGGGTAATAAAAAAAATTATCCTCTAACAGTTTTTGGGATATATGTTAGAGGAATAAGAGTCCATTCTCCTCCCTCTTCAATATCCCAAACATAGGGAAATCCATTTTTAACAACTATTCCCCTATGCTGTTCATCTTTATAAAGATGAACATAATAATGGGAGATATTCACAATATCACTTTCCCATTCTTTTAATTTTTCTAAATATATGGCCTTTTCTCTTTCATATCTTTCTTTTTCAGCCATATATTCAGAAAATTTCTTCTCCCATTCCTCTACAATTTTTTCTGGAACGGGTCTTTTATTTTCTTCTTTGGCAAGATACCACCCTTCCACGGTGGTATGCCACTCCTTTCTCATCCCATCTTCAGATTCTGGGATGACTATATTATGTCTACCATATTTATAAATATAAGTAGACACAAATTTGTCTTTATTATGAAAATGCCAGACTTCCTGGCACTTTGTGCCATCTGGCATTTCTTTCATTTCCCCATAGATTACTCTGTGGGGTTTTTCTACAGAAATTTCCTTCGGAGGGGTGGGCCTCTCCTTCGGAATTTCTTTTTTTGCCCTCATTACTTCAAGGGCAAAATTTTTCAATTTTTTTATTGTTTCTACCCTTTCTTTTAAGATAGAAACAAAATATCTTAAAGGGTTATATGCGACGGAAATCCTCCCGTCTAATAATGCCCTTTCCAAAGAGTCAAGTTTTCTTCTCTCGTCTTCAAAGAAGATACCTAACTCTTCTCTATTTTCTTCCAGAATTTTTTTGCATTCCGGAAGAATTTCAAGGCATTCGTTTTTTTGCCTTTCTTCTTCTTCTTCTTTCACTTTAAAATTTCTGTAATAGTTGGGTCTATAATCAACCCCTGTCCAGCAAACATTAACCATATATTCCCCTGTATCCAGTAAAAAAAGCCTTTTTGCCCACGCTCCATTTTTTTCCTGTTTGAAAATTTCGCTTTTTAGAAATGCTTTCTGTTTTATCTGCATTGCTTACAATGGCAAATCTTCTTCTGCAAAAATATCATCTTCGTCGTATTTCTTTTTTTCTATTCTTTCCCCTGCTGGCATCATCACCATATTAGTCGCCACTATCACATAATTCCTATGTTTTTTTCCCTCTTTATCCGTCCATTCCTTGCTTTGAATATTCCCCTCAACATATACCAGCTTTCCTTTTTTTAAATACTCGCCTGCTACTTCTCCTAACTTATTGAAAAAAATTACTTTATGCCATGTAGTATGTTTATCCCCTTTTTTCATTCTTGCGGTTGTTGCGATATTCGCTGTTGCAACTGTTTTACCATTCATTGTATGTCTTATTTCAGGATCGCCCCCAAGCCTTCCCATAATTATTGCCTTGCTTATCATGTTATCTCCTTTTACAGCCAATCGTAGAGCCTGCTGTTCCTCTGGATTGGCTTATTATTTTTTATTGCTATTGCAAGTGCCTTTTTTGTCCCCACCATGACAAAAACCTTTTTAGCCCTTGTTACAGCAGTATATAAAAGGTTCCTATAAAGCATTATGTAATGCGAAGTGGTAACAGGCATAACAATACAATCTGCCTCACTGCCTTGATATTTATGGACAGTCAAGGCATAGGCCAGAGCAAGCTCGTCTAATTCGTAATCCTCATATTCAATTACCCTGTCATCAAAAACAACCCTGATTTTCTGTTCTTCTTTGTCTATCTCAATTACATAACCAATCTCACCGTTAAAGACCTCTTTTCTGTAATTGTTCTGTAGCTGTATAACTTTATCCCCTATAAAAAAGTCTTTAAAAGAGGTCTCTACATCCTGCAAACAATATATCCCGTCTGAAATCTGTCTCAAATAATCGATATTATATCTTCTCAATCTATCTCTTAATATCTCGTTAAGCCTTTCCGTTCCACATTCACCCTTTTTCATAGGAGATAATATCTGAGTATTCATTGGTTCAGAATATGTTCCATCTTCAACAACTTTCTTTATTACCCCTGCAATGCCCTCCGGCCCTTCTTCCTCTATGAAAATAAAATCTCTGTCATTGAAAAACCATAGATTCCCGCCATTGTGTATTGTATGGGCTGCCCTCACTATCGTTGACGTCTCCGCCTGCCTGTGTATCTTTTTCAATCTGGCAACACTGCATAAGTCATTATCAACTATATCTCTTAAAAAATTGCCGGGCGCTACAGATGGTAGCTGATTATAATCGCCAACTAAAACAACATTGGTTTCATCGCTTATGGCTTCCATGAGTCTCTTTGCAAGCAGTATATCTATCATTGAAGATTCATCTACTATTACATACTTTTCATCAAGGGGGTTGCTTTCGTTTCTCGTGAAGATTACTCTGTTGCTTTCTTTATCCCATTTAACTTCAAGCAGTCTGTGTATTGTCTTTGCGGATCTGCCTGTCAATTCTTCAATTCTCTTTGCTGCCTTGCCTGTAGGTGCAGCAAGTGCATAAGATATACCTGCCCTTTCAAGCGTCTCGATTATCGCCCTTATAGAAAACGTCTTGCCTGTCCCGGGTAATCCTGTGATTACAGATATTCTCTTTATTAAAGCATTTTCTACTGCCTTTTTCTGTTCATCGGTAAGCATTGAATAAAAGCCATCGCCGTAAGGTTTAATAAACTTTGTATTCGTTAATGCCAGCTTGTTTATTGCGGAACCTGTGTATTTCTCTGCATGATAAAGCTCTACAGGATAAAAATACCCTTTAGAAAAAACTATATCCTCTGGTAAAGCATCTTCCAGAAAAGTTTTTATCTTCTCTTCTTCTATCTGCAATAACTTCTGCGAACCTTCCAAAAGCTCATTGTATTTAAGAAATGTATGTCCCATGTTGTAGCAGGTCTCCCTTAAAGCATATTCAAGACCTGCCTTTATCCTGAAAGGATCATCTGGCTTTATCTTCATCTTTTCTGCAACTTTATCCGCCCTGAGAAACCCTATACCCTGTATCTCTGTCAGCACGTAGGGATTCTCTTTTATCATTTTATATGCCTTATCGCCCCATACTTTTAAAACTTTCTTTGCATAGATAATAGAAAGTCCAAGAGATAGTAAACTGTTTATCTTTTCCAGTTCTTTTTTCTGCTCTTTGTATGATTCTGCTATATTATTTGCTACTCTTTTGCTTATGCCTTTTATACTGCATAACTTTTCTGGATTTGTTTCTATAATTCTAATAGCATTTTTACCAAAAGCATCCACAATTTTTTTCGCTGTTCTTTCACGGACACCCTTGATAAGGCCTGAACCCAAAAATTCTACAATTTCCTCTTTTGTTTCTGCTTGCAGTGGTCTTAAATCAGAGACCTTTAACTGATAACCCCATTTTGTTTGGGTCCAATTTCCAGAAATAAAATATTTCTGATTAGGGACAAAAATTTCAGCAGGTAAAGACCCTGAGATAATGATTTCTTTTCCTTTTGTTGGCAGGTGATTTTTTTCTTTGTTTGCGTCCAATATTTTCAGCAACAACATCCTGCAAACAGAAAAACTATCACTTTTATATCTGAAATTTACAAACTGGGCTTCAACGTCCATCATCAATAATATTACTAAAAAAAGTAATACATATCTATACACCATTCTGTAGGAAACGAAATCAAAACACTCCTTTTCGGGAGTGAAAAATCAAAAAACAGAGGAGGGTTCTATATGATTTTACACACAGGAGACATCCATTTTCGCAACAGGGATGTCCAAGAAATCAACAAATGTTGCGATTTTCTGCTTAAACAGGCTATGGAACTAAAACCCGCTCTCAACATCATCGCTGGCGACTTTTTCGATGAAGATGTTGAGTTAGGGTCACAGGCAGCAATCTCCGCTACACAATTCCTTACTGCTCTATCTCGCATTGCCCATGTTCTCATCCTTAAAGGCACCAATTCACATGACGGTAACAATTTAAGCTACATAAAAAAACTTAATCTACCTAACGTTACCGTCGTAGATACCATCTGTCAGGTTAATCTTGTTGGTGCTACTATCAGTTGCATTCCCTCTCCTACAAAGGCAAATGTCCTCGAATATTGCAGGTCTAAAGAGATCTACGAAAATAATCACAGCACAATAGACCTGCTGAGAGACATATTGCAGATGTGGGGGTCGACAGCAGCAAAGCCTCACATCCTTGTTGGTCATTTCACCGTTCTTGGCTCTGTTCTTTCTACTGGACAGCAGATGATAGGAAAAGATTTAGAGTTGGGTGTTGGCGACCTTGCACTTGCAAAAGCCGACCTTGTTTGTCTTGGACACATTCACAAGGCACAAAGAATTGGCAAAAACATCTTTTACTGTGGCAGTTTAACCCGACTCAACTTCGGTGAAGATGAGGAAAAAGGTTTCTGGTTTCACGACCTGAAAAACAGCCAGCATAAATTTTATACGACACCTGCAAGAAAAATGTGGACAGTAGAATGGAACGGGAACAATGTGGTAACAGATGACCTCACAGAAAATGATCAGGTTAGGTTGATACTCCGTTTCAACGAAGGCGAACCTGAACCTGACATTGCTTCTCTTTCTAAAAACCTTGCAGAAAGAAACATCAGTTTAAAAGTTGAAAAACAGATTAACCCAATCGTTCGGACACGAACAGCCGGGGAAATCACAAAAGCCGTATCCTTAAAAGACAAATTAGGGATATGGCTAAAAGTTACTGAAACTTCGGCAAACTCAAGCATGTTTGACAAATTAGCATTGCTTGAGACAGCCGACCCACAGGAAATACTCAACAACTACACAAAGGAGGGTAACAATGCGACCGCTGTATCTCAAACTTGAAGGATTCAAGGGCATAAAGGCAGGTATGGGGTTGAATAAACTCGAACTCAACCTGTCAACCCTTAATGGCATCGTAGCTTTTGACGCTCCTAATGGAACTGGCAAAACAACCATTATTGATAACCTGCACCCTTATCGCTTAATGCCATACCGTGCAGGAGCCTACAGCCCGAAGGGTTTTTCATATTACGACCACGTAGAGGAGCCTGCACTTAAAGAATTTGTCTTTGAAATGGAGGGGAAAAGATATAAAAGCGTCTTACTTCTCTCTCCTAAAAGAAAAAAGCAGGAAGCATATCTCTATGTGGAAAACGAAAACGGATGGCATCCACTTAACCCCGACGGCAAGCTCGAAACCTACGACAGCCTTGTTGAAGACTTACTCGGCTCACCCGAGCTTTTCTTCACCTCGATTTTTCGCTGTCAAAACTCGAAATCCCTTTCGGATTATACGAAAGGGGAATTGAAAGAAATTTTGACTGAATTATTAGGGTTAGAAAAGCTAAAAGCCATCTCCGACAAGGCAAAAGAGGTCAAAAAGGGGTTGCAAACAATCATTCAGATAAAACAGCAGGAAAATGCAGCCCTTGTTGAAAAAGCCCAAAGGCAACCTGAAATTTCACAACAGTTGGCCACTGCAAAAGCAGAAATTGAAGCACTCAACAATCAGTTAGAAACTCTCATAGCTGAAGCTGGAACTCTAACTCAGGTAAAGTCTCATATAGAGGCTGACCTCGCTGTTGTTGCAGAAAAAATGACTCAAGTTGCCGAATTGCAGAAAAAGAGAGACGAAAAACTCAAAAGAATAAAAGACCTTGAAAAAGGTCTTATAAACACCGATGAAGAAAACAGTCTCTTTGAAAAAGCAAAACAGCTTGAGACTCTTGAAGCAAAACTGCCTGAAAAAAGACAGTTAAAAGAACAGCAGCAGAAAAAACTCGAAAGTTTTATAGAACTCCTCAAAGAGGCTGAACTTGCAGTAAAAGAATCTGAATCAATAAAGAATCAGCTTGAGGGTCTCAAAAAACAAAGACAGCTTAAAGTCACCCACCTTGAAAAAGAGCTTGCAGAGGCTTTAAAGGCAGTTGACATTATCTCTACAGCACCTTGTTCAAACCCTTATGACTGCCCTATCGCATCGCACGTTAGCGCAAAGGCGAAACTCGCAGCAGCCATAAAAAAAGAACTTGAATCTCTTTCTCAACCTACACCAGAGGAGGCTGCTCTTTCTGAAAAACTCGCATCTCTTGAAGTTGCCAACCCTGAGACATACAGGGTAACGGTCAATGCCTTAAAAAAGCGGTTAGAGGCAACAACAAAAGAGATTGCCGTGCTGGAAAGGGAAGTCAACAGCAGAAAAGAGATTCCTGTAAGGCTTGCAAACCTTGAGGCTGATAAGAAAGTCTACAAAGAACTTAAAGATGAATTACAGGAACTCGAAAAACAACTTGCATCTCTGGAAAAGGTTGATGACAACGAACTACTGTTAAAGCAAAAACAGGTTGATGCTAAAATTCAAAAAAACAAAACAGAAACAACGAATATACAATCTAAACTGCAAAGTGCGGTTGCCCTTACTGCAAAACTCGAAGCAGAACTTAAAGCCTGTGAGGAAGCTGCAACAAAAGTTTCTTCTCTATCAGAAGAGATAAACTCTCTGAAAAGAGAGGAAGCCGATTTCGGTCTTCTCGAAAAGGCTTTCGGCAATGATGGGATAATAGCACTTGAGATTGACGAGGCTGGCCCTGCAATCTCCAACATTACCAATGAATTGCTATCAGTTTTTGGTGGACGTTTCTCTATCCGTATTGACACTCAAGCTGCCAAAAAGAGTGAAAAGAACAGCCTCAAAGAATCACTCGAAATCATCGTCTATGACACAAACACAAATGAGGCTAAAAACTTAAAACTCATGTCTGGTGGTGAGAGGTTATGGATAGAGGATGCCATAACAAAGGCAATTTCAATCGTAAGGCAACAATCACTCGGCAAGAAATACAACACTATCTTTACAGACGAAAAGGATGGTGCTTTAGATGCCGAAAAAAAGATTGCCTTCTTTCAACTCAAGCAAAAAGCCCTCGAAATCGGGGGCTACGATACAGAATACTGCATAACCCAAACGCCTGAGCTATTGAAAATGGCTAATGCCATTATCCGGCTCAACAAGGGTGGTGCAGAAATCATCAACTAATCTAACAAAAAAAACTAATAAAAAAACAAAAGGAGGTATTTTCAATGGAAACAGCAAAGGTATTAGACCACACAAACGGCGTAACACAGATTTTAGACGGTGGCGATGACGAACTTCTTGCCAACGTTGCTACACTTCTCGGACCCAACTTCCAGCTTCCAAAGGCGGGAATTATTAGGCCGGGTATAATGAAGCTAAAATCCACTGCTACAAAACAGGACATAGAACTCTACAATAATCTTGTGCAGAAAGGTCTAAGCTGGGACGAAATCGATAAAAAGCTCAGCTTAGACAACTATGGTAAAAGCAAACTTATACCTGCTAACGTCGACTATTTCTCTATAAGACCAGCAGATTGCGAAAATCCCGATGCACCCGCTGAACTTATCAAACTTTACGGTGACCCCGATGGAAAATTACGCTCTTTTCCAGTATATTTTCCTGTAAACGAATGGTCGAATATAATACCTCACAGCTTGCGTTGTTTCGGGACTAACGGCATCAAATTTCGCAGTAATTTTAAAAACAACGGCGTAAGAATCTGCGAATACCCCCTTGAATTACAGCCAAAAGTAAGAGTCTTCGGTGGTAGGTCATGGGGGGAAAGACCCTGCGAACCCGAACTTTGTGCTGAATATCAAAAAGGGGAATGTAAGCTCGGCGGTGTTATACAGTTTTACATCCCCGGCATAAAGGGTGCAGGAGTCTGGATACTTCCAACGACAAGTTGGTATTCACTTGTGCGTATAAAATCAACACTCGAAATGATTTCCCGGCTAACAGGCGGACGTATTGCATTCCTTAATGTAGATGGTAAAACTCCTTTTTATCTCAGAAAAATCTACGATGAAATATCAACTATTGATTACCAAACAGGAAAACCAGTAAAGAGAAACCAATGGTTAATCACTCTCGAATGTAGGATTGATATGTTTCAACTTGTGCAAACATTTTCAAATCCTGTTCAAAGAGGTCTAACCGCTGTTAATGTTCTCAACGGAAACGGCAACCCTGAACTCACACCCAAACAGGAAACAACAAATCCTGAACCTGTTGAATCAGAACAGAAAGAAATTGTTGAATCTGCTCCTGAAATAAAAGAAGCTGCAAAGCCTATAAATCCTGAACCAGCGGAAACAGCGGAAAAAGTAAAACCAGAAAAGAAAGCTGAGCCTGAACCACAACCAGAACCACCCATCACAAAAGAGGAAGCAGAAAAGGTCTTTAAGGAAACAGATAAAGAGGAGAAAAAACCCAATGGTCTGGTTAAGGAATGTCTATCTTTAAGGGATGCGATAATCCCTGAATATGAGGGATATTCTAAAAAAGTCAGAGGCACACTCCCTAAAAAGTTATCTGAAAACGAACTTTTAAAATTAAGGGATTACCTCTTAATAGCAGTAGAGGCACTAAAGGCTGGTGTCCCCGAAAAAGACCTCTTGGCTAAAATCGACATCATCCTAGACGACCCTGCAAGGACTTTGAAAGCCTTTCCATCTCTCTTTAAGCCTCCAATAGAGGAGGACGATTTACCGCTTTAAACTCAACCGGGCAGGCTAAACCTGCCCTTTCTATCAAAAATCTAAAAAACAAAAGGAGGGTTTTTATGTCTGTTAGAGCATATCGTATTAACAAAATTGATTACGAAAAGTCGGATACTTTCAACCTCTGGCACCATGTGGGTCTGGTGGAAATCCTTGAAGATCACGGCTTATTGTTGCAACTCAACGAAGACCTCAACGGAATTTTATCAATACCGGTTGACCTGCTTGAAAAGATTGCAAAAGAACACCCCGATATTACTGACCAGACAAATCTTCTTAAGGACATCGAATGGGCGAAAGCACTCGGTGAGTATGACGTTACCTATTATTGCTTCTAAAGGTGGTGATATATGGATTTACAACAAATTAAATCAATTGACCTGCTTGGGTTTATTCAAAGCCTAACAAGTCAACATGGGATAAGGACTTCAAAATGCTGGATGTTCTTATCCCCTTTGCGTCAGGAGAAGTCTCCCTCATTTGCCGTATATCCTGAAACCAACAGCTTTTATGATTTCGGGATAGGGAAGGGGGGTGACATAATAAACTTTGCAATGTTGTATAGGAATTGCACTTTCAAGGAGGCTCTTGAGTGGCTAAGTGGAAATGATTACAGTGGCTTAAAATTTTACTCAAAACAATATAAACTCAAACAGGACATCGACAGCGATGATAAAGTAAAAGAATTTTACGGTATTCTTAAGGGTAGGACAAAAGTTAGCTGGGTAAAATCTTACTTTCAGAAAATGGGGGTAAGGTATTATCCAGAAATAGGTGCTGTGACCTATTTCAACAAGAAAGAAAACAGCACCTATGTAGCAATTCCCTGCCCTAACTCTGAAAACCCTGTTAGCCTTGAGTGCCGTCTCTATAATGGGGAAGGTAACAGAAGGCTGACACTGTTCAACAAATCTCTCTGGATTTTCCTGCGGGATACTTCAACTTTTTTAGTTACTGAAAGTATTTTAGATTGTCTTGCAGGGGAAATTATACTCAATGACAATTCTATTTCTCTTTTAGCTCTCAACGGTATCGGTAACAAAGGCAAGGCTATAAATTTCATCAAAGAACACCAACCAGAAAAAGTAATTCTTGCCCTCGACGCTGATGAACCCGGCAAACAAACAGAGTGGGAAATCGCAAGGGAAATAGAAAGCTACACTTTGGTCTTTTACTGCACTGTCCACAAAAAGGCAGGCGTAAAAGACCTGCATAAATTGTTAAAAACAATGTAAAGGAGGTGATAAAATGAACACAGTAAAGATCTTCTACAAAGACGATTGTCCCATGTGTCCAATGGCAAAAAAGCTGAGAGACAGTCTTATAAAAAAGGAGATTATAGTATCCGAATACAATGTGGAGACTGCGGATGGTCTTGCTGAGGCAGCATTCCACGACGTAATGGCTTTGCCCACTATTATTATTGAAGACGATAACGAAAATGAACTTAACTGTTGGAGGGGCATGGTGCCCAAAGTTGAAGAAATAATAAACGCACTCAAAGGCGGGGAGTAATTCCCTGCCTTTTTTGTTATAATGGATAAAAATCTTCTATAGGTAAATTCAGCTCATCGAAAAGCCTTATCTCCATTGCTTTTTTTGATACCTGAAAAAAATCACAGTATAAATCAATATCTCTCCATCTCTCTTTATAATATAACTCTAA
>JGI11944J13513_1001832_pt1 | contig 16101 bp, 16 predicted proteins | sample TerdegcoTASludge_FD_13513 | JGI IMG/M metagenome (IMG submission 13513) | reverse complement strand
AACCCTAACGCTAATTGAAGAAGGTCCGTGTCTCTCATGAGACGACGATGTATCACTGACACCGACCGACTTCAAGAATTTACCCACTCAGAATAGCGAGGAACCTTTTTTATTGCCCATCCGTCAAGCGCCCGGGCGACCCGACGGGGAAGCCTACGAGCCGGAACTTCCCCGTTTGTCGGCATCGCCGGATGTTCGTCCTTCGCAGGAGGCGATGAAGCGCTCCAGAGCCCTAGGCCGACTCGCAAGGTGCAGGTGGGCGTAGCTTGCGAGGACGTTCCCCTTCTGGAATCCTTCTTCGACGGGGGCCTCGGCGCGAAGCGTGCGCATCCGGTAGACGGACCGCCAGCCCTCGACGCCCGCGGGGTTTGACGTGAGGCTCGAGTGGTGGAACTCGTGGCCCCGGACGCTCTCTCCGGCCAGGCCCCAGAGGGAATCCTCCTTCAGGGTGACGTCCACGTATGCGAGGGCCTGCAGCCCCCTGTGCATCTTCGTCGCAGCCGGCAGGATCCCCGCCATCGGGTGCCGCCTGCCGTCCACCGTCTCCATCTCCCGGCAGAGGTACATGAGGCCGCCGCACTCGGCATAGACCGGCCGGCCCGACGCCGCGAAGTCCCGCACCGAGGCCAGCATGGGACCGTTGGCCGAAAGCTCCGCCGCCTCCTCCTCGGGATAGCCCCCGCCCAGGTAGAGGGCGTCGAGACCTTCAGGAAGGGCCCTGTCGGCGACGGGCGAGAAACGGACGAGGGTGCAACCCCGGTCTTCAAGCTCGTCGAGCACGTCCCGGTAGTAGAAGTGGAAGGCCGCGTCGCAGGCCACACCCAGGCGTGCCCTGCCTTGGATCCCTTTGCGCTCCGGCGCCTCCACGTAGAGAAAGGGCGCGCTGCGGGCCATGTTGACGATCTCGCCCAGGGTGGAGTAGTGTTCGAAGGCATCCGCAAGCTCGTCGAGGGCCTGCGGCGGGAGGTTTCGCGAATCCGCCGTCACGAGGCCCAGGTGCCTCTCGGGCAGCGCCGGCAGGGCCCCCTGGGGGATCGCCGCCACCATGGGCGGCAGGCGCGAGGCCCGCAGCGCCTCGGCCAGCATGATCCCGTGCCGAACGGAGCCGCAGCGGTTGGCGATGACGCCCGCCACCCTCACGTGGCGCTCGAAGGAGGCGAAGCCCCTGACGACGGGGGCCAGGCTTCTCGCCACGCCGTAGACGTCTGCGACGAGGATCACGGGGGCCCTGAGCCAGGCGGCGATCTCGGCCGTGCTTCCCTCGAGACTGTCGTGGCTCGCCCCGTCGAAGAGGCCCATGACGCCTTCGATGACGGCGATGTCGGCGTCGGCCGTCGTGCGCGCCACGAGTTTTTCCACGTAGTCGCGGCCCATCATCCAGCCGTCGAGGTTGTAGCAGGGCCTTCCCGAGGCGATGGAGAGGTAGGAGGGGTCGAGGAAGTCGGGCCCGACCTTGAAGGTCTGCACGCGCGTTCCCCGGCGGCGAAGGGCCGCCACGAGAGCGAGGGTGAGGGAGGTCTTTCCGGCCCCGCTTTCCGTTCCGCCGATGACAATCCGGGGGCAGTCGATCATGGAGTCACCTGGATAAAAGATGGTTTAAGACTCAAGGCAAATGGCTCAGGGCAAGATCCGCATGACAGCCGTTTTGTTCCATAAAAACAGGGTCCCATGCCCTGCGCCTGGTTTTATTTCAAGAACGCGGCCGCCCCCTTGTAGACCAGGGCGAAGACCGTCGCGGCCAGGATCGTCACGGCGAACAGCACGGCGTTGGCCTGCCGGATATGACCGGACTCCAGACGCTGCAGGGGGTCTCCCATGAAGGGCTGGGGGTCGAAGGAGCCGCCGCGGAACACCGGCCCGCCGAGCTGGATCCCCAGCGCCCCCGCCATGGCCGCCTCGGGCAGGGCCGCATTGGTGTTCTCCTGGACCGCGCCGTCGCGACGGCTCACCCGCAGGGCCGCCAGGGGCCTCATCCCGAGAAGCATCGCCGCCAGCGCCATGAACAGGACCGTGACGCGGGCCGGCAGCCAGTTGGCCAGCCGGTCGAGCCAGGCGGAGAACCGCCCGAAATCGTAATACGTCTCGTTCTTGTGCCCGAAGGCCGAGTCGAGGGCGTCGATCGACTTGTAGAGGATGACCCCCAGGGGGCCGAAGAGGAAGGCGCAGAGAAGCGGGGCCATGACCCCGTCGACGCCGTGACGGGCCACGCTCTCGATGGCGGCCCGGGCGATTTCCTCGCCGTCCATGCGGTCCGTGTCCCGCCGGACCATCTCCGAGACACGTTTGCGGGCCAGCGGGAGGTTTCCAACCTCGAGGGCGCGGTGGACCTCGGCGGCCTGGTCGGCCAGGGAGCGCGCGGAGAGGGCCGTGTAGAAGACCCAGATCGAGAGGACCGTGTATGCCCAGGGGTGAAGTGACGCCGCAAGCTTCAGGAGCCCCCAGGCTGCCAGGCCCGAGAGGCCGATGACCATCACGGCCGCCAGCAGCCCCGCCTCCCGGGGCGACTTGAGCATCCTCCGGATCGAGGGCTCCAGGGCAAGGGCAAATCGCCGCATCATCCTCGCCGGGTGGGGGAACCCGCGGGGATCGCCGAACAGAAGATTGAGGAACAGGGCAATCAGGATCTGGATCTCGAGGCTCATGTCGCGCGTACTATACAGGAAATCGGCTGCACGCCGCAAGCGCCGGGGAAGGAAAGGCTGCCCAGGGGGACCGCTTGCTTGACGGACCGGCGGAAAAGGGCTATAGGTCACAAAACTGTCATTGTCGCACAGGGGTCCAGGATTTGTACTGGGGGGACCGGGGTACGATCGGGCCGCCGTCTCACGTCGGGATTGCGGCCTTTACTATCTTCTACGAGGAGACGGCTGTGAGCGAAAGGCAGATCTGGATCACCACGTTCGACCTGGAGAGGCTGGAGAGCCTCATCGACGGGGTCCGGGCCGCGGGACCGCAGAAGAAGGACTACCTCACGCTGCTGGAGAAGGAACTCGAGCGGGCAAAGGTGGTGGACCCCAGGGATATCCCGGGTGACGTCATCACGATGAACTCGGTCGTCCGCATCCGGGATCTCGAGTCGGGCGAGGAGACGACCTACACGCTGGTATTCCCCGCCGACGCGCGGATCGAGGAAAATCGGATCTCCGTCCTCTCGGCGATCGGGACGGCGCTCATCGGCTACCGGGTCGGGGACACCATCGAGTGGAAGGTCCCGTCGGGATTGAAGCGGCTGAACGTCGAGGGGATCCTCTATCAGCCGGAGGCCTCCGGTCATTACGACCGCTGACACCACGCGGCCGTTCGGGCCGCAGGGCCGCACCGACTGCACGCCGGGGGAAAGGACGTTCACCGTGACGAAGGATCTCAGCAAGAAGCAGCTCGCGCAGGAAGTCGCCACGCTGCGCCGGGCCGTGGGGGATCTGGAAAAGGCGGTGGGCGAACTCGCGCAGAGGGAGAGCGCATCCAGGAGAGCGGCCGAGAAGTACCGCATCATCGCCGACAACACCTACGACTGGGAATTCTGGCTCGGCCCGGACGCCCAGTTCATTTACTCCTCTCCGTCGTGCGAGAGGATATCCGGCTATCTGGCGGAGGAGTTCGAGGCGGACCCGACCCTGTTTTACCGGCTGATCCACCCCGAGGACCTCGCCCGCGTGTCGGAGAACATGAACCGTCGTAAATTCGAGGCCGGCCTTGCCGAAATCGAATTCCGGATCGTCCGCCGGGACGGGACCGTGCGATGGGTCGCCCTCGCCTTCCAGCCGGTCTATGACGGGGAGTCTCACTTTCTGGGCACCCGCTGCAGCAACCGCGACGTCACGGAACGCAAGCTTGCGGAAGCGGAACGAGAGAAGCTCATCGGCGAGCTTCGCAGCGCGCTCTCCAGGGTGAAGCTGCTCAGCGGGCTGATCCCGATCTGCGCCTGCTGCAAGAAGATCCGGGACGACAAGGGCTACTGGAACCAGATCGAAACCTACATCCGGGACCACTCGGAGGCCGACTTCAGCCACGGGATCTGCCCCGAGTGTGCGCGGAAGGAATACCCGGAGCTCTTCGCCGAGAAGGCGAAGCGGAAAAAATAAGAACCGTTCCGAACGGCAGGACCGGAAACGGCCGCCTCGCATCGCCCCTGCAGGGCCCTCCATCCGCCCCTACTAAAGTCGTTGCGTATTAATTCCGTATCCTACCCGTATTGTCTTCGGGCACCCATTTCCGATAGAGAAAAGAGACAAACGGGGCGTGCGTGCCGTGGAGGCGCCGCTTTTTCCGTCGGGGAGAAAGACGATGACGTGTGTGCTGGAGAAGGCGGAGGGCGGCGGGTGCATTCGACTCGAGTTCGACGGCCGGGTGGCGATCTCGGACCTCGAGCAGAGCCGGAAGGTCCTGAAGGATATCCTGCGCGGTTCCGACGGGACCCGGAGCGTCCTCGTCGACATGCGGAGCGCCTCCCTGGAGGTGTCCACCATCGACGTCCACCAGTTCGTCGCGTCGCACCGCGACGAACTGCCTGCGGATCTGCGGATCGCCGTGCTCGTCGATTCGAAGGATTGGTCCATCGCGATCTTTGCGGAAAACGTGGCCCAGAACCGCAGCACATCCCTGCGGGCGTTCCGGGATGAATCCCACGCCCGCGCCTGGCTGGGAATGGGCGATTGACGCCGTCCGACTGAAACGGGACCCTGACGCTGCCGGCAGGGAGGCCGGGGTTGACGGTAAGGCCATCCTGGCATAGGATGACCTCCCATGAAGCGAATCCTCCCGATCGTCGTGATCCTCCTCTGCCTCGCACCGCCGGCCTTCGCGGCGCCGCCTGCGAGGATCGTCTCCCTTGCGCCCAACATCACGGAGATTCTCTACGACCTGGGCCTGGGGGACCGGGTCGCGGCGGTCACCGACTACTGCGATTACCCGCCCGCCGTGAAGGCCAAGCCCCGCGTGGGCGGCTTCACGAACCCCTCGCTCGAGGCCGTCGTCGGAGCGAGGCCCGACCTCGTGATCCTGACCGACGACGGCAACCCCAGGGTGATCTACAACCGCCTTCGGGACCTCGGCATCCCCTGCTACGTCTTCAAGCCGCGGCGCCTCAAGGAACTGCCGGGGGGCATCCGCGAGATGGGTGCGGTCCTCGGTGTCGAAAAAGACGCTGCGAGTCTTGCCGGAAAAATCGAGAGGGACATGGCGGCCCTGGAGAAAAAGGCGAGGCAGCAACGCGCCCGGCCGCCGAAGTCGGCCCTCTTCATCATCCAGCCCGAGCCCGTCGTCGTGGCCGGTCCCGGCACGCTCATCCACGAGGCCTTCGGCATCCTCGGCATCCGCAACGTCGCCGCCGACGGCAAGGACAAGTACCCCAAGTTCTCCCTTGAGGAGATCATCGGCCGCTCGCCCGACTACCTCCTCGCGGGGCAGGGCTTCATGTCCGGCGGGGGCACCGAGCGCCTCAAGGAGAGGCTCCACATGCTGCCCGCCGTCAGGGAGGGAAGGGTCTGCGTCGTCACCGAGCGGCTCTACCGCCTGAGTCCCCGTGCCGTGGGGGGGATCGACGAAGTGGCGCAGTGTGTTGCGGGGCCTTAGTCTTTCTTGTTCTAAAATCCCTTTCATTTTCAGCTCTTCTTAACTTCCGCTCTTCCTGACTTCCGTTCTTTTCTTGGACCTTGACAAAGCCCCGGTGCTCTGTTAGTGGGTAGACATCCAAGGGGGTGGGCAGATGGAAGAGGGGTGAAAATCCCCCGCTGCCCCGCAGCCGTGATGGGAACGAAATCCCGATGAGCCACTGTCATGGGCACCATGATGGGAAGGCGGGAGAGTAGGCCGCCCTAAGCCGGAAGACTGGCCCATCCCGTTAGCCTCGAGGGAGGTTGCGGTGAGCCGGTTCTTCCTTTTCACATCCCTTTTCGCCGTTCCGGCCGTTGCCCTTTCCGTCGCATCGAGAATCGAGGCGGGCAAGGCGGTAACCCCGATGCGGGTGAGCCGCGTCTGCGCCCTGCTGGGTGTCGTATTTGCGGCCGTGGCGGCGATTGCCGCCGTAACCGGCCCCCACCGGATCGACCTGATCGCCCTGCTGAGGCAGGGCCTCGCGTCCGATACCTCGCCCGAGCACACCATCGTCTTCTCCGTCCGCATCCCGCGCATCCTGCTGGCCGCCGTCGTCGGCGCCACCCTGTCCACGGCGGGTGCCGTGTTCCAGGGGCTGCTGCGCAACCCCCTGGCCGACCCCTACATCCTCGGGGTCTCCGGCGGGGCCGCCGTGGGCGCCGTCCTCGGGATCATCGTCGGGCTCGACATCCTTCCCTTCGGCATCCCGGCGCTTGCCGCCCTGGGCTCCTTTGCGGCCATCGTCCTCGTATTCGGCGTGGCGGGCCGCAGGGGCGAGACCCCGTCGGGGACGCTGCTGCTCTCGGGCGTCATCGTGAACGCCTTCTGCACGGCGGCCATCATGTTTCTGATCTCCACGGCCTCGGGCACGCGCCTCCACGGGATCATGTTCTGGCTCATGGGGGACCTGGGGCTGGCGGAAACCGGGCAGACCTCCCTGGGGGCCGCGGTCCTGCTGGCGGGCTTCGCCGTCATCTACTTGCACTCCCGAGCCCTGAACCTTCTCGTCATCGGCGAAGAGCAGGCCCTGCAGCTCGGGGTCGACGTCGAGAAAACGAGGCGGGTGCTCTTCTTTGCCGCCTCCTTCATCACGGCGGCCGCCGTGTCGCTATCGGGCCTCATCGGCTTCGTGGGGCTTCTCGTGCCGCACCTCATCCGGATGATCTTCGGCTCCGATTACCGGCTCCTGCTGCCGGCGAGCTGCCTCTTCGGCGCGACCTTCCTCGTGGCCGCCGACACGGTGGCCAGGACGGTTCTCGCGCCCAGCGAGCTTCCTGTGGGGGTCATCACGGCCCTCTTCGGGGCGCCCTTTTTCATCTACCTGCTGAAGAAGACGGAGGCCGGCCGATGCCGCTTCTGAGCGTGGACAGGGTGAGTTTCAAATACGGTGAGCAGTGGGTCCTGCGGGGGATCCGCTTCGAGGTGGAGAAGGGCGACTTCCTCGGCGTCATCGGTCCCAACGGCTCGGGCAAGACGACGCTGCTGCGCGTCATCGACGGGATTCTCAAGCCCCAGGAGGGCGAGGTCCGCCTCGAGGAGACGGAGATCGGCAGGCTGCGGCGCGAGGCCCTGGCCCGCTCCGTGGCCGTCGTGCCCCAGTACTTGGCCCTGGCCTTCCCCTTCTCCGTGGAGGAGGTCGTGCTCATGGGCCGATCGCCGCACCTGGGCCGCTGGCGCTTCGAGGGTGAGAAGGACCTGCGCATCGCCAGGGAGGCCATGATGATGACGGACACGCTCGGGCTGGCGGCCCGCGACATGGGGTCGCTCTCCGGGGGAGAGTGCCAGCGGGTTCTCATCGCGCGGGCGCTGGCGCAGGAGCCGAGACTCATCCTCCTGGACGAGCCCACGGCCTTCCTGGACATCCGGCACCAGGCGGATTTCTTCGACCGCATCCGGGCGCTCAACCGCGAGCGGGAGCTCACGGTGATCGCCGTGACCCACGACATCAACCTCGCCGCCCACTACTGCGGCCGCGTCATTTTGCTGAAGGACGGGCGCATCGAGGCTGCGGGGCCCGTCGAGTCCGTCATCACGGAAGAGCACATCCGGAAGGCCTACGAGACAACGGTATTGGTGGACCGCCATCCCGTTACGGGATCGCCGAGGATCACGCTGACCTGAGGAAGCGAGGGACGAAAAGGGAGTCCGATAAACGCGAGGCGTCAATCGCCGTCGGGGCGAGGAAGCCGGTCGAAGTCCGGCGCTGCCCCGCAACTGTGGGCGGAACGAAATCCGCATGATGCCACGGGTCCCCGGCACAGGGGGCCCGGAAGGCGCGGAGAGTAGGGGGCCGCAAGCCAGTAGACTCGGCCGACGGTGTGACACATACCAATTCCCGAGGGGGAAGGAGGAGTTGACATGATTCGCATGCGTAAGAGGTTCGTCGTTTTGTGCCTGCTCGTGCCGGCCTTATTGGCCGTTCCCGGGCTTGTTCTTGCCCAGGCGGCGCCGCAGACCGCCCGGCCCGAGTACCGGATGGGCGAGGTGGTCGTCACGGCCACCCGCGATGCCCGGGAGGTTCGCAAGGTCCCGGCCAACGTCACGGTGATCACTTCCGAGGATATCCAGAATTCGGGCGCCACGAGCGTCCCCGAGGTGCTCACGGGGCTCGTAGGCATGAACGTCACGAGCTACAGCGGAAACGCCTCGCAGTCCATCGTCGACATGCGGGCCTTCGGCACCGAGGCGGGCTACCTTCGACACGTGGTCCTGCTCGACGGCAGGCGCCTGAACCGGCCCGACATCGCCGGGATCAATTGGCTCGAGATCCCGCTCTCCGAGATCGAGCGGATCGAGGTCGTCAGGGGCGCCAACAGCGTCCTCTACGGGGATTCGGCCATCGCCGGCTCCATCAACATCATCACCAAGCGCGGAGAGGGAAGGCCCAAGGGCGACGCGACCTTCATCGGCGGAAGCTACAACACCTACAACGGCCGCCTCGGCGTCCGCGGCTCCGCCGACAAGGTCTACTACGCGCTGAGCGGCGAAGCCCTCACGACAAGCGGCTACCGGGACCGCTCGAAGTTCACGACGGAAAGCGCCGGCGGCAGCGTGGGCTACAACCCCAGCGACGCCCTCGACGTCTCTCTGGGCATCACGGCCAACAAGACCGACAACCAGTTCCCGGGCGCCCTGACTGCGGCCCAACTGGCGGCGAACCGCAGGCAGGCCCAGAACCCGGATGACGATGCGAGCTCGGCCTTCCTCGACGCCAACCTTCTCGTCAAGAGCGTCCTGGGGGCCTGGGGCCGGATCGACGCCAACCTCATCTACGGCCGGCGGGAGGTGACGTCCAACTATGCCTCCTTTGCCTCCTTCACGAAGATCGACATCGACACGGTGGGGGCCACCCCCCGCTACATCCTGGACAAGAAGCTCTTCGGATTCGACAACAAGCTCACCGTCGGCTTCGACTTCTACCAGGACAAGCTCGACAAGGACACCTTCTCGAACCGCTCGCAGGCGGTACGGACCTACGAGGCGGATCTCAAGCGGCAGACCCTGGGGCTCTATGCCCGCGATGAGTTCAGCATCGTGAGGGATCTCATTCTGGCCCTGGGCGCCCGGACGGAACGGGCCAACGTGGACGGAAACGAGACGAACCTGGGGACGGGAGCGTCGGTCTTCGATGCCGAGAAGATCCACAAGGGAACGGCCTGGGAGGGCTCCCTCACGTACCTCTTCGGCGAGAAGGCGAAGGCCTGGGTCAAGTACGCCACGATCTACCGCTTCCCGTCCCTGGACCAGCAGGCCTCCTACTACGCCTTTCCCTTCGACAGCTTCCTGACGGACCTGGAGAAGGAGACGGGCAAGAGCATCGAGGTGGGCACGCAGGCAAGCCCCCTGAAGGACCTGAAGCTCGGGATCACGCTCTACGGAATCGACATGGAGGACGAGATCAGCTACAACCCCGTCACGTTCCGCAACGAAAACCTCGACAAGACGCGCCACCAGGGCATCGAGTTCACGCTGGACTGGCAGTTCCGGAAGCTGGCGCGGCTCCTTGCCAACTACACGTTCCAGGAGGCTTTTTTCCGCGAGGGGGCGAACAGGGACAAGGACGTCCCGCTCGTGCCGCACCACATGGCCAATGCCGCTCTCGAAATCTACCTTCCCTGGAACCTCACGCTGCGCCCTGAGGTTCGGTACGTGGACGACCAGTACTTCGGCTCCGACAACGACAACAGCGCGACGAAGCTCGACAGCTACACGATCGTCAATCTCTACCTGCGCTGGCAGCCTGACTGGAAGGCCTTTGGCGTTGCCAGGCCGACGGCCTTTGTGGGGGTTGAAAACCTGACCAACAAGAGTTATGTGCCCGTGGGGTACGAGACCTTCTCGGGGCTGAGCTACTACCCCGCGCCGGAGATCAACTTCCGGGGAGGGGTTTCATTGTACTTCTGATGCGGTGCGGTCGGAAACGGGCCCGCGAAGGTGAGTCATGAACGTCACGACATGGGGAAGACAGGGCGCCGTGGACCTGGGCCTGACCGACGCCGGGCCGGCGGAACGCTCGGCGCGGCAGGCATCGCGGCGGCGCCGCAGGGGCATGCTGAACGGGATCGCCCTGTCCGCGGTTCTCCACGCGGGTGTCCTCGCGTTTGTCCTCTATACCGCGGCGAACCCCTTCGTCGGGTTTCCGACGGCCGGGGACGAGGGGATCGTCCGTGTTTCGCTCGTGACGGTCATGCCCGGGCCCGACAGCGGCAACGGGGCCGCTCCGGCCGAGGAGTCAAAGAAGAAGCAGGTTCAGGCAATGAAGGCGCCGCCTGTCTCCGTCCGGAAGGCCATGGAGAATACCTTCATAGCCGGGGCGGACGACCATCGTCAGGCCGAGCGGCCGGCGGCGGAGACGAGCATCTCTGTCGAGACCGCCCGGCCGCCGGCTTCCTCGGGACGCGGGACGGCCGCCGGTGAAACGGCCCGGGGACAGCGGCAGTCCGGCGCAACATCGCAGGAGGGCTACTCGGAGGCCTCTCCCCGCTACCGGGAGAACCGGCCCCCCGTCTACCCGGGCACGGCAAGGCAGCGCGGGTGGGAGGGCGACGTGCTGATCGCGGCCGAGGTTCGTGCCGACGGCCGGATCGGGACCGTCCGGGTCAAGCGCTCGTCGGGGTATGCCTCCCTGGACAATTCGGCCCTCGAGGCCGTGCGGGCCTGGCGGTTCGAGCCGGCCAGACGGATGGGAAACCCCGTGGATGCCTGGGTCGAGATCCCCATCCGCTTCAAGCTCTCGCCCGGCGACTCGTTCATGTGAGGGGGGTAAAGACGGAAGTTAAGAAGCTATGAAGCTGTGAAGTTCGGAGAAGCCCTGGTTCGTTTTTGGCGACAAGCTCGTCCAAGCTTCCCAACTTCTAAACTTCATAACTTCTCTTTGAGATGTTAATAAGTGCCCGTCCCGTAAGGCATCCAGGGGATCCCGGGCGGCTTGAAGAAAAAATTTTGTTGACAGGAGTGCCCGATCGTGTTTTCATGAGGCACTTTTTTGAAGGAATGTCTCGTGATGGACTGCACCAACATCCGTAATTTCGGCTTCTGGTTTAGCACCTATTATTTTTACGGACAGGTCTGCCCGTCGCTGAGGAGGACTTAAGCACCACAGAATAAGCCGAACCGAAGCCATGGGTAGATCGAAAGACGCCGCCCATGGCTTTTTACTTTCTCCTACTCCCGGGCCATGAGGGCGGCAGTCCTCATGGCCTTTTTCTTTGGAGGTAACGGAGTCATGATCATCGTGATGAAGAAAAGCGCAACGGACGTGCAGATCGACCGGGTCGTCGAGTGGATCGAATCCGTCGGCTACCGGGCCCACCTGTCCCGCGGGACGGAGAAGACGATCATCGGCGCCGTGGGAGACGCGCGCGGCCGCGAGCAGATCAAGTCCGTCGGCCACATGCCGGGGGTGGAGACGGTGGTTCCCATCCTCAAGCCCTACAAGCTCGCGAGCCGCGAATTCCAGGGCGCAGACACGGTCGTCCGCGTGGGCGGCGTGGAGATCGGCAACGGCTCCTTCACCGTCATGGCGGGGCCCTGCGCCGTCGAGACGGAGGAGCAGCTCATGGAGTCCGCCTGGGTGGCAAAGAAGGCCGGCGCACAGATCCTGCGCGGCGGCGCCTTCAAGCCCCGGACCTCGCCCTACAGCTTCCAGGGCCTCGAGGAGGAGGGCCTGAAGCTCCTGAAGAAGGTCCGCGAGCGCACGGGGCTGCCCGTGGTCACAGAGGTCGTGAACCCCGCCGACGTGGACCTCGTGGAGGCCCACGCCGACATTCTCCAGATCGGCGCGCGCAACGTCCAGAATTTCGCCCTGCTGAAGCGGGTCGGGCAGGCCCGCAAGCCGGCCCTGCTCAAGCGCGGGATGATGACGACGATCGAGGAGCTGCTCATGTCGGCCGAGTACATCCTCTCCGAGGGCAACCCCGACGTGATCCTCTGCGAACGCGGGATCCGGACCTTCGAGACGGCCACCCGCAACACGCTGGACCTCTCGGCCGTCGTCGTCCTGAAGCAGCTCTCGCACCTGCCGGTCATCGTGGACCCGAGCCACGCCGCGGGCCACTGGAAGTACGTAGCCCCCCTGGCACGGGCGGCCGTGGCCGTCGGGGCCGACGGGATCATCGTCGAGGTCCACCCCGAGCCCGAGAAGGCGGTCTGCGACGGGATGCAGTCCCTGAAGCCCGAGAAGTTCTACCGGCTCATGGACGACCTCGCGGTGCTGTCGGCCGCCATGCGGCGGATGGAGAGGGTGCCGTCATGAACCGGATCCGCGTCAACCTCGACAGGCGCCTGAGCGCCAGCTACGACATCCACATCGGCCGGGGCATCCTGGACCGCATGGCGCTGATCCTCGCCAAGGGCAACTGGGCGGGGCGATGGTTCGTCGTCGCCGACGAGACCGTGGCGGGGCTGCACGGGGAGCGCGTGCTGGCCGCGCTGACCGGGGCGGCGCTCAGGGCCGAATGCCTGACGATCCCCCCCGGCGAGGGCGCCAAGACCGTCGCGACCTGCCTCGGGCTTGCCGGGCGGCTGCTGGAGCGGGGCGCCGACCGGACCTCGGGCCTGATCGCCCTGGGCGGCGGCGTGACGGGGGACGTGGCGGGGTTTCTCTCCTCCATCTACATGCGGGGCATCCCCTGCGTGCAGGTCCCCACGACGCTGCTGGCGCAGGTGGACAGCTCGATCGGGGGCAAGACCGGCGTGGACACCGGGGAGGGAAAGAATCTGCTCGGGACCTTCCACCAGCCCAAGGCCGTGTTCATCGATCTGTCCTTTCTCGAGACCCTCCCGGCGAGGGAGTTCACGAGCGGACTGGCCGAGATCGTGAAATATGGTATCATCGAGGACCCGGACCTGCTGGCGGCGCTCGAGGACAACGCCGCGGCCCTGCAGGGGCGCGACCCGGCCCTCCTGGAGCGGGTCGTCTCCGCGTCGTGCCGCATCAAGAAGGGCATCGTCGAGATCGACGAGACGGAGAAGGGGCTCCGCCGCATCCTCAACTTCGGCCATACCGTGGGCCACGCCGTCGAGGCGGAGTCGGGGTACGCAATCTCCCACGGCGAGGCCGTGGCTGTGGGGATGGCCGCCGCCGCGGCGATCTCGGAGCGCCTGCGCTACCTCGGCGCCGAGGACCGGGACCGCGTCGAGAGGGCCATCGAGCGCGTGGGCCTGCCGCGCCGCATCCCCCGGGACCTCGACGCGGGCAGGCTGCTGGCGCGGATGGAGAAGGACAAGAAGAAGCAGGACGGCCGGATTCATTTCGTCCTGCTCAAGAGACCCGGCATGCCGTTCGTCAACGGCGGCGTGCCGCTCGACACGGTGCGGGAGGCGATCGAGGCGATGCGGTCATGAAACGAACGGACGTCGAAGGCATCCGGCGCAGGATCCGGGACAGGGACCGGGAACTCGTGAGGCTCCTCAACGAACGGGCCCGCCTGTCCGTCGAGATGGGCAGGATGAAGTCCGAAGCCGGGCTTGCCGTGTACGACCCGGTTCAGGAGCGGCGGGTCCTCGACGAAATCGCATCCAGGAACGAGGGGCCGCTTCCCCCGGAGGCGCTGCGGCACATCTGGCGCGAGGTCCTCTCCGCGTCGCGCGCCCTCCAGGCGCCCCTGTCGGTGGCCTGCCTGGGGCCGGAGGGCTCCTTCGCCCACCTGGCGGCCCTCGAGCGCTTCGGGAGAAGCACGCGCATGGCGCCGCAGGTGACGATCGGCGGCGTCTTCGACGCCGTGGAGAAACAGCGGTGCGACCTGGGCGTCGTTCCCCTGGAGAACTCCGTGGAGGGGCCCGTGCGGACCACCCTGGCCCGGCTCATCGCGACGCCCCTTTCGATTCGCGGGGAGATCTGCCTACGAATCTCCCACTGCCTGCTGTCGAAGGCGCCCCGGGGACGGATCCGCAGGGTCTACTCCCACCCCCAGGCGCTGGCCCAGTGCCGGCAGTGGCTGGCAAGGCACCTCCCCCGGGCCGTTCCCGTCGAGACGGAAAGCACCTCGGCGGCGGTGCTGCAGGCGCGCGGCGACCGGCAGGGGGCGGCCATCGCGAGCCAGCTTGCCTCGGAGATCCACCGCCTTCCCGTCGTCGAGGCGGGCATTGAGGACCACCCGGAGAACACGACGCGCTTCATCGTCATCGGGACGGGTTCGAGCGGCCCGACGGGCCGCGACAAGACCTCCGTCCTTTTCTCCACCCAGCACCGGCCCGGGGCGCTGCATGCGGCCCTGGCCCCCTTCGCGTCGGCGGGGATCAACCTGCTCCGGATCGAGTCCCACCCGGCGAAGGACCGGATGTGGCAGTACCTGTTCTTCGTCGACCTCGAGGGGCACGCGGAGGATCGGGCCGTGAAGGACGGCCTGCGGAAGCTGAAGCGAAAGACGGCCTTTCTGAAGGTGCTGGGGTCGTACCCCCGGGAGGTGGAACCCTCATGATTTGCATCTCCATCGTGCCCGCCACCAACGAGGAAGCCCTGTCGCTGCTGGGCCGGGCCCTGCCGCTGGCCGAGCTCGTGGAGCTGCGGATCGACCGGATCGAAAAGCCGGAGCTCCCGATGCTGCTCCATGCCGGCAGGGAACGGATCGTGGTGACGAACCGCCGGCGCGACGAGGGCGGCTTCTTCGCGGGCTGCGAGACCCGCCGGATGGAGCTGCTGCACGAGGCCGTCGAACTGGGGGCCCGCCTCGTGGACATCGAGGCGCGCACGGGGGAAAAGGCCGTGGGAAGGTTGGCCGATGCGGTCCGGTCCCGGGGCGCAGGGACGAGGCTCATCGTGTCGCACCACGACCCGTCGGGGACACCCTCCGCAAAGGCGTTGGCGGCGCGGCTGAAGGCCTGCCGGGCGCTCGGGGCCGACGTCGTGAAGATCGTGACCCTGGCGACCTGCGCAGCAGACAATCTCCGGGTCCTGGCGCTCCTGCCGCAGGCCCGGGAGATGGGGCAGGACCTCATCGCCTTCTGCATGGGGGAACAGGGACGCCTGAGCCGCGTGGCGGCCCCGCTCCTCGGGTCCTGCTGGAGTTACGCGAGCCTCGAGAAATCCGCCTCCTCGGCGCCGGGGCAGTTGACGGTCGCCGAGATGAGAACGATCCTGGGAATGCTGCGGTCATGAGGGATGCCCCGAAGGAGAGGATCCGACACTTCGCCCTTTTCGGGAACCCCGTGGGGCACAGCCTCTCGCCGCTGATGATCAACGCGGCCTTCGGGGCCATGGGGGTCCGGGCCGGCTACGAGTCCCACCGCGTCGAGAACCTGGAGCTTGCGGTCCGGATGATCCGGGAGAAACCGCTCGACGGCGTGAGCGTGACCCTCCCGCTCAAGGGGGCCATCATGGCCTTCCTCGACGAGTCGGACGACGACGCCCGCGCGATCGGCGCCGTCAACACCGTGACCAACGAGCGCGGGCGGCTGCGGGGCTCGAACACGGACTGGGTGGGGCTCACCGCGGCCGTCGAGGAGCACGTTCCCCTTCGCGACAGGACGGTCGCCGTGCTCGGCGCAGGCGGCGCCGCGCGGGCCGCCGTCCACGCGGTTCTCCGGGCGGGGGGAACCCCGATCGTCTTCAACCGGAGCCGGGACCGGGCCGAGTCGCTGGCCCGGTGGTTCTCCTGCGAGACGAGGCCGCTGGCCGCCCTGGGGAGGGCGGAGGCGGACGTCCTGATCCATGCGACCCCCGTGGGGATGCACCCCGACACGGGGGAGTCCCCCGTGGACGGGCGCATCCTGGGCCGGTTCCAATGGGTCGTGGAGACGATCTACAACCCCCTGGAGACGCGCCTGCTCCGGGAGGCCCGCGCCGCGGGATGCGGTGTCGTCACGGGGCTCGCCATGTTCGTCCGCCAGGGGGCGGAGCAGATCCGCACCTGGACGGGGCTCGAGCCCCCGGTCGAGCTGATGACGCGCGTGGTGCGGACGACCCTGGCGAAGGATCGGGCACCGGGTCCGGGGTAAAGGGTACGGGAAGAAACGGACGATAAAAAACCGGAACAGGAAGATGGCCGAGATAAGAGAAATCAAGCCCCT
>JGI11944J13513_1001831_pt1 | contig 16105 bp, 16 predicted proteins | sample TerdegcoTASludge_FD_13513 | JGI IMG/M metagenome (IMG submission 13513) | reverse complement strand
AAAAATACAGCTGCAAGAAAAAAAAGTAATTTAATGAAAGAAATATCAAGATTTTAAAATAGTTAATTCCATTCTCTCTTTTTGAAAACCTTTACTTAATTTTATACTTTTTTCTATTTCCTCAAAACTTTTTAAAATTGTTTTAAGTTCATTAAGATTGAATTCACTTGCTTCATCTTTAAGAAGAGAATACCTATAAGGATTAATTTTTAAAGCATCAATTATATCCTTATCTTTAACTCCCTCTAAAATAGAGATTTTAACATCGATAAGCGATGTTATATGATTCAATATAGTATAAAATAATTTCTCAAAATTTTCTCCCCTCTCAATAATTTTACTAAAGTTTTCAAGAAATTTTCTTTTTTTATTTTTAATAAAATAGTTTATTAAATCAAAGATATTTGGTATATCAACTTGATAAACATATTTTTCAATGTCTTCTTCATCTATTATATCTTTATCTATTAAAGACAATTTTTCAATTTCACCAATTAAAAGATCAAGATCATTTTCACAACCAAATATCAACTTGTATAAGGCGCCTTGACTGATACTTTTATTTTTTTCTTTAAATTTTTTTTCAACCCATTTTTTTAAAATTTCTAAATTCATATTTTTATCATTTACAATTTTAACTTTATCTTCAATTTCTTCTGGAGGGAGAGGAATTTTTCCATCTCTATCATCAAATATTATGACTCTATTTTTAATATTTTTAAAATAGTCCCATTTAAAATTTTCAATTTTTTGTGCATTTTTGATGAATATAACCTTCGATGAAGAAAAAAAAGAGGGTGAATCTATAGAATCTATTAAATTTCTTAAATTAGACTCACCCTCTAATATAAAAATATTCGAAACTTTAAGGTTTAATTTTATTTTTTCTATAATTTGATTTCTTAAATAATTAGCATCTCCAATAAGAATATAATAAGGTTTCAGATTTCCTTTATTTATCTCATCAATTGTTGATATATAATTAACCTTTTGAGATACTTTCTTTTTCTTCAATTTTTTTAAAGATGAGAGAATCGGTTTCTTTATCTACAAGAATTGAATCTCCGTTTTCAAATTCTCCCCTTAATAGTTTTTCTGACAGAGGATTTTCGAGTTCCTTCAATATTGTTCTCCATAAATTTCTTGCTCCAAAATTTCTATCAAAACCTTTATCTATTATAAAATCCTTAGCTTCCTCAGTTAATTGAATTATAATATTTCTTTCTTTCAGCTCTTCCTTTATTCTTTTAAGCATAATATCGAGAATCTTCCTAACATCTTCTTTGGTAAGAAAATTAAATACAACAATTTCATCTATTCTATTTAAAAATTCTGGCCTGAAAGTGTTTTTAAGTTCAAAAGTCACTCTATTTTTCATCTCTTTATAATCTACCTCTTCTCCTTTAACAAATCCAAATTTTTTCATTGAATCAAAGGTTGTGCCGAGATTCGATGTTAAAATTATTATTGTATTTCTAAAATCAACGATATGTCCTTGACTATCAGTTAATTTTCCTGAATCAAGTATCTGTAATAATATATTAAAAATATCTGNGTGTGCTTTTTCAATTTCGTCAAAAAGAATTATAGAATATGGTCTTCTTCTTATTGCTTCAGTTAATTGACCTCCCTCTTCATATCCAACATATCCCGGAGGGGAGCCAATTAATCTTGAAACATTAAATTTTTCCATATACTCTGACATATCGAGCCTTATCAAGGCATCTTCACTATCGAAAAGAATTTCAGCAAGTGCTTTTGAAAGTTCTGTTTTTCCTACTCCAGTTGGACCTAAAAATAGAAATGAACCTATAGGTTTGGTAGGGTCTTTAAGTCCTGCTTTTGCTCTTCTAATTGCTTTTGATATAACCTCTACAGCTTCATTTTGATCTATTATTCTTTTATGTAATTCATCTTCAAGTTTTAATAACTTCTCTTTTTCTTCAACTAATAACCTTTTAACTGGAATACCTGTCCACATTGAAACAACTTCTGCTATATCTTCTGGAGTTACCTCTGGCCTTTCAGTTTCTCTTATTTTTTTCCATTTTAACTTACTCTCTTCGAGATCTTTTTTAAGTTTTGCCTCTTCGTCTCTAAATTTTGCTGCGAGTTCATAATTTTGTTCATTTATTACTTTATCTTTCTTTTCTTTTACCTCTTTTATTTTATCTTCAAGTTCAACAATTTCTTGAGGTTTGAGTGTTAATCTTAACCTTACTTTTGCAGATGATTCATCAATGATATCAATTGCCTTATCTGGTAAAAACCTCGATGTTATATATCTTGTCGATAGCTTGACTGCTTCTAAAATTGTTTTATCGGTAATTTTAACTTTATGATGTTCTTCATATCTACTTCTTAATCCCTTTAAAATGGAGACTGTGTCATCAAAAGATGGTTCTTCAATCATAATAGGTTGAAATCTTCTTTCAAGTGCAGAATCTTTTTCTATATATTTTCTATAATCTTTAAGAGTTGTTGCTCCAATACATTGAATCTCTCCACGGGAAAGTTCAGGTTTTAAAATATTAGAAGCATCAATTGCCCCTTCGGCACTGCCTGCTCCAACTAATGTATGTATCTCATCGATAAATAATATAACCTCTCCTTGACTTCTTTTTATTTCTTGAAGTACTCTTTTCATTCTTTCTTCAAACTCACCTCTATATTTTGTACCAGCAACAAGTGAAGGAAGGTCTAATGCTATTACTCTTTTATTTTTTAAAGGCTCGGGAACCTCATATTTAATAATCTTCTGTGCAAGACCTTCAACGATTGCTGTTTTTCCGACGCCAGGATCTCCAATTAATACAGGATTGTTTTTTGTCCTTCTTGAAAGAATTTCAATGACTCTGCTAATTTCTCTTTCTCTTCCTATTACAGGATCAAGTTTATTTTGCTGAGCAAGAAGTGTAAGATCCCTTGAAAATTGATCAAGAGTTGGAGTTTTATTTCTTTTTTCAACTTTTTCTCTCCTATCTTCTGTTTTTCTACCATATTTTTTATCTTCGATCATTTGATAAATTTCTTCCCTTAATCTTTCTGATTCAACTCCAAGATCATTTAGAACTTTTATTGCCATACCTTCTCCTTCTTCAAGAATTCCAAGAAGTATATGCTCAGTGTCAACATAATATTCTCCTATTTCTTGAGCTATCATCTTTGCAAGTTCAAGTATTCTCTTTACTCTTGGAGTTAAAATGATTCTTTTTGAGGAATAGAAATCTTCTTCACTGCTTAAACCATTTACCATTTCTCTTACTTTTGCCGCTATTATTCCATATTCAAGATTGAAATTTGAAAGTGCTTTTGCAGCCATACCATTTTCAAGTCTACTCAATCCAAGAAGAAGATGTTCTGTTCCTATATAATTATTGTTTAATCTTTGCGCTTCTTCTTGAGCAAGATAGAAAACCTGTCTTGAATTATCTGTTAGATAATCCCAAAATTCCATATTGATCACCTCCAGTTCTCAAATTAATTATAACACTCAATTATAGAAATGATTTAATACCTAATTAAAATTATTTAAATATTTTTATAATCCTTTTTCGACAGGATATATAGCAATAATTAAGTCTTTATTTATCAAGGAAAAATCTGATTCTCCAATTTTTTCATTATTTAAATTTTTAATTTCAATTTCAACAACTGGTAAGAATTTAGTATCTTTTAAAAATTTATTTAGAGCATCTGAAAATCTCATTTCTTCTGGAACAGATATTTTACCATTGATAATAAAATTACTGCTGGTTAAGATAGTAACTTCAACTTTTCTAATTTTTGGTCCTAATGAAACACCCATTTTTGGCCTCCAAAAAATTTTATATTTATAGTATAATAACATAAAAGTAAATAAAGAGGTAACATTATAAAAAATGGAGTTTAAAGGAGATTTAGGTTTTTTAGGAATAAACGATGTAATTCAAACCCTTTCTTCAATGGGTAAAACTGGAAAACTTGAAATAATTATAACTAAAAAGGGAAAAGGAGAGCTATTTTTTAAAAATGGGAAATTAATTCATGCACATTCAATTGATAATATTGGCAAGGAAGCCTTGATTGAAATAATGAGTTGGAAAGAAGGTAGTTTTAGATTTATTGAGAATGTTATTCTTCCTCCACCATCTATAGATGATGATACTTCAAAAACAATTCTTGATGCAATCAGTGGACAGGATGAATTTAAATTAAAAGAAGAGACTCTTAATTTTATTCCAGAAATTAAAAACGAAGTTGAATTGGATAGTTTCTTCCTTGATAAAGATGAATGGAGAATAATTATGAGTATTGATGGCAAAAAGAGATGTCGTGATATAATGGATGAGATAGATAGTGAAAAAGTAAAATTTTTAAATATTATTGAAGAATTATATAAAAAGGGTATAATTTTTTTAAGAAAGGAGTAAAAAATGGCCGAAGGATTAAGTTCAATAGTTATATCTGATGAAGATTTAAAAAGAGTAGATGATTACCTTGCGCAAACTTTGGCTGATTCACAAGCCAAAAATATTTTATTAATAGATAGATCTGGACAATTGATTACTAAACATGGATCAATTTCAAGGAGAGATGCATCAAATATAAGCGCACTCTCAGCTGGTTTATTTTCCGCAACAAATGAACTCGCAAAGCTTTTAGGTGAAAAAGAGTTTACTGTTACATTCCATCAAGGGGAAGAAGCAAATATTCATATCTCGCTTCTTGTGCCACAAATTCTTCTTGTTATAATATTTGATAATAGAGCACCTATTGGAGCAATTAGATTCTGGTCAAAAAAAATATATTCAGAAATTTCACCTTTTTTGAAAAATGTTCAAACAGTAAAAGAAAGAAAAATCGAAGAGAGTGAGGGTTTTGAAGAAGAGATAGAAAATAAACTCGACAATCTTTTCTAAATAGATAAAGAAAATGGCACTAATTAATTACTCAGCAAAAGAGATAACTTTTAAAATAGTTTATTATGGTCCTGCTATGAGTGGGAAAACAACAAATTTAAGATTTATTTATGATAGATTACCTGAAGAACTTAAAGGCAAATTCACATCAATAGCAACTCAGGATGAAAGGACACTTTTTTTTGATTTTTTGCCTCTTGATCTTGGAACTATTAAAGGATTCACAATAAAATTATCACTTTACACGGTTCCAGGACAGGCTATTTATTCTTTGACAAGAAAAACAATTTTAAGAGCAACAGATGGTATAATTTTTGTTGCTGATTCACAAAAGCAAATTTTTGAAAAGAATATTGAAAGTTTAAAAGATATGGTTGAAAATATGAGAGAATATGGTTTAAATTTAGAAAATACTCCAATAATTTTGCAATATAATAAAAGAGACCTTGAGGATATAGTTTCTATTGAAGATTTAAATAACTCCTTAAATTATAACTCTTTTCCATTTCTCGAGGCTGTTGCTATTCAAGGTATAGGAGTTATGGAGTCTTTAAAACTTATTTCCAAGATTGTTGTAAGAAAAATTGCCTAAAAATCATTTTCAATATCAACTTCTATTTTAACTTTATCACCATCTTTTAGATTGAATTTTTCTCTTAATGAATAGGTTGAAATAATTTCAAAAATATTTTTATGTTTTGTTTTTTCAGGTAAAACAATAAATGCATCTAAATTATTTATTTTACATGCAGATATCAAAACTTTTCCATAACCATTAAACTCATCTATAACATAATAATTTTTAAATTTAAATTTCTTAATAAAACCATTAATTTCAACATTCAAAGTTCCCTCATAAATATCATTTTTAATGATTTCTTTTATTTTTTCTTTATAAATTTTTATATATTTACTTCCCTCTTTACAACCAGATTTAACAACTCCCTCAAATATCATAAAGAATCTCTCGATAGTGCTTTATCGATGGAAGTTCCAAAGGGTAGTTTTGTTTTTTTACCTTTTATTGTCAAATCAACTTCTTTCAAATTAAGTGCATCTGTAAATGTAAAAACAATTTGTTTTAGGAAAAGCCTCTCTTTTGTTATAGAATCAATTCCTGATAAATCAATATCAAGATCGACTTTTATAGTTTCGCCACTTATTTTATGGGATAACAATTTTGAAGTTGAAGGGATTAATGTTATTAAAGGAGAAGGTGGATTTAAAAGATCATTAAATATAACATTTGCTTCATCCTTTGTCTTGTTGTAAACAGTTTCTGGTGATAGGAAAAGATCATCACCATCTTTATAAATATAATAAATTGGGTATCCATACATACCTTCTGGGGGAGGATTTAAATCATAATACCATCTTGTTAAAGGTTTTGAAGTATCGAAATTTCCGCCTATAGTTTCAACACTTTTTCCATCAATAAGAAAAAGCACTCTTCCTATGCCAGGTATTTCTGTTATAGAGAGAATAGTTGAATACATAAAAGCATATTCAGAACTCGAACCAAAACCTCTATAATTTAAAATATCAGAAGTAAAATCTAAATAGATCAAATCACCTTCAATTTTTACATCTTTTAAAATTGCTTCATCTGGAATTGTTTTAGAAACTTTATTGCTTAACGATGAATTTGGTCCAGCTTTTAATTTGCTGAATATAAGTTTAGCCCACTCAACAGAATCTTTTGGTTCTAATATCTCTTCTTCAATAACAATTGGATGTTCATTATTTTTATCAAAAAAGTAAAGATTAACTTTTTTTCCATATGGTAATTTTGATGAGAAAAATGTAAGCGATGAAGATATAGGCATTGAACTCCAATATAAATCATTTTTTTTACCTTCAACAAGGATAGTTACATTTCTTAGAGATGTATTCCCAATTATAGTATTAACAATAGAATATAAAGATGCGGCTTCTCCAGTTACACCTTCAAGAACTCTATTCTTTATCTCTTTTGAAAATGAAACTATTGCTTCATCTTTATTAATATCAACTGATAAAATCTTTGTTTTTGGATCTACAACTTCTTTCAAACTCTCTGATTTTGGCCCAGAGATAAGTTCATCAAGAACTCTTTTTATTTTTTCTTGAGTAGAAGAATATTTTGGGATGGTTCTTTTCTCAAAGATCAATTCATTTGACTTTTCATCAAAAAAATAGATTTTTGCGGTATCAGTTCCTCTATTAAAAATATTAAAATCAAAGAATCTTAGTGAAAACAAAAAAATTATCAAAAATATTAAAAGAATAAGAAAAGCAATTCTTCTTTCTTTATAAACTTTTTTATTTACTGTTTTTCTTGTCATCTATTTAATTATATAACTTTATATGAATAGACCAAAAGATCTAAGTGAGAGATATAAAAGAAAAAGGCCAAGAACAAGAAATATTATTGAGGTTACTAATTTAATTTTTCCCACATTTTTTCTCATAAATTCACCTAAATTTCTATTTGTTAAGCCAAAATAGACACCTAAAAAAATAACAATTAAAGGTAAGACAAACATCAAATTATAAATAATTAAATACAAAGTTGCCTTACTTGTTAATTCTGGTATACCAATTATATAGACAATTGTTGGTAGATATGTTTGGCCGGTACATAGAAATTCAATTATTGTTATAGGAAATGCAATTAAAAATGCAGTTAGAAAAATCAAGGAAGATTTCGGTTGTTTTTTAATAATATTTTTTGCACTTTTCTTAAATATCCCAGGAAGTTGTAAAGTAATATTCTCACCTTCTCCTCTTTTTATTTTTAAATAATCACGATATGAAAGGAAAGCAAAAAGGAGAACAAGGATAGACATAATTATATATAAGATTTTTGAGAATAAACCAATTACTGAATATCTTTGAATAATTCTAAACAAACCAATGCCTGAAAGTAAGTAAGCAATAAAAACACCCAGAGTAAATGAAATTCCAGTTAGTAATATATCTTCTCTTTTTCTATTTTGAGATAAAAGAAAAGTTATGAAAAATATCAACACAGCAAAAGCACAAGGATTTAAACCATCTACCAATCCCGCTGTAAATATAACCAAAATTCCAAAATTTTGAAAGTACTCTTTTATTTTTTCCTTACCAGAAATTGTTGAAGATAAACCTTTTAATAGATAATCTGAATCTTCATAGTTATAATTATCAATTTTTTTATTAATATTATTAAAAATTTCATTTTCTCTTATATAAACATCTTTACCAATAAAAATTGCAGGAACAACTCCTCTTTTATCTTCAGGGACATTATAAAATTCATCAAGTTTTGCTCTCAATTCCTGATTTTCGGGAAGAGCAATATTCAGTTTAGTTATTTTTAACCTACTATCTTTAGCTTCGAGTGATTCTAAAAAAGGTTTAACCCTTGCGCATTCAGGACAACCTTCAATATAAAAATAGTATATTAAAATATCACCAGAATAAGAAAGAGTAATTTTAGAGAAAAAAGAGAATAGTAAAATAGTAGATAAAAATAATAATATTATTTTTTTCACTCTATTTTAAAAATTCGATTAATTTTTCTTCAATGTTTTGAGTTATTGGAGAACCATGAAATAAGATTGTTCCATCAACATCAACAAACAATATTTCAGGCGTAAATTCTATTGTTAATAATTTGAGAACATCCTGACCTTGATCTATCGCTATTTTTAAAATATCTTTATTTTGTGTTTTTGTTAAATATTCATTTGTAGTCTTCTCTTGTGCTGTTTCAGATATAAAGATATAGTTAAAATTTTTACCTTTTCTAACTTTATTTACAAGTTCATCAAATTCATGAGTATGTTCAATACAAGTGCCACATGAAGCATTTGTAGATACAATTATTGTCTTTTTACCTTTAATTGTTTCATTTGATATGATATTTCCATCTATATCTACAATTTCAAAATCTGGGATTTTTTCACCAGCTACAAGTCTTTTATACTCTTTTTGTGCGGAATTGAGACTATTAAAGGCTTCGACACCGTAATCCATTATATATGATAGTGATGAAATCTCTTTTATCTTATCTCTTAAACTTGTTGAAAGTTCACTGTTTTCAGTAGGAAGAGATATTGGTTTCGATAGGAGATCTTTAAAATCTTTTCCAACAAAACTATTGAAAAAATCTTCCCAGTTTGTCTCTATTTCTGTTTTGATTTTACTCAAAGGTAATATTTTTTTAATCTTTCCATCAGAATCAAAAGCAATTATTATTTTTACTGAATTATCTTTATTTTTTAATACAAGGTTTGTAAAATTAATCAATGTATATTTTCCAAGCAATGTTCCCTTTTTATTTAAAATAGTGTCAAATGAAGCGGTAACATCTGGATTGTCTGGTAGATTTATAACTTTTGTTTCATATATTTGATAATCACTTCCAAATATAGTTTTTAATCCTTTATTTAAACTCATTTCTCTTGATGAAAGTGTCGGAATTAAAAAAATAATCAAAAATATTATTATTAGTACTGCAATAATTATGAAATATGTTTTCAAAAGGTTTTTCCCTTTGTTACCTTTTTTCTTATCGTTTTTTTCTTTGTTCATATATAAACCTCCTATCAATCAAGTAATGATTTAATTTTAATAACTTCACCATTTTTTATATATACTTTAGGCATTCTTTTTCCTATTCTCGTTACTATCTCATAATTAATGGTTCTACATTTTTTAGCTATTTCATCAGCACTTACCTCTTCTTTTCCATTTTTACCTAATATTATAACNTCCTCTCCGACTTGAGGATTTTCAAACTTAGAGATATCAATCATAATTTGATCCATTGTAACAGTTCCAACAACTTTAACTCTTTTTCCTCTATAAATAACAATCCCTTTGTTAGAAAGTAATCTTGGATATCCATCTGCATAGCCGAGAGGAAGAGTTCCTATTGTTGCTTCTTTTTTTGTATAATATTTTCTCCCGTAACTAATTGGTGTATTTTCTGGTACATTTTTTATAAAAATCAATTTTGCTTTAATTGACATAACTGGATGGAGATTAATGTTTTTTATTTCTCTTGATGGTTTTAATCCATAAAGCATAATTCCACACCTAACTCCGTCAAGTATATATTGTGGTAAGTCAATTACAGTTGCTGAGTTTCCATGATGTTTAAATGGTATTTCAATGCTTTCTTTTTTAAGAGAATCTACAACTTTTTGAAATCTCTCAAATTGAATTTTTGAGAAAGCTTTGTCTTTTTCATCGGCTGTAGAAAAATGTGCATATAGTCCCTCTATAATTAAATTCTTAAATTTCATCACATTTTTAATAAAATCAACTGAGTCTTGCCATAAAACTCCCACCCTTCCCATACCAGTATCAATTTTTATATGTACTTTCACCTTTTCTTTTCTAATCTCGCATAAATTGTTGAGTTCTCTTGCAAAATCTAAAGAGTAGATAGTTGGGATTAATGAAAAATCAAGTATATAATTTACCTGTTTTGGAAATATATATCCGAATATTAAAATCGGTTTAGATATACCATTTATTCTTAATTCCATTCCCTCTTCTAAGGTTGCAACTGCTAAATAATCACTCCCAAGTGTTTCGAGTTCTTTTGCTATTTCAACTGCACCATGACCATATGCGTCTGCCTTGACAACTGAAATTATTTTTTTATCTTTCACCCTTTTTCTAATAATTTCGTAATTCTTTTTTAAATTATCAAGATCTATTTCAGCCCAAGCAGGTCTTAACAAAACAAAATCTTCATTCATGGCTTTACTACATATGTGAACTCATCAAAATATAAATCTCTTCCTAAATCAACCTTCCCTGTATATTTTGGTTTTTTCTCTCCGTTAACTTCAACTCTATATAAATGTGAGTTATACCAAAGTTTATTAGGATTTTTTATGTTAAAAGGATTTTCTTTCACAATTAAAAGGTCACTTTCAATTATATTATCGCTTAATTTATAATATGAAAAGTTTCTTCTAATATCAGTTATGACAAGATTCATCTCATTTAGAGATTTTTGTATTCTAAACCATTTATCGATATTCGATTCTATACTACTTAGTCCAAAATATCCAGAGCATCTATCACCTTTTAATGCCTCAACCATTCTTGAGACAAAAATTAGTAATCCTTCAACTGTTTCAACTGGATCTGTAAAAAATGTATCAAATTTATTTTTAAAAATATTTTCTAATGGGTTTCTTGCATCATAAATATAAGCTTCAATGTTCTTAAGATTTCTCTCTTTTTTAACAAAATTTATATAGTTTACCAATCTTTCATCTATTTCAAGAACAGTTATTTCATCAACTATGCCTGATAGGGAAAATAAAATACCCATTAAATCATCATCGCCAAGAATTATAATTTTCTTTTTATAAAGATCCCCTCTTGAAAGCATATATAAAAATCTTGATATTGCTGATTCATTATCAATAACTCCTTGATCGTAAACATTAGTAGGCATTGGCCTATTTTTTGCTATTTCATCATATTCTTTAATTAAGGTAGACCATAGATTCAAATTATCATAAACTCCTTTTCCATTACATTTATCACATAAAAAAGATGAAGATATCTTTTTATCTATTTTATTTTCCAAAGAGAAGATACCATCTTTTCCTTTTATAATTTTTTCATCTGAAAGTTTTTTCATCTCTTCAAGGACCTCTTTTGCAGTATAATTACTTTTTGAAACTATTTCAAAAAAGTCAGCGTCCTCTTTTGACAAAATCATTAATATTTCTTCTCTTACTCTTTCCACTTATTACCTCCAAAAAATTTTCATATAATATATTTTATACTATTTGATTAAAAATTTAGATAATAGAATTATTGTTAGAGGAGAAATTATCGTTGTTAAACCGACAGCTTTAGCAAGAGTTTTTTTATTTAAACCTATCTGTGCTCCGTAAATTATAGTTGCCATCATTGTAGGCATCATACTTTGTAACAATGTAACATTTAATATATTTTTTTCAATTGTAAAGAAAGAAGATACAAAATAAAATAAAAAGGGAAAAATTATTAATTTGAAAATTGAAACAGGAATTAAATATACTAAATCCTTTTTACTGAATTTGAACTCAAGGTTTATTCCAATATATAACATAACAAGAGGTGTTGTTGTTGATTTTAAAATATTTAATGATTCAGTAATTATTGAAGGCATATAAAAATTTCTTAAAACAAGACCAATTAAAAAAGCGATTATAGGTGGTGAAATAAAAGAGGATTTTATATTTTTTATACTGTTACCTGATAAAATAGAAATTAATGGATAAATAATTATAAGGAATGTATATAAATGAATTTGATCAAAAAGAATACCATAAGGTAGATTGTTTGCTCCAAAAAAAATTTCCACGAGTGGATAACCAAGAAATGCTGTATTTCCCATAACACCAGATAGTATAAGAGTTGAAAGTTCCATTTTATCTTTTATATATAATTTTCCAAAAGCAAAAATTAAAAAAAATTGGATAATCATTGTAATGGGAACAAGGGCAAAAAGAATAAGGTAATTTCCTGAAAATTTAGTAGTTAAAAGAGAGTAAAGGATAAGAGCAGGTAAAGATATATTAAAAACTATTTTTTTTATTACCTCCCCATCCTCTTCTTTTAAAAATTTTATTAATTTTAGGATATAACCAACAAGTATAAGAAGAAGAAATGATATAATCTTATTTACCATCTATAACTCCATTTATTAAATTTACAAAAAAATCACTTATATTGTTATAATCCAATTTACATAGATTAATTATTTTAAAATCTTTATTTTTTATATTAATAAAATTCAAAACATCTTCTATCTTACTCTTCTCCTCTTTTGAAAGAATTAAAGCTGTGGTTATAAGAATTATTTTTTTATATCCTTCATCAATTAAATTTTCAATTGCTTGATATATATCTGGTTCACAATAATCTAAAAAAGCAATATATGTTTTTATTTTTGATTTTAAATAAATTAAATTTTTTAAATCTATTACAGAATGATAATATTCATCATTTCTAAAATTTCTTCTCCATTTTTTGATCTTATTGTTTAAATTCTCAAAAATTATGTTTTCTTCATAAGATAATTCTAAATTAGATTCTATTTTCGATTTTAAATTTAAAAATTTTGATAGCTCATTTTTTGGGAAGTCTTTAGGAATTCCACCTTCACCAATTAATAATATAGAGGTTTCATTGTTATCCATCTTTTAATATTTTACAGTAAATTTTTCTTTCTCTTGGTCCATCAAATTCAAGAAAGAAAACTCCCTGCCATGTACCAAGCATAAGTTCTCCATTCTCAATTATAAGATTAACTGAACTTGATGTTATAGAAGATTTTATATGTGAATCTGCGTTTCCATCAAGATGTTTATAGTTTAAATTTTTTGGAACAAGTTCATTTAATCTATCAAGAATATCTTCAATAACATTTGGATCAGCATTTTCATTTATAATTATCCCAGCAGTTGTGTGAGGAGTATATAAAATACAAGCTCCATCTTTAACACCAAGTGACTTTATGATATTTCTTACATAATCTGTTATTTCAATAGCATCAACTCTTTTTTTAGATTTTATTCTTATTATGTTAAACATTTTTTTCTTTCTCCCTCAATACCTCAATTGCTTTATCAATCAATTCATTTTTAAATTTAACATTTCTCATTTTTTCCAATTCATTAATTAAATCTTCAGTTTCTTTTCTTTCTAAATAATTTCTACCTTGTAAAAAAGTTTCAATAAAATCTGCTATAGAAATTATCTGAGTCTCTATCGGAATATTATCTCCTTTTAATCCATATGGATAACCCATTCCATTATACCACTCGTGATGAAGAAGTACAAAATTAGCAATATTTCTTAATGGTTCAGAAATTGATAAAATCTTATAACCTATTTCTGAATGTTTTTTAACTAATTCAAATTCATCTTCTCTAAGTTTTGTTGGTTTATATAAAATATGNTCTTTAATAGAAATTTTACCTATATCATGTAGAAAAGATGCATATTCAATATCTTCAATCTGATCAGAATTTAAATTATATTTTTCAGCAATTTTTTTTGAATAATATGCTACACCCTTAGAATGTTCATATGTCTCTATATCTTTAGTTTCTATTGTTTTTAAAAGAATTTTAACTATCTCATCTTTTAATTTTTTATTTGTTAAAAAATTTTCATCTTTAACTCCATTTAATCCATTAAATGAATAATAGGCATCAGAGTTTCCATTTTCTAAGTAACCTTTTTCTAACCTATATATAAAAAATTTTAATATTTTTATATCATCTTCATTTATTTTTTCTTTTTTTGATATTTCAATGTGAGAATCTTCATTAAAGTTCAATTTTAAATTATTCGAGTTGTCATCTTTATTTCCAACTGTAAGCGTTTTATCTTTAAAAGAAACAAAAATATAGTCAAGTTTTAAAAAATCTTTTAAAATATTTATTTCAACTTCTAAATCTTTATAATTATTCATCTGTTACTTCCTCTTTTATATAGAATATAACACAATTTTTAATTTTACCATTTTTTAATTTTTTTAATAGAATAAAAAATATTTTAAAAAAATTAATAGCTTTTCTTCAGATTATGGAATTTAATAATTTTTTTAATTTCATAATGAATATATCGCTTTGCAATAACATCACTCTTGACATAATTTTTAATTTTGATATAAAAGAATCACTGTAATTTTTGTAGCTATCCAATTCAGGGGGAAAACTACAAGATTAGAGATAAAATACATTTTTATGGAGGTTAAATATGAAGAAAAAGATCTTTTGTTTGACATTTTCTACGTTTTTCAATCAATACGAAAATTATTTTCCTTTAAATTATAAAAAAATTGGAGGTAAAATATGAAAAATTCTTCATTAAAAATTATTATTTTAGTATCATTTTTAATAATCTCCTCTATCTCGCCAATTTTTAATCCTTACTCTATATCAAAAAATCTTGATGTAACTCCTATTTTTACTGATAGTTTTGAAAATAAAATAAACACAGAAACATCTATTACAAGTTCTTATTATAAAGAGACAATTAAATCTTCAAATAAAATCTCCTTTATAAATGGAAAGGTAGGTTTAGGAATTCATCTTGATTCTTTATCAAGTTATATTGGTTATAGTTCTAAATATATAAACCCAGAAGAGGGAACAATAAGATTTTATTATAAACCAGATAGTAATTTATATGATTTTTATAACACAAGACAGCCTGAGTGGAAAGATTTTGGTTCATATAAGCCACCATTTTCAGGTATAATTCTTGATGAAGTTGGTTTTCTTGGAGCTTTTTCAGGTGCGTTTGGTTCTTATATCAATTTTTCAGGAGATAAAAGTAACAAAAATATTTCATTAGGTTTTCAAACATGGAGCGGATCAAATTGGAGTCAGGTGACTTTCTCTACAAAGAATGACTTTGTTCTATCCAGTGATAAATTTTATGATTTTGCATTCACATGGAGTAAAAGTGAAGGAAAGATAAAAATATATATTGATGGAGAGTTAAAGGCAACAGGTAACTATAACGCTCCATTAAACAATAAAGAACTATTTTTCATTGGTCAGATTCCATTCAGTAATTACTCTCCCTATGGTCCTCATTCTCTAATTGGAACATATGATGAATTAAAAATTTATAATGTTCCATTAAAAGATTTTGGAACAACTCCTCCATCTGATAATCCTAATAAACCTCCAAGAGGTTTAAGAGCATATTCAGGTGATAACAAAGTTTTACTTGAATGGGATCCTCCAGAAGATACAAAGAATCTCACTGGTTACTACCTATATAGATCAAAACAATCTGGTCAATATACATCACCTGCTCATGACTTCTCTATAACAGATACAAAATATGTTGATGTGAATGTTGAAAATGGAACAACATACTACTATGTTTGTAAAGTTCTCTATAAAGATAAAACACAATCTCCTCCATCAAATGAAGTTATGGTAACTCCAAAACCTCTCTCTCCTATAATAAACATAACTGATAATCAAAAAGTGAGTAGTTCATCATTCACATTCACTGGAAAAGTTGATATAGGTTCAAAGGTTTTTGTCAATGGAAATGAGGTAAGTGTTGATTCAAATGGTAACTTCACAGCGCAAGTAACCTTGAATAAAGGTTCAAACACAATAACAATTGAAGTAAGAAATAAACCTGGTGATTATATTAAAATAACAAAGGTAGTTATCTATGAAGAGACC
>JGI11944J13513_1001820_pt1 | contig 16151 bp, 11 predicted proteins | sample TerdegcoTASludge_FD_13513 | JGI IMG/M metagenome (IMG submission 13513) | reverse complement strand
CGGGCGCCGTCATCGTCAACCCGGATCCCGAGATCGTCCGCCGCTACGAGGAGAAGAAGCGGCACTACGAGACGATCGAGGGCAGCCTTCTCAAGCATGCCCGCAAACCCGCCGTCACGCCGGACAGGCACCGCGTGCTCATCGGGGCCAACATCGAGTTCACCGAGGAGATCGCGTCGGCCGTCCACCACGGCGCCGACGGCATCGGCCTGTACCGGACGGAGTTCATCTACATCAACCGGGACCGCCTGCCCACGGAGGAGGAGCACTTCTGCACCTACAGGAAGGTCGTGGAATCGAAGGGCATCCGCTGGGCGACGATCCGCACCTTCGACCTGGGCGGCGACAAGTTCATGTCCGACCCGCGCCTGGCCGCGGAGATGAACCCCGTCATGGGCCTCCGGGCCATCCGCTTCTGCCTGCGCGAGGTGGATCTCTTCAAGGTGCAGCTTCGGGCCATCCTCCGGGCAAGCGCCTACGGCCGGACGAAAGTCCTCTTTCCCATGATCTCGGGGATGGAGGAACTGCGGGAGACCAAGCGGATCTTCAACGAGGTGAAGAGGGAGCTCAAGCGGGACGGGATCCCCTACGGCAGGGACGTGAAGATCGGGATCATGATGGAGGTCCCGTCGGCGGCGATCATCGCCGAGGACCTCGCACGCGAGGTGGACTTCTTCAGCATCGGCACCAACGACCTCATCCAGTACACCCTGGCCATCGACCGGGTCAACGAACGGGTCAGCTACCTGTACGAGCCGCTGCACCCTGCCGTCCTCAGGCTCATCCTGCAGATCGTGGAGGCGGGCCACAAGGCCGGCATCGAGGTCGCCATGTGCGGGGAGATGGCCGGGGAGCCCGTCTACACGATGGTCTTGCTCGGGCTCGGGCTCGACGAGCTGAGCATGAATTCCCTGGTGATCCCGCGCATCAAGAAGATCATCCGCTCCGTGACGATGAAGGAGTGCCGGAAGCTGGTCGACCGGGTCATGTCCTTCAACTCGGCCTCCGAGATCGAGTCTTTCGTCCGGGACACCATGCGCCGGAAATTCACGGACGATTTCGAAGCGGCGGATTGACACCGGAGGGGCCATGGACCCGGACACCCACAGCATGCCGGCTGTCGTCGCGGACGCTCCCGGCGGCGAGCCCGGGGAGAAGGTCGAGATCCTCTTCCACCGGCTTCTCTCGCGGTACCTCTCCAGGGTGGAGATGGCCCCGGAGTACGAGAGCGCCATCGCGGAACTCGCCCGCGGGGGCGTCGTCGTCTACGCCCTCAAGTACCCCAGCCGCCTGAACTGCCTCATTCTCCACGAACTGGGCCGAAGGATGAACATCCCGCAGCCCCTGCACTGCCACGGCATGAGCTCGCCGCTCTGGTGCCGCGCTGCGAGGATTGTCCGCACCCTTCTGAAGAGCCGCCCCGCCGAACCGGACTCCACGGGGATTCTCGACCGCCTGACCCGGCTTCGCCGCAGCTCCGTGATCTACCTGCGGGGCTCGGAGCGCGACGACGCCTCCGACCCCCTCGTCCAGCTCCTGACCGCGCAGAAGGCCCTCGGCGTCCCCGTCACCGTCGTCCCCATGGCCGTCACCTACGGACCGCGCAGGGAGAGGAAGGAGCGGCCGCTGGTGGACATCTTCTTCGGGGACCAGGAGCACCCGGGGTCGCTCAGGAGACTCATCGCCTTCATCCGGTACAAGAACCGGACCTCCGTCATCGCCGCAGAGCCGATCGACCTGTCCCGCATCCTGCAGGAGACGGGCGGCAGGCCCGTGCAGGAGATCGCAGGCGGGGTGAGGGCCGAACTGATCGGCCGGATCGACCGGGAGAAGAGCACCGCCTTGGGGCCCCGGGTCAAGGCGCGCGACGAGATCATCCGGATCGCGATGAATGACCCGGCGCTGGTCCGCTTCATCGAGGAGCACGCCGCATCGGCGAAGAGGGACCTGCCCGCGGTTCAAAAGCAGGTCCGGCGATACCTCGAGGAGATCGCGGCGGACTACAGCGATTTCTACGTCGAGCTCTGGGACAAGGCCCTCACCTGGCTCTGGAACAATATCTACGACGGCGTCGTCTTCGACCGGGAGGGGCTCGCCCGCGTCCGGGATCTCTCGCGGCGCATGCCCTGCGTGATCATCCCCTGCCACCGCAGCCACATCGACTACCTGCTGCTGTCCTACGTCTTCTACAAGCACAACATCCCGCTGCCCTTCATCGCCGCCGGGACGAACCTCATGTTCTGGCCCCTCGGGCACGTCTTCCGCAAGGCCGGCGCCTTCTTCATCCGCCGCACCTTCGGCGGAAACGTCGTCTACCGGCAGGTGATGGAGACCTACATCCGGACGATGCTTCGGGAAGGCTACCCCATCGAGTTCTTCATCGAGGGGGGGCGCAGCCGGACGGGCAAGATGGTCATGCCCAAGTACGGGATGCTCTCCATGGTGATCCAGGCCTGCACGGAGCTGCACCGGGACGTGGCCCTGATTCCCGTCTTCATCGGCTATGACCGCGTGCTGGAGGAGAAGTCCTACATCCAGGAGCTGGGCGGCGCGGAGAAGGAGAAGGAGAAGGCCAGCTCGGTCATCAAGAGCCGCAAGCTCCTCGACAAGCGCTACGGGCGCGTCTACCTCAACGTCGGGGAGCCGATCTACATGTGCGCCTCCCTGCAGGCACAGGACCGGACCCCGGAGGACATGGGCACCGACGAGCGGCGGAGCTTCTACCGCAAGATCAGCTACGAGATCGTCAGCGAGATCAGCCGCGTCTCCGTGGTGACCCCCTTCGCGCTTGTGGCGGCGGCGCTTCTGTGCCACTACAAGCGGGGTCTGACCCGCAACGACCTTCTGGAGATCATCCACGAGCTCTTCCACTTCCTGGCCGCCCGCGGCGTGCCCATCGCCACCACGTTCGCGAACCCCGAGCGCGCCATCGACGACGCCCTCGAGCAGTTCAAGGCCGCGGGGTTCATCTCCGAGATGGGCGCCGAGGAGGGCGAGGAGGACGAGTTCGCCGAGGTCGTCTACTCGCTGGACGAGGAGAAGCGGCTGCACCTGGAGTACTACAAGAACAACATCCTTCACTTTTTCGTGCCCCTGTCCTTCGTGGCGGCCTCCATTCTCTCGACCAACGAGGAGTCGATCCCGCTCGAGACGATCATGGGGGACTACAAGTTCTTCAAGCGTCTCTTCCGGCACGAGTTCATCTTCGATCACCGAAAGGGGGACGCCGAGGAGGTCCACGAGGCCCTGGCGTACCTGCTGGACCGGGGCATGGTGGCGGGCCTCGAGAAGGGGGGCGAGGCGTGGATCGAGGTGAAGGGCAAGGGGCGGACCCACCTGAGGCCCTACGCGGGGCTCATCCAGAACTACATCGAGTCCTACTGGGTCGTCACCCGGGGGTCCTCCTACCTGAGGAAGGACATGCGAAGCGACAGGGAGTTCCTCAAGCTGGTGCAGAAGCTCGGGGCCCGGATGTACCGCAAGGGCGAGATCCTGCGCAACGAGGCCCAGAGCGTGTCGAACTACCAGAATGCCGTGAAGGCGCTCATCGACGAGGAGATCCTGAGGGCCGTCGAACGCAGGGAGAAGAAGGAGAAGAGGGTGTTCTACTCCCTCACGGAGAACAAGAGCCGCATCGAGGCGGTGCGGCAGCGGATCTTCAGGTTCTTGTAAGACCGGCTTACGGCAAAGGGCATAAGGCTAAAGAGACAGAAACAGAAAGGCCCGATTCAGCGCGGCTGAATCGGGCCTTTCTGCCTAATCCCTTACGCCTATTTTGTGCTGTAAAGCGCCCTGCGGCCGGGGTAGACCGCCGCCGTGGCCAGCTCCTCCTCGATGCGCAGGAGGCGGTTGTACTTCGCCAGGCGCTCGCTGCGGGAGGTGGAGCCGCTCTTGATCTGGCCGCAGTTCATGGCCACGGCCACGTCGGCCATGGCGGTGTCCTCCGTTTCGCCCGATCGGTGGGATACGACGGTCGTGTAGCCCGCCGTCTTGGCCATCTCGATCGTCTCGAGCGTCTCGGAGAGGGTGCCGATCTGGTTGAGCTTGATGAGGATCGAGTTGGCGATGCCCTGCCGGATGCCCTTTTCGAGGATCTTCTTGTTCGTCACGAAGATGTCGTCGCCCACGATCTGGACCTTCCCGCCCAGTTCCTCCGTCATCAGCTTCCAGCCGTCCCAGTCGCCCTCGGCCAGTCCGTCCTCGATGGAGATGATGGGGTACTTTTCGATGAGTCCCGCGTAGAACTTCACCATCTCCCCGGCGTCCTTGACGGGCTTCTTCTCGGCCGCCAGGTTGTACTTGCCCTTCCGGTAGAAGGAGCTGGCCGCCGGGTCCAGGGCGATGCAGACGTTGCCGCCGGGCTCGTAGCCGGCCTTCCGGATGGCCTCGACGATCAGGACGAGGGCCTCCTCGTTGGACTTCAGGTTGGGGGCAAACCCGCCCTCGTCGCCCACGGCGGTGCTGTAGCCCCTGGCCTTGAGGACCGAGCGGAGGGTGTGGAAGACCTCGGCGCCCATGCGGAGGCCCTCCCGGAAGCTCCGGGCCCCCACGGGCATGATCATGAACTCCTGGAGGTCCACGTTGTTGTCGGCGTGCACGCCGCCGTTGAGGATGTTGAACTGGGGGACCGGGATGACCCTGGCCGCGACGCCGCCGATGTAGCGGTACAGGGGCATGCCCAGCCTCTGGGCGGCCGCCTGGGCGCAGGCCAGGGAGACGGCGAGGGTGGCGTTGGCCCCGAGGTTTCGCTTGGTCTCCGTCCCGTCCAGTTCGATCATCGTGTAGTCGATCCGGCGCTGCTCGAAGACGTCCATCCCGACGATCTCCGGGCCGATCTTGAGGATCACGTTCTGCACCGCCTTCTGGACCCCCTTTCCAAGGAAGCGGGCCTTGTTGCCGTCGCGAAGCTCCATCGCCTCGCGCTCGCCGGTGGAGGCCCCCGAGGGCACCGCCGCCCTCCCGGTGATCCCCGACAACAGCATGACCTCCGCCTCGACGGTGGGGTTGCCCCGCGAATCGAGGATTTCCCTCGCGTGTACCCGGATGATCTCGCTCATATCTCCTCCCTGTTCGATGATGGATTCCTTGTTATGCCTCTGCCTCGACGCACCCCTGCTTATCCCAAAGCCCTCAATATTGCAAGCCGAACTGCGCCTCCGCCCGCCCGTTTCCGGTTTGCTTCGGAGGGCCGATGTGGTATAGAGTTCCGGGTACCGCGGATTCAGGGCAGGGAACGTACCGGTGAACGACAGGCAGCCGAACGGGGAGAAGAGGACCCGGCTTCACAATCACCTCAACAAGTGGTTCGAGACCGTGTCGGAGGAGTACGGCATGATCGAGCCGGGCGACCGGATTCTCGTCGGCGTCTCGGGGGGGACGGACAGCATGGTCCTGCTCGATCTGTTGAGGACCCCCAAGTACGTCATCCCCGGCGACTACACCGTGACGGCCGTGCACATCGACCTCGGCTTCGAGGGCAGCGGCGAGGATGTAGAGCGGCTGGAAGGCTATCTCCGTCAGACGGGCTGCGACTTCGTCATCGACCGCACCGACATCGGGCCCGTGGCGCACAGCGAGGTGAACCGGAAGAACCCCTGTTTTTTGTGCTCGCGGCTCAGGCGCCGGCGCATCTTCGAGATCGCCGACGAGCGGGGATGCAACAAGATCGCCTTCGCCCACCACCGCGACGACATGATCGAGACGCTGCTGATCAACATGCTCTACGGCCGCGAGATCAGCACCATGATGCCCAAGCAGCGGATCTTCGGGGGGACGCTCCACATCATCCGGCCCCTGGCCTACATCCGCGAGGTGCTGGTGAAGAAGTTCGCCCGCGAGAGGGGCTTCCCCGTGATCGCCAACCGCTGCCCCACGAGCGTCAGCTCCCGCAGGCGCTACGTGAAGGAGCTGCTCGATGCGCTCGAGAAGGACAACCGGCTCGTCCGGGACAACCTCTTCCGCGCCATGAAGAACGTCAAGAAGGATTACATGCCCCGGGGCGGACACGATGGCTAAGAAGCAGGCAGGCGAGAAGCCCATCTGCCAGAACAAGACGGCGAAGCTCAACTTCGAGATCGAGGACACCTACGAGGCGGGCATCGCGCTGGTGGGCACCGAGGTCAAGGCCCTCCGGGAAGGCAAGGGCAACCTGACGGACAGCTTCGCCCGGGTGAAGAACGGCGAGGTCTTTCTCTACGACATGAACATCAGTCCCTACACCTTCGGCAACATCATGAACCACGACCCCCTGCGGGTCAGAAAGCTGCTGCTGCACAAGCGCGAGATCCGCAAGCTCTACGGCAAGACCCAGGAGAAGGGGCAGACGGTCATCCCGCTGAAGGCCTACTTCAAGAACGGCAAGGTGAAGATCCTGCTGGGCGTGGGCCGCGGGAAGAAAACCCACGACCGCCGCGAGGACCTGAAGCGACGGACCGACAAGCGCGAGATGGAACGGGCGATTCGGGGAAGAGGCCGCTGAGTCGAGCAAGACAGGACTTTCATGCGTTTCCGGGTCCAGACCCGTTCAATAAAGGTTGTTCCCCTTCGTAAGCCGAATTAAACACCTTTTGGAAAGAACACTTTTCTGCGGTCGTCTGGCGCGTAGCGCCGCAGAAATAAGTTCTGGAATTATAGAATTCTAGCGAATTTTCTCTCTGTACTTAAAATAATAACTAATAAATTCAATATCTTGTGGTTGGCATGGGATTTGATTTCTTTTATGTCATATTAAAAAGAAGGGATACGGCACAGTGAGCAATCAGCACTTTGAATCCAACGGCACCCTTAAAGGACTAAGGGTTGTGGATCTGACCAGGGTTCTAGCAGGCCCGTTCTGTTCCATGCTTCTGGCCGACATGGGAGCCGACGTCATCAAGGTCGAAGAACCGGGGAAGGGAGATGATTCCCGGGGTTATCCCCCTTTTTTAAGGGGGACGAGTGCTTACTTCGCCAATCTGAACCGGAACAAGAAGAGTGTCGTTCTAGATCTCAAGAAAAGGGAGGCACGGGAAATTTTTCTGCGGCTTGTGGCGAAATCTGATGTGCTTCTCGAAAACTTCAAGCCGGGGACGATGGAGAGGCTCGGATTGGGGTATGACGATGTCAACCAAGTGAATCCGGGCATCGTCTACGCGTCAATCTCCGGTTTTGGACAGTACGGGCCTTACAAGGACCGGCCCGGCTACGACATTATCGGCCAGGCCATGGGGGGATTGATGAGCGTCTCGGGATGGCCTGACTCGCCTCCAACGAGAACGGGAACCGCCATGGCGGATATCGTTGCCGGGTTGAATGCCTGTGTCGGCATACTGGCATCGCTTCGGGGCCGGGATCGGACAGGGCGGGGTGAGAGAATCGATGTCTCTCTGGTAGATTCCATGGTCAGCGCCATGGAAACCGTCATTCAGATTTATCTGGTGGAAGGCCGCGTGCCTCAAAGGGTCGGCAATCGATACGAATTCATTGCTCCCTACAACTCCTTTCCCGCAGAAGACGGCTGGGTAGTCATCGGGGTGGGGGGACAGGAAGTCTGGAAGCGGTTCTGCAGAGTGATCGGGCAGGACGCGTTGATTGATGACCCCGCGTTTGTGACGAACAAGGACCGTGTAGAAAATGTCCTGCAGCTGGAAGCCGTCGTATCGGAGTGGACATCGCAGCGCAAAGTGGCCGACATTGTGGCGTCACTGATGGAGGCAAGCGTTCCCTGCTCACCGATACTCGGTGTGGATCAGATTTGCGAGGATCCCCACATCGCGAAGGCGCGGGAGATGATTGTTGAAATGGATCATCCCCGGGAAGGCAAGATGAAGGTGGTATCCTGCCCGATCAAATTCACCAGGATGAAACCCTCCATACGCTCAACCGCGCCTCTCCACGGCGAGCATACCGAGCAGGTATTACGGGAACTTCTGGAAGTTCCTGCCGAGGAGTACCTGCGCTTGAAGGAGCTCGGTGCGGTCGGGTGATTCCAACGTGTGATTTGCGGGCCCCTTTGCTGTTTGAACGGCAAGGACCGGTTCGGAGTTGCCCAGGGGGTCAAAGAATCCTGTGTGCAGGGATTGCGCGCAGATTCTTATTGCATAACGATTCTGAAAAGGGAAAGGAGTCAGTACCATGCAGAGCAGGACATTGGTCAAGGTTTCCTTCATCCTGTTTATTCTTTCGTGTGCGTTCCTGTGGCCGGGGATTTCTTTCGGGGCAAAGAAGATTCTTGTGGGGTCGACCTCAGCTTCCTCGAGCCACTACGGTTACTTCGTCGCCGTGGCGCAAGTGATCAACAAGAATGTGCCCGGTCTCGAAGCTTCCGTCGTTGAAACGGGTGCGACCGCGGACAACCTGCGCCGGTTCTCCCGCCGGCAGATCGATATCGGGATGGTGACGACAAACACGCAGTCGGAGGCCTACTATGGACGGGCGCTGTACCAGAAGAACCCGATCAAGACAAAATTGCTTTGGGTGTACGTCATCGCCCCGCAGAATGTCGTCGTGCGAAAAGACTCGGGAGTCATGAAGCTGTCCGATCTGAACGGCAAGCGCTTCAATGCGGGAATCAAGGGATCGGCATCGGAACAGACCAGCCAAGCCGTGTTCAAGGCATTGAATATTCAGCCGGTCTGGGTACCCGGATCGACGGGCGACATTGTGACGGCCATCAAGGACAATCGCGTCGTTGGTTATGTCAAATCGGGGGCAGGTCTGGGGCTTGATGCCTCCTCCCGGGATATCGCGACGCTGACACCGATCCGGCTCATTTCGCTCGATCGGCAGCAGGAGGCCATTATAGAAAGAGATTTTCCCGATCTGCTCGTCGTCGATGTGCCGGCGGGTGCCGCGGGGAAGGACATAGGCGCCTACAAGACATGGGGGTTCGGTGTTGCCTGTGCGGCCGGACTTGACATGGACGAACAGACCGCTTACCGGATCGTGAAGGCCATCTGCGAGGACAAGTCAATACAGGCTGCCGCCTTCCCCGATGTGAAGGGTGCCGACCTCGTGCAGATGACGCTGAAATATGCCTCGTCGCCGCTGCATCCCGGTGCGATAAAATATTTCAAAGAAAAGGGGGCCGTCATCCCCGCACGCCTGATCGAGAAATAGGGCTGTAGGGCCGTTGAACGGGTAGCGTTCGGAGAGCACTGCGTACGGACGGAGAGGTCGTTCGGCTCCCGCTCGAAGGCGATTCACGTAACGGCACGATGACGCAGCACGAGGAAACATGATATGGGCGAAGAACAAACGAACCGGTGGCGCGGGTTGGCCATCAACGCCGTTGCGATCCTGCTCGTTTCGTTCGTTCTCTACACCTGTGCGACGGGTCCTTTCGAGGGGATCATCAATCGGGCCGTGTTTGTCGGCATCCTGATCCCGCTCGGAGTGCTCATGTATCCCCTGTGGAGGGGAACCCGTCTGCGGCCCCTGGGGATTGCCGTGGATGCGTCCATGGCTCTCGGCTCCTTGGCCTCATGCGCCTACGTGATCGTCAATTATGAAGAGATCATGCTCGGCTTCCCCACGGCCCAGACGATCGACCTCGTGATGACGGTGTGCCTCGTCGTCACAATCCTGGAGATCTCGCGCCGGGCGATCGGGCTGATCTTCCCCGTGCTTGTCGTTGCGATGCTTGTCTATGCACTGCTGGGGGAGCATCTGCCCGGCCGTCTCGGCCACCGAGGGTTCGACATCTACTTTGTGACCGAAACCCTGTTTCTCGGCGATCTCGGCATCTGGGGCATGCTGACGGGTGTCGCCGCGACGGTGATTGCCGCATTCACCGTCTTCGGCGCAGTCCTTCTCAATACAGGAGGAGGACAGACGTTCATCGATATCGCGATGCGCACGGGCGGGCGCGCACCCGGCGGAGGGGCCAAGATCGCAACCATTGCCTCGGGGCTTTTCGGGATGGTCAGCGGAAGTGCCGTTGCGAATGTCGCAACGACCGGGAACTTCACCATTCCCCTGATGAAGCGGTTAAAGTACCCCCCGGCGATGGCCGGGGGAACTGAGGCGATTGCCTCCACGGGAGGCCAGCTGGCGCCCCCGATCATGGGAGCGGCCGCATTCATCATGGCGGAAATCATCGGCGTGGACTATGCGCGGATCATCGTCGCGGCGGCCCTCCCCGCGTTCCTCTTCTACCTGGGTGTGTTCATGACCATCCACGTTCTGGCCATTGAGGGCAACCTCGGCAGCGTGCCCGACGAGGAGGTGCCGGGCTGGAAGGAGATTCTGCGCTGGGAACGCGTGCTGCCGATCGGTACGGCCCTGACCGCATTGTTTTACGGAATTCTCAGCGGCAGTTCGATCACAACCGCGGCCTTTTACGGCATCCTCGGGGCCCTGATCACGTTCCCGCTCAGCCGGATCCGCGGCCGATCGGATCTGTTTGCTTCACTGAAGGATCTGAACAAAGCAGTTTCTGAATCGGCGAGCGGTCTGCTGATCATCGGGATACTGCTGGCCGGCGCGCAAATCATGGTCTCTGCCATCAACATGACGGGGCTGGGTGTCACCCTGTCCACGCTGATCATCGACGTCGGCGGAGAAAATATGTTCCTGATCACGCTGATCGTTGCAGTCGTGTGCATGATCATGGGGATGGGGATCCCCACGACCGCCGCCTACGTGCTTGTGGCGGCGGTTCTGGCCCCGGCGATGATCAAGATCGGGATCGCGCCCCTCGTGTCCCACATGTTCGTCTTCTATTACGCGACTCTTTCGGTCGTGACGCCTCCCGTGTGCATCGCCGTGTTCGTGGCGGCGGGGATTGCGGGGGCTCGCTGGGGCGACGTCGCCAAATACGCCCTGCGGCTGGGCGCCGTGACGTACATCATTCCTTTTCTGTTCATTCTCTATCCGGGGATGCTGGCCCAGGGGGGCTGGCCGGAGTTCACGCAGGCTCTTTTTTCCGGGGTCGTGTTCGTCGTGGCGTTTGCGAGCCTTTTTGGAGGAATGAGAACCTTCGGGAGCCGAATTGCCGACGTGCTCGCGTGGCTCGTTGTCGCGGGTCTTGCCGTGATGCCGGGTCTGTTGAGCACGACGATCGCTGTCGGGATGACGGGCGGTCTGTTCCTCATCCGGAAACGGTTCCGCGGCGTGCCCCGGACGACCGTCAGTTCCTGAAGCGGTCTCACAAGCTGGCGGCAGGATTCCTTCCGGCGCGGAGGACTGTCACAGGTCATACTGGCGGATCTTATTGTACAGTGTCGCCAGCGAGATTCCGAGATAGCCGGCGGCTTTGCGCTTCCCGTCGACGGAGTTTCCATAGTTCTTCAGCGCCCGTGAAATCATATCCTTCTCCGAGGCCCTTGCGGCGGCGGTCAAGGCACGTCTGACGGAAATCTGCGGCCGCACCTTGGAGAGGATCGGAAGATCCTTCGGCATGATCTCCCCCGTATCGCTCATGTTGGCCGCGAATTCGAGAATGTTGAACAGTTCACGGACGTTACCCGGGTAATCGTACTGGTTAAGAATGTTGATCGCCGGGGGTGAGACGGCATAGCGTTTTCCCCGCCGCCTGCTGAGCCGTTCCAGAAAAAAGTCGACAAGCAACGGGATATCCTCTATCCTTGTTCGAAGAGGTGGGATAGTGAGGGGGATGACGTTCAATCGGTAAGAGAGGTCTTCCCTGAACTTGCTTTCACGAATCAGGCTGGATATCTCCCTGTTTGTGGCGGAGAGGATTCGAACGTCCACCTGTACCGGCTTCGTGCCGCCGATCCGCATGAACTCTCCCGTTTCCAATACCCTCAGAAGTTTGGACTGAAGATCGTATTCCATATCCCCGATCTCATCTAGAAACAGGCAACCCCCGCTGGCGATTTCGAAGAGACCCATCTTGCCGCCCCTCAATGCACCCGTGAATGATCCTTGTTCGTATCCAAACAACTCGCTTGCAAGGAGCTGCGGTGAAAAAGCCGCGCAGTTCACGGCTACGAAAGGGGCGTTGCACCGGGGGCCTGCCTTGTGGATCGCGTGGGCAAAAAGCTCTTTGCCCGATCCGCTTTCTCCCAGAATCAGCACGGGTGAATCTCCCGCGGCCGCCCGCTGTGCCAGCGTCTTCGCTTTTCTTATTTCCGGACTTGAGCCGATGATGTCACTGAAGTCGTACTGCGCACGATGAATCTGCCTCACCCTGTTGCTCAGTTCCTGGACCTTGTGGGTGAAGTCCTTGAGCTTGCCGCTCAGTTCCGTGATCTCCGTGATGTCGCGCACAATGGAAATGGCCCCAACGACCTTGCCGCCCAAGAGGATCGGGCTGATATCGGCGATATATTCAATGCTGCGGACCTTGCGCCGGATGCCGAGTAGGGGTTTCCCCGTCTTCAGCACCTCGGGCAGGCGCGCCCCGGGACGAACCTCCTCGATTTGCTTGTGCAGAACATCCCGGCTCGAAACCCCGGTGAGGCGAAGGTATGCGCTGTTGACGTACTTGACGATCCCATCCTGGTCGGCGATGAGAACCCCGTCGTGGAGGGAATTGATGATGTTGTTGAACAGGGGGATGGTCTGCAGGGTGTTCAGATCGAATTCCAGGGAAAACATGGCTTCTCTCCCGCGCCTTGTGATCATCGCGGTATTCTTTAGAATTCCAGAGGACCATTTGTCAAGGCGATTCGAGGAGATGGCTGGGCTTATCCTTCCTTGACTTCTCGATGCGGGTCGGTTATAGTAAAAATGAGATTATTTCCGGACGATAGATCAAGTGGGGGCGCCACGGTTTCGACGGGGATAATTGAGGTTGACAGTGGCACGCGGAGGTTTCTACCGGGCTCCTTAAACAGGTAGAAAAAAAGTAAACGCCAACGACTACGTTTACGCAAAGGCTGCTTAAGCGGCCACGTCCTGCCGGGCTCTCCTGACGGCTCGAACAGGGCGTAAAATCAGCCAGGATAGCCGATTCTGACCTCCCGTGGCGGATGAGGCGAAACCCTACACGGGATAGCCGACGAGGGATCCCGTCCCCGGGAGGCCTCCGAGGCGAATCGTAAATCGGGGACTAAGCGTGTAGAAGCTGCAGCTGAAGATTTCCGGACGCGGGTTCGACTCCCGCCGCCTCCACCAATGTGTTATACGTTAATAATTTCAAGTAGTTAGCAGCATGAGGGGTGCAAGGTTTTTGGAGCCTTGCGCCCCTTTTTGTTTTCCGGCAGTTCGTTCTTGGGATGTATTATCCGGGAAGGGTCGACGATGACCCTGCCGCATGAGGGGGCCGGCCTGCCCCTTGGTTTTTTCGCGCATGCCGTTGACGGGGCGGTGCACTGCCCCGGCGTCTCGCTCAGACGATTTTCTTCTCCAGCGACCATCCGAGCCTGTCCGCCTTGACCCCCCTGCAGTCCTCCCGGTATTCGAACTCGAAGATGATGCTGCCCTTGAGAGGTTCCTCCTCCTTGACCCGGTAACCACGGATGGATCCGCCGTAAAAAGAGGGTTCGGTCTTCTTCCGGTGAAAGAAGATGTTCCCCCCGATGAGTCTCTTCGCCTCTTCCTCGCCGATCACCCAACAGCCGCTTTCCCAGACCTTGTCGCGCAGCTTGGTGAAGTTGTTCTCGTTTTCGATCAAATGGATCTGCATGTCGTTCGCTCCTTGTCCGACCCCGAAATAAAAAACCCTGTCTCGCGATAACGGACAGGGTTTCAGGAGAGGCCTGAGGGTTCGCCATGTGGCAAGAGAGATCGTCGTCGTCTTGACGGATGCCGATTACGCTGGTTTCAGACTATGCGAATCGGGAGGAATGTCAAGGGATTTCTGCAGCGGGCATCATGCCGGCGGGGAGAATATTCCTTGACTTCACGGCGTTTCGGATGTTTTATGGCGGTGCAATCTCGCTTTGCTGATAGCAGGGCTGCCCATCAGAACAGGATCCGGTTCGTGTCGCGTCGCACAGGATGGGGTTCCCGTCTCTCACTGAAGAGGGATGGTTTTTTTTGCCCGGCATACCGCACCAGGAGGGTGCAACGCCATGACCGAAGACCTGCTCGATTACTGGGTCAGACTGATCAGACCGCTCTTTCCGGCCAACGCCTGGATCGTCGCCCGCTACGACGGGGACGACCACGTCATCGAGATCGACTGGAAACTCGACACCGATCCGGCGCGCCCCAACCGCCGCTCCCGCAAGATCCGGATCACCATCTCGGACGAGGCCATCGAGGACTATCTCGACAGGGACCGCCAAGAGCGTGACCTGTTCGAAACCCGCCTCAAGAAGCTGATCCACGAGAGGTTCAGCCACTGCGACGCGAACCTGCCGGCAGAGAGAAATCCGTCGGCCTCGGCGGACAAGCTGCTCATCGCCAGGGAAACCCTCAACGCCTGAACCCGGCAAAATGGGGTGACCGGAGGCCTGGAAAAAAATCCCGCCATGCAGTATGATTGCCCCGGTTCGATCCTGCACCTTCCGGGACGTTCTCAACCCGGAAACCGCTCAAACGGATGGAAAGCCTCCGCATCGCGCGGAAGCTGCGGTCATGTGCATACGACCGGGAAACCGGGCGCAACCCGTAATCCGTTCAATCCACCGGCCACCCCATGAACCGTTGAACCCTGCCGAACGCCTTGTGTGCAGGTGCACAGGCGCGTGCCGGCGGGAAAGGAGGGCGTCCGTGAGAGTCAGCGACTGCATTGCCGTGGTGACGGGAGGGGCATCGGGTCTCGGCGAGGCCTGCGTGCGGGAACTGGCAGGGGCGGGGGCGAAGGCGGCCGTCTTCGACCTCGACGCGCAGAGAGGCGAAGCGCTGGCGGCCGAGCTGGGAAAGAGGGTCATCTTCTGCCGCGCCGACGTGACGGGAGACGAGAGCGTCCGGGAGGCGATCGGCCGGACGGTCGAGGCCTTCGGCGGCCTCAATGTCGTCATCAACTGCGCGGGCATCGGGGTTGCCTGCAAGGCCCTCACGAAGAAGGGCCCCATGCCGCTGGCCGAATTCAACCGCGTCGTGCAGATCAACCTCGTGGGCACCTTCAACGTCATCCGCCTGGCGCTGGAGCAGATGGTGAGGAACACGCCCGACGCCGAGGGCGGCCGCGGCGTCATCATCAACACGGCCTCGGCGGCGGCCTTCGACGGCCAGATCGGACAGCCCGCCTACAGCGCCTCCAAGGCCGGTGTGGTGGGGATGACCCTGCCCCTGGCCCGGGAGTGCGCCGAGTACGGCATCCGCGTCATGACGATCGCCCCGGGGCTCTTCGACACGCCCATGCTGGCGCTTCTGCCCGAGGCCGTCCGGGCGGCCCTCGGGAACATGGTGCCCTTTCCCCGGCGGCTGGGACGGCCCGGTGAGTATGCCATGCTGGCCCGCCACATCATCGAGAACCCCATGCTCAACGGCGAGGTGATCCGCCTCGACGGCGCCATCCGCATGGCAGCCAAGTGACCCGGGAAAAAGGAGGGAGCGCAATGGCGGGAAGAGAAGACATCGTGCTGGTCAGCGCCGTCCGGACGCCCTTCAGCCGCTTCGACACGCCCATGGCGGATATCCCCAGCATCGACCTCGGGGTCATGGTCATGCAGGAGGCAATCCGGCGGGCGGGGGTGAATCCCGCCGACGTGGACGAGGTCAACTACGGCAGCTGCATCCCCGCCGAGGTGGCCTTGGAAACGGACGTCCCCGCGCGGCAGGCGACGCTGCTGGCGGGGTTTCCTGCGGAGAACATCTCCCTGACCCTGGACCGGGCCTGCTGCTCGTCCCTCACGACCCTGCGGCTCTGCATGCTCGCCATCCGGGCGGGCGAGGCCGCCGTCGCCCTGTCCGTGGGCTCCGAGAACATGCCCCGCACGCCCCACCTGGCCCCGGGGCTCCGGCAGGGAACCCGCCTCGGTCACATCCGCCTGATCGATTGCCTCTTCGAGCTGGGATACACGGCCAAGGGGTTCAACCCCGTGGCGATCGACGCGGGCGAGATGGCGCTGGAGAACGGCGTGACGCGCGAGATGCAGGACGCCTGGGCCCTGCGCAGCCAGACGCTCTGCGCGACGGCCTACGCGGCGGGCAAGTTCCGTCTCGGCGAGGAGCTGATGCCCGTCGTGATCCCCCGGAAGCGGGGGAACCCCATCGTCATCGAGAAGGACGAGTCGCCGAGAGAGACGACGATGGAGGCCCTGGCGAAGCTCAAGCCCATCTACGGGAGCCCCACTGTCACGGCGGGCAACGCCCCC